>Ga0209274_10000029_pt1 | contig 149666 bp, 138 predicted proteins | sample HubBroMetageREF1_FD_188343 | JGI IMG/M metagenome (GOLD analysis project Ga0209274, IMG submission 188343) | Reference soil microbial communities from the Hubbard Brook experimental Forest, New Hampshire, USA - Hubbard Brook CCASE Soil... | ecosystem: Environmental > Terrestrial > Soil >...
GAGGGCATGCCTCTCGCCCACCAGCCGGCAGAATGGGCGGCCGGCTTCACTGTGAATTTATCGGCCGATCAGCCCCAAACTTCCTGCGCCGTCTCGACGATGAGGCGGAGCTTGGCGAATTGCTCCGCCTCGCTGAGCGCGTTGCCTTCGACGGTCGACGAGAACCCGCATTGCGGGCTGAGGCAGAGCTGGTCGAGCGGGACGAATTTGGCCGCTTCCTCGATCCGCCGCTTCAGCGCGTCCTTGGCCTCGAGCGTGCCCCTCTTGGTCGTGACCAGGCCGAGCACGACCTGCTTGCCCTTGGGCACGAAGCGCAACGGCTCGAACCCGCCGGAGCGGGCATCTTCATATTCGAGAAAGAAGCCATCGACCGCGAGTTCGCCGAAAAGCGCCTCGGCGACATAGTCGTAACCGCCGGAGGCGACCCAGGACGAGCGGAAATTGCCGCGGCACATATGAGTGGTGACGGTCATGCCCGCCGGCTTGTCGGCCAGCGCCTGGTTGATCAGCCTGATATAGGTCAGATGCTGATCCTCGAGATCGCCGCCGAGGTCGGCGATGTGCCGGCGCTGCGCCGGGTCGTTGAGATAGGCGAGGCTGGTGTCGTCGAGCTGGAGATAAGTGCAGCCGAGTTGCCCCAGCGCTCCGATTTCCTTGGCATAGACGGAAGCGAGATCCTGCCAGAACGCGCCGATCTCCGGGTAGATCGCGGGATCGAGGGCGGCCCGGCCGCCACGGTAATGGACCATGCTGGGCGACGGGATGGTGAGCTTCGGCGTCTTCTCGGTCAGCGATTTGAGGAAGGCGAAATCGTCGGCGAAGATGCAGCGGTCGAGGGCGAGCTTGCCGATGCGCACAGCCGCCGCAGAAAAATCGAGATCGCCCTGGTCGTTGTGGAACCGGACCTCGAGGCTGCCCCCCGGGACCGTGCCGACGCCGCCGAGCTGATAGATGAAATCCATGTGCCAGGAGGCGCGGCGATATTCGCCGTCGGTGATGCCTTCGAGGCCCGCATCCTCCTGGAGTCGCACGACACGGCGGATCGCCTCGTCTTCGATGCGCCGCAATTCGACCGCGTCGATGCGCCCGGCGGCACGATCCTCGCGCGCCGCCAGAACTGTCTTCGGCCGCAACAAGCTGCCGACATGGTCGGCGCGGAATGGTGGTGTCTGGCGCATGGTCATGGCGCGGTTCCCCCTCGAGGGCCTTCCGGCGGGCGGCCCCCCTGGTCATGCCACCACCCGCACGCCGCGACAAGGGCCGAACGCTGAAATTGAATCGGGGTTTTAGCAATTGGTTAACAAATTCCGAGTTTGAATACCGTGGGTGGAGTATCGAGAATCGGGAGATGGGCCGGCAAGCCCGTCCCGCGGTCGCGGTACGGCACGGTCCAGTGACCGGTCGTGCCCGTTTCTTCATCGCCCCACCCGGACGCGGCGCCGCCAGAACAGAAAAACGCGAGCGCCGCACCGTCAGATGGCAGAGAGACCGGGATCGCGCGGTTACTCGATTTCGGCATTCCAGCACGCTCGATGGTTGCGGCAAAGCGCTCGGAGCAGAACGTCCAAGTATGGTGACGCGGGGCCGTATTCGCCCGCCGATAGAGTAGATCTCCCTCTACCCCGAACGCGGAGCTCATCGAAATGCTCAGACTCTATGGCTGCATCGCCCAACAACATGATTTACGCCTCGTCCTGCTGGCGGCGGTTTTCTGTTTCTTCGGCTGCGACACTGCACTTACTCTCCTCGCTCGAGCGTCCGGCGAGGATCGAAGCCGACGCGAAATCGGATGGAAATGGATCACCGCAGCAGCGATCGTCGCCGGCGGCAGCGTCTGGGCGACCCATTTCGTGGCCATGCTGGCGTTCCGGCCGGGGCTCCCGGTGGGCTACGACATCCCGCTGACCGCCTTGTCCATCGTCATCGCGATGGCGGTGAGCTGGATCGCCTTCGTCCTCGCCTTGCGACTTTCCGCGCCGGTGATCGGCGGGGCGGTCTTCGGGCTCGCCGTCTGCTTCATGCATTTCACCGGAATGGAGGCGCTCGACATGCCGGCACAGATCCAATGGGATCCGGTCTTCGTGCTCTGTGCCATCGTCGTCGGCGTCGGCTTCGGCGCCCTCGGCTTGCGCGCCTTCACTCGGCGGCGCGGCTTCGCCTCGTATCTCTACGCCACGGCCTTGCTGACCGTCGCCATCGCCGGTCTTCATTTTACCGGAATGGCCTCGGCGTCGATTGTTCCCGACCCCACTGTCGCAAATTCGTCAGGCGGATTGGCGCCGGAATGGCTCGGCGTTACTGTCGCCACGGTGATGATCGTTTTCGTTCTAGGGCTCTCGGGCTCGGTGGTCGACCAACATTTGACCGAACGGAATGTGCAGAGAGCGGCTCGTCGGCAAGTTCCCGCCCCCGAGTTGGAGACGGCGGAAGGTGCGATTGCGACGCCGATCACCCTGTCGCCCATCGTACGGCCGCCGTGGCGGGACCGGCAAAATCCCGAGTTCGAGCGAAGCTGAGCGAGGCGCGCCGGACGCGCCGCCCGCCCCGCTCTCGATGCCTTCGAGAGCGGGTGCCTCCGGGCCGGCAACAGCCGATCGATGAGTCCGGCTATTCCCTGCTCTCGAGCTCGGCTTCGCTCGGCGGTTCCCAGATGCTCTCGACGAAATCGAACATCTCGCGCGTGACATCGAAACCGAGCTGACAGGTATCGCCGCGATTTTCGTTACGCGCTCGGACCCGGCGCCAACGTTCTTCCGCCGGTACGTCGAGAAAGTGCAGCCGGGCGGGCAGCCCGGCGGCCGCAGCGAGTTCGGCAAATCGGTGGCGCTGGACCTTCTGGCCGAAACCCAGATCCAACACGCACGGCACGCCGCGACAACCGCAATCGGTCGAGTCTCGCCGCGGCCTGCCGGGACGGCGTCACCTCGGGCGAACTCATTGGCGGAGTTCACGTGCCCAGGGCGGCGACAGCGCCAGGACCTCCTGGTAGCGCAGGCAGTCGGCACTGTGTGCCCCGGGCAGGTAGCCCAGGCTGATCAGGAATTCGCCGACGATTTCTCCGCCGGTGAAGCGGAAAGTCCGGCCGAAGAGTTTCACCCACTCGGCCTTGTCGCGCGGGTGATGGGCATCGAGCCAGGAGGCGAAAGAACCATGCGTCTGGCGGATCTGCTGCAGCCGCCGGGCATTCTCGATCGCGGCGGCGATCTTGAGCCGGTTGCGGATGATCCCGGCATCGCCCAGCAGCCGCGCCACCTGGTCCGGCCCGTAGGCTGCGACCGTATCGATATCGAACCGGTCATAGGCGACGCGAAAAGCCGGACGCTTCTTGAGGATGGTGAGCCACGACAGGCCGGCCTGGTTGATCTCGAGCACCAGCCGCTCGAACAGCACCGCATCCGCACTTTGCGGGAAGCCGTACTCGGTGTCGTGATAGGGTCCGTGGAAGACATGGCCCGGTGCCGCCAGGCAATAGGCTCGGCTCAATTCGGGACCGGCCTGAAACTGATCCAGTCGGAGATCACGATCAGATAGACGGCACCGAACAGCAGGGTCGCGATTCCGGTGGCGATCAGCGCCTTCATTGCGATCCGCGGATTGGCCGGAGCCCCGGAATCATGGCCGAGATGCGCCTCGCGGGCCGGGGCCACGCCCCACGGCAATACGCAGAACATCACCAGCCACCAGAGCACGACATAGACGGCGATGCCCGACATCCAGTTCATCGGCCCGCCCGTCAGACCTGTTCGAGTTCGACCAGCGTCCCGGTGAAATCCTTGGGATGCAGGAACAGCACCGGCTTGTCGTGAGCGCCGAGCTTCGGCTCGCCGTCGCCGAGCACGCGGGCGCCCTGCCCCTTCAGCTGGTCACGGGCGGCATAGATGTCCTCGACCTCGTAACAGATATGGTGGATACCGCCGGACGGATTTTTCTCGAGATAGTTCTTGATCGGCGAGTCGGCTCCCAGCTGCTCCAGCAGCTCGATCTTGGTATTGGGCAATTCCACGAACACCACGGTCACACCATGGGCCGGCTGGGCCTTCGGTGCTGAAACCGTAGCACCCAGCGTCTCGGCATAGAGACGGGTCGCCGCCGCCAGATCCGGGACGGCGATCGCGACATGGTTCAATCTTCCGATCATTCCGAATACTCCCTCGCTAGATCCTGATCACGTGGACATCGGTCACCGGCTTCTTGCCGTGGCTGGCCGAGATCGCCCGGCGGACGGCGACGCGGGTCGTTTCACGCACGATTTCATCCTCCAGCCGCTGTTCGGTGGTGAGCTCCTTCACCGCCCGCTCGATCGCCCCGGCCACTGCTTCGCTGACGATGTCGCCCTCTTCGCCCAAGAGACCATGAATGGTCACCACCGGCGGCGCCAGCAATTTGCCGCGTCGGTCGAGCACCACGCTCGCCACCGCTGCACCGCTATAGGTCATCCGCAGCCTCGTGCGGAACGAATCGCTCTCCAGCGGCACCAGGTTCTTGCCGTCGATCCCCAGGCGCCCGGTATCGACATGGTCGATGACCTTGGCCGGCCCGGGTCCGAGCCTCACCATATCGCCGTTTTCGGCGACCACGCTCAGCGGCACTTGGCAATCTTCGGCCAATTTGGCATGGGCAATCAAGTGGCGGCTTTCGCCATGGACTGGCAATGCCGCCTTCGGACGGATGATCTGGTACATGCGGGCCAGTTCGTCGCGGGCCGGATGGCCGGAGACATGGACGAAATGCTCGGCCTCGGTCACGACCTCGATGCCGCGCCGCGACAGCTGGTTCTGCAGCCGCCCGATCGTCCGCTCGTTGCCCGGGATGATGCGCGACGAAAAAATCACGGTATCGCCTGGATCCAGCGTGACATTCGGATGGTCCCTGGCCGCTATTCGCGTGAGCGCCGAGCGCGGCTCGCCCTGGCTACCGGTGCAGATCATCAGGATCTGATCGCGCGCCAGTTCGCGCACCTGATCCTCGCGCAGGAACGGACGGATGCCGTCGAGATAGCCGTTCTCGCGTGCCGCCTGTTCCATCCGCCAGAGCGACCTTCCGACCAGGGCGACCGACCGGCCGTGCGCCTCGCCGGCGAGGGCTGCGGATTGGAGCCGCGCCACGTTGGACGCGAAACAGCCGATTGCGATCCGGCTGTCGTAACGGCCGACCAATTCGATCAGCGAGGCCCGGACATCGGCTTCGGACCCGGCCTCGCCGGCTCTGAGCGCATTGGTCGAATCGCCGACCAGGACATCCACACCCTCTTCGCCCAGCCGCTGCAGCGCCGGGAGATCGCTGGTGCGGCCGACCAATGGCTCGGGATCGAACTTCCAGTCGCCGGTATGCAACACCGTGGCCGCCGGGGTGCGCAGCACCACGGCGTTGGGTTCGGGAATCGAGTGGGTGAGCGTGATGAGCTCGAGCGCGAAGGGGCCGAGGCTGAACCGCCCGGAGAGCGGCACCTCGGTGATCCTGACCTCGTTCGAGAGCCCGGCTTCGCCGAGCTTCAGGCGCAGGACCGAGGCGGTGAAGGGCGTCGCATAGATCGGGCAGCGCAGCAACGGCCAGAGATGCGGAATGGCGCCGATATGGTCCTCGTGGGCATGGGTCACGACCAGCCCGACCAGCCTGTCCCGCCGCTCGACGATGAAGCGCGGATCGGGCATGAAGATCTCGACCCCCGGCATGGTGTCGTCGCCGAAGGAGATGCCCAGATCGATCATGAGCCAGGCGCCGGCATAGCCGTAGAGGCTCAAATTCATGCCGATCTCGCCGACGCCGCCCAGCGCCAGGAAGACCAGTTCGTCGGGCCGGTTCAAGGTCGGCCGAGGCGTTGCGGCGGCGGAAGAAATCCCTGTCATTACCTTTTGTTTCTCAATTGGATCAGCCGCAGCCCGGTCAGCGTCAGCTCGGTATCGACTTGATCGATCGTTGCGGTCGCCCCGGCAAAGAGCGGGGCCAGCCCGCCGGTCGCCAGGACCGGCATCGGTGCTCCATACTCGGCGCGAATGCGAGCGACGAGGCCCTCGATCAGCCCGACATAGCCCCAGAATATCCCCGATTGCATCGCGGTTACCGTGCCTCTGCCGATTACCTTTTCCGGCCGCTTGATCGCGATCCGCGGCAATTTCGCCGCCGCCATGTACAACGCCTGGAGTGAAAGATTGATGCCGGGCGCGATGACGCCGCCGGCATAGTCGCCGTCGGCGTCGACGATATCGAAGGTCGTGGCCGTGCCGCAGTCGACGACGATGAAGGGTGGCGTCAGGATTTCCTTGGCCGCCACGGCATTGACCAGCCGATCGGCGCCGACTTCCTCGGGATGGGCGAGCTTGATGCCGATACCGAGATCGACCCCCTTCTCGCCGACATGCAACGGCGGCGCACCGAAATATCGCTTGGCCAGCTGGGCGAGATTGAACACGGCTTCCGGGACGACGCTGGCGATGATGCAGGCGTCGATGTCGGTCGGGACCAGCCCCTTCAGCCCCATCAGCTGCGTGAGCCAGACGGCATATTCATCGGCGGTCCGCCTGGTATCGGTCGAAGCCCGCCACGCGCCCATCAGCCGTTCGCCGTCGAAGACGGCGAAGACGAAATTGGTGTTGCCGGCATCGATGGCGAGCAGCATCCTTCAGCCTCCACTGGGCGGGAAATGGACGTCACCGGCAGTAATCCGCCGCGTGCCCGTCGCTGTCGCCAGGACCAGGGCACCATCGAGATCGAGATCGAGGAAGCGTCCCGTCAGCTTTTCGGCACCCTGGCGGATTTCCAGCGCATCGCCCAGACCCTGCGCCCGTACCAGCCACGCGGCGCGGACGGGGGCGAAACCGTGCCTCTGCCAGCAGTCGAGCCACGAGACCAAGCTGGCGCCGAGTTGCTCCAATACTGCCGGAACCTCGGGTGCGGGACCGGCGAGCCCGGCCAGACAGGTGACCGGATAGGGCGTTCCGGTCGGTGCCGCCGCGACATTGATGCCGATGCCGAGGACCAGCCAATCGACCAGCCCGGACGTGCCGGAGCGCGCTTCGAGCAGAATCCCGGCGATCTTGCCGCCCGCAGCGAGCACGTCGTTGGGCCATTTCAGCGCCACCCGCACCGTGCCGCGCAGAAACCGCCCGACCGTATCGGCGACCGCCAACGCCGCGACGAACCCGATCTCGGCCGTTCGGGCCGGAACCGCTTCCGGCCGAAGCACGATCGAGGCATAGAGATTGCCGCGCGGCGAGACCCAGCGGCGATCGAGCCGCCCGCGGCCGCTGGTCTGCTCCAGGGCCCACACCAGCGTGCCGTGCGCGGCCCCTTCTGCGGCGAGCGTCTTGGCTTCGTCGCTGGTCGAGCCCAGACGATCATGGGCCACGAGCGAGAAGAGAGGCGGCAAGCTCGGCGCCGTACCAGCCGCCGGCAGCATCAGGGGATGAGCGAGGTCGCAGCCGCGTCGGCCGCCTGGAACAGCCAGCTCGGGACCAGGATGAAGAGGGTGATCGCCAGCATCGACACGGCAACCACGAGATTGACCGCCCGCCCGCCCGAGCCGGAATCGAACACGCCCTTGGCCGGATCGAAATACATCAGCTTCACGATCCGGATATAATAGTAGCAGCCGACGACGCTGGTCAGGACACCGATGATGGCGAGCGCGTTCATCATGTTGGTGCCGACATGGATCGCGGCCAGGAACACGGCGATCTTGGAGAAGAAGCCGGCGAAGGGCGGAATCCCGGCCATCGAGAACATGAAGATGGCCAGCGACGCCGCGAGCGCCGGCCGGCTGCGTGACAGCCCGGCCAGATCCTCGATCTCCTCGACCATCACGCCGCCGCGTTCCATGCACAGAATCACGCCGAAACTGCCGAGCGTCATCGCCAGATAAATCGCGAGATAGACCAGCACGCCCACTACGCCTTCATGCGAGCCGGCCGCGAGGCCGATCAGCGCGTAGCCGACATTGCCGATCGAGCTATAGGCCATCAGCCGCTTGATGTTGGTCTGGCTGATCGCGGCATAGGCGCCGAGCGCCATCGAGAGCAGCGAAATCGCCCAGATGATCTGCGTCCACTCTACCGCGATGTGGCCGAGCGGCCCCAGCATGACCCGCAGGAACAGAGACAGGGCCGCGATCTTGGGGGCGACGGCGAAGAAAGCGGTAACCGGCGTCGGCGCGCCCTCGTAGACATCGGGTGTCCACATGTGGAAAGGCACGGCCGAACATTTGAAGGCGATGCCGACCGAGAGGAAGACGATCCCGATGACGAGCCCGACCGACTGCGCCGCCCCGGCCTGGCCCACGACCAGGGCCAGTTGATCGAAATTGGTGGTGCCGGTGAAGCCGTAGATGTAAGACGCACCGAACAGCAACATGCCGGAGCTCAAGGCGCCCAGGACGAAATATTTGAGCCCCGCCTCGGTGCTGCGCACGGTGTCGCGCTTGAAGGCGGCGACGACATAGAGCGCCAAGCTCTGCAGCTCGAGCCCGACATAGAGCGAGATCAGGTCGTTGGCCGAGACCATGGCCATCATCCCGACCGTCGCGAACAGCAACAGGACCGGGAATTCGAACCGGTTGATGTGCTGGGCGACATTGTAGCGCATCGCCAGCAGGATCGAGAGACCCGATCCGGTCAGGATCAGGGCCTTCATGAACCTTGCGAAGCCATCGGTCACGAACAAGCCGCTGAAGGTGAGAGTTCGGTCGCTCGGCCCCCGCAGGACCAGGAAGAGTGTTACCGCCAGCACCGCCATCGCCAGCAGCGACACGGCCCGCGCCCCGGTATTGCCGCCGCGCGAAACGCCCAGCAACAGCAGGCCCATCGCGGCCACGGCCAGGAAAATCTCCGGGAAGGCCGGAGCGAAGTTCGGAACCGGGATCATGGCTGCGCTCCGGCTTCGGCTGCCAGCACCGGATGTGCCGAAGGCTGATAGGCCAGATGGCCGCGCTCGATCATGGCCGTGATCGCCGGCTGCATCGGCGCCAGGAACGAGGTCGGGTAGAGGCCCATCCAGAACACCAGCACGACCAGCGGGGCGAAGACGAGCCGCTCGCGCCAGCTCAGATCCAGCATGGCCCGGACATCATCCCGGGTGATCTTGCCGAAAATGACCCGGCGATAGAGATAGAGCATGTAGCACGGCCCCAGGATGAGCCCGGTCGTCGCCAGAAACGCCACCCAGCTATTGACCTCGAAGGCGCCGATCAGCACCAGGAATTCGCCGATGAAGCCCGAGGTACCGGGCAGGCCGACCGAGGCGAGCATGAAGATCATGAATACGAGCGCATATTTCGGCATGTTGTCGGCGAGCCCGCCATAGCGCGCGATCTCGCGGGTATGGAGCCGGTCGTAGACGACGCCGACACAGAGGAAGAGCGCCGCCGAAACGATGCCGTGGCTCAGCATCTGGAACATCGCGCCTTGCACACCCTGCTGCGACAGGGTGAAAATCCCGATGGTGACGAAGCCCATATGGGCGATCGAGGAATAGGCGATCAGCTTCTTCATGTCCTCCTGCGCCAGCGCCACCAGCGAGGTATAGATCACCGCGACCACGGAAAGCGTATAGATCAACGGCGTCAGCACGACAGTCGCATCGGGAAAGAGCGGGATCGAGTAGCGGATGAAGCCGTAGCCGCCCATCTTCAGGAGCACCCCGGCCAGAATCACCGATCCCGCCGTCGGTGCCTCGACATGGGCGTCCGGCAGCCAGGTATGGACCGGCCACATCGGCACCTTGACTGCAAACGACGCGAAGAAGGCGAGCCACAGCCAGAATTGCAGGGCTTTGGGCAGATCGGCATGGATCGCCGCCTGCACATCCGTGGTCCCGAGTTGCCAATAGATCGCCAGGATCGCCAGCAGCATCAGCACCGAGCCCAGCAGGGTGTAGAGAAAGAACTTGAACGCGGCATAGACCCGGCGCTGGCCGCCCCAGATCCCGATGATCAGATACATCGGGATCAGCACGGCCTCGAAGAACACATAGAACAGGATCAGATCGAGTGCACAGAACATCCCGACCATCATGGTTTCGAGCACCAGGAAGGCCAGCATGTATTCCTTGACCCTGGTATGGATCGCCTCCCAGGAGGAGAGGATGCAGATCGGCGTCAAGAGAGTCGAGAGCAGGACGAAGAACAGCGAGATGCCGTCGATGCCCATCACGTAATTGATCCGGAGCGAAGGCAGCCAGTCGAGCTTCTCGACGAATTGGAAATCGCCGTAATTGGGGTCGAACCCGATCCACAGCAAGACCGAGAGGCCGAACGTGACCAGCGACGTGATCAAGGCCGCCCATTTGGCGTTCACGGCCACGTCGTGCTCGTCGCCGCGCATGGCCAGGATGAAGCCGGCCCCGACGAGGGGCAGGAACGTCACCAGCGACAGGATGTAGGGAATGCTGCTCATTTATCCCCTCACCGGGCCTGCCAGAGATAATAGGTCACCATCGCGGCGACGCCGATCAGCATCGCGAAGGCGTAGTGATAGACGTAGCCGGTCTGGAGCCGGCTCGCCGCCCGCGAGACGCCGCGGGTGACGGTGGCGATCCCGTCGGGGCCGAGCCCGTCGATCAGCAACCCGTCGCCGCCCCGCCACAGCGCCCAGCCGCCGCGCATCGCCGGTTTGACGAAGAGCGCGTCGTAGAGTTCGTCGAAATACCATTTGTTGAAGACGAACAGGTAGAGCGGATGGAACACGCCGGCGACCCGCCCGAGCAGGCCGGGCCGGTACAGATACGCGACCCAAGCACCGGCGATGCCGGCGACACCGACGATCAGCGGCAGGTATTCGACCAAGGGGGGAACCTCTTCGGCGTCGGCGAGAGCCTGATGCTCCCGGAGGATCTTGATCGAGTCGCCCCAGAATAGGGCCTGATCGGCACCGATGAAATATTTCGCCCCCAGCATCCCGGCAAAGATCGCCCCGGCCGCCAGCACATAGAGCGGCCAGAGCATCACCTGCGGCGATTCATGGGCATGGTCGAAAGTGTGATGATCGGCCCGGGTCTTGCCGTAGAAGGTCAGGAACAGCAGGCGCCAGGAATAGAAGGCAGTCAGGAACGCCGCCAAAATCCCGAGGGTGAAGGCATAATACCCGACCGGCGTGCCCGCCGCCCAGGCCGCGTTCAAGATCATGTCCTTCGAGTAATAACCCGAGAAGAACGGGATCCCGGCCAGCGACAGGCTGCCGATCCACATCAACACTGCGGTAATTTTGATCTTGGGCCAGAGCCCGCCCATCTTGTGCATGTCCTGCTCGCCCGACATCGCGTGGATGACCGAGCCCGCACCCAGGAACAGCAGCGCCTTGAAGAAGGCGTGGGTGCCGAGATGGAACATCGCCGCCGGATAAGCCGAAACGCCGGCGGCGAAGAACATGTAGCCGAGCTGGCTGCAGGTCGAATAGGCGATGACCCGCTTGATGTCGTTCTGGGCGATACCGACCGAGGCGGCGAAGATCGCCGTCGAACCGCCGATCACGACGACGACATCGAGCGCCGTCTGCGAATATTCGAACATGGGCGACAGCCGGCAGACCATGAACACGCCCGCCGTCACCATGGTCGCCGCATGAATCAGAGCCGACACCGGAGTCGGCCCTTCCATCGCGTCGGGCAGCCAGGTGTGCAAGCCGAGCTGTGCCGATTTGCCCATGGCGCCGATGAAGAGGAGGATGCAGGCGACGGTCAGCGCGTTCGGGTGCCAGCTGAGGAAAGCCATGCTCTGCCCCGCCATCTGCGGGACAGCCCGGAAGACCGGGTCGAAATCGAGCGTACCGAACAGCTTGAAGACTGCGAAAATGCCGAGCGCGAAGCCGAAATCGCCGACGCGGTTGACCACGAACGCCTTGATCGCGGCGGCATTGGCGCTCGGCCGGTCGTACCAGAAGCCGATCAGGAGATAAGAGGCGGTACCCACCCCCTCCCAGCCGAAGAACATCTGGACGAAATTGTCGGCCGTCACCAGGGCGAGCATGGCGAAGGTGAAGAACGACAAATACGCCATGAAACGCGGGATCGAATGATCATGGGCCATGTAGCCGATCGAATAGACATGGACCATCGACGACACGATGGTCACGACGCACAGCATCACCGCCGAGAGCGTATCGAGCCGGATCGCCCAATCGACGACCAGCGGGCCGGTGTCGATCCAGCGGAACAGCGTAACGGTCGAAGTGTGATGGTCGAGGGCGACGCTCTTGAAAATCAGAATCGAGAACAGCGCCGCCAGCAGCACGGCCCCGGAGGTTATCAGCTGGGCCGCGCGATCGCCGAGCTGGCGGCCGAACAGTCCGACGATGATGGCCGCAATCAGCGGCAGAAAGACAATCGCGGTCGCCATGGCGGCTCAGCCCCTCATCAGATGGATGTCCTCGACCGCGATCGTCCCGCGGTTCCGGAAATAGACGACCAGAATGGCGAGCCCGATCGCCGCCTCGGCGGCGGCGACAGTCAAGACGAACATGGCGAAGACTTGACCGGTCAGATCCTGCAGGAAACTGGAAAACGCCACGAAATTGATGTTGACGGCGAGCAGCATCAACTCGATCGACATCAGGATGATAATGACGTTCCGGCGGTTCAGGAAAATGCCGAAGATGCCGAGCGTGAACAGGATCGCCGCCACGACCAGGTAATGCCCGAGCCCGATGTCCAACATCTGTTGCCCCCTCGTCCCGCTCAGACGCCGCTGCCGCTGGTGACCTTGACGATTTCGATCGATTGGCTGCGCAGCCGGCCGACCTGCGTGCCGATCTGCTGACGTCTGATGTCGCCGCGGCCGCGCAACGTCAGCACGATCGCCCCGATCATGGCGACCAGCAGGATCAGGCCCGACAGCTGGAAGGCATAGAGGTATTTGGTGTAGAGCAGCAGCCCCAGCGCCTGGGTGTTGTCGACCGACGCGACCGACGGGTTCCCCGACGCCGTCCCGTGATGGACTCCGCTCCAGCCCAGCGCCACGATCACCAGTTCGGCCAGGAGGATCAGCCCGACCACGAGGCCGAGCGCCAAGTTCCCCCGAATCCCCCGGCGCAAGGCGGTGAAGTCGATGTCGAGCATCATCACGACGAACAGGAACAGGACGGCGACGGCACCGACATAGACCACGACCAGGATCATCGCCAGGAACTCCGCCCCGAGCAGGACGAACAACCCGGCCGCGTTGAAGAAGGCGAGGATCAGAAACAGCACCGAATGCACCGGATTGCGCGCAGTGATGACCATCACGCCGGACAGCACGCTGATCGCGGAGAACAAGTAGAACATCAAGGCGGAGAGGATCATTTCGGCTCGTCTCCGCTCACCGGTACGGCGCGTCGGCCAGCAGGCTCGCCGCGATTTCGGCTTCCCACCGGTCACCGTTGGCCAGCAGCTTTTCCTTGTTGTAGAACAGCTCCTCGCGAGTCTCGGTGGCGAATTCGAAATTCGGGCCTTCGACGATGGCATCGACCGGGCAGGCTTCCTGGCACAGTCCGCAATAGATGCATTTGGTCATGTCGATATCGTAGCGCGTGGTCCGCCGGCTGCCATCCTCGCGCGGCTCGGCTTCGATGGTGATGGCGAGCGCTGGACAGACCGCCTCGCACAGCTTGCAGGCGATGCAGCGTTCTTCGCCGTTGGGATAGCGGCGCAGCACATGCTCGCCGCGAAAGCGCGGGCTGAGCGGACCCTTTTCGAAAGGGTAGTTCACCGTCACCGGTTTCTTGAACATGTAGCCCAAGGTCAGTGCCAGGCCGCCGAGCAGCTCCCAGAGGAGGAAGCTCCGAGCCCTGCGATCGATGAACGACATCTCTCGAGATCCCTTCTCTACAATCTGCAGAATCCGCGCCGGCGTGACGACGCGACACGGACATCGACACCCATGGGCTCAGGCCGTGGGCAACCAGCCCATGCCGACCAGCACGCCGGCCACCAGCACGAGATAACCCAGCGACAACGGCAGGAACACCTTCCAGCCGAGACGCATCAATTGATCGTAGCGGAAACGCGGAAACGTGCCGCGCACCCAGAGAAAGACGAACAGCATGAGCGCGATCTTGAGGATGAACCAGAGTCCGCCTGGAATGATGGTCGTGACCCAGCCGATGAACGGCAATCCCGGAATGCCGGGCGCCTGCCAGCCGCCCAGGAACAGGATGCTGGTCATGGCGCTCATCAGGATCATGTTCATATATTCGCCGAGGTAGAAGAGGGCGAAGGCCATCGAGGAATATTCGACGAAGAAGCCGCCGACCAGCTCCGACTCGCCTTCCGGCAGATCGAAGGGCGACCGATTGGTTTCGGCCAGGCCGGAGACGAAGAACACCACCGCCATCGGCAACAAGGGGAAGAGGAACCAGACATGCTGCTGGGCCAGCACGATCTTGGAGAGATTGAGCGAACCGGCACAGAGGAGGACGGTGACGATGACGAAGCCGATCGAGACTTCGTAGGACACCATCTGCGCCGCCGAGCGCAATGCGCCCAGAAAGGCATATTTCGAATTCGACGCCCAGCCGGCCATGATGATGCCGTAGACGCCGAGCGAGCTGATGGCGAAGAGATAGAGGACGCCGACATTGATGTCGGCGACGACATAGCCGGCGCTGAACGGGATCACCGCCCAGGCGACCAGCGCCAGCACGAAGGTGATCAGGGGCGCGATCATGAAGACAGCCGAATTGGCCCCGGACGGGATGACCGTCTCCTTGAGCAGCAGCTTCAGCCCATCGGCGATCGGCTGCAGCAGTCCGAAGGGACCGACGACGTTCGGCCCCATCCGGCGCTGGATCAACGCCAGGACCTTGCGTTCGGCAAGGGTCAGATAGGCCATCGAACCGAGCAGCCCGGCCACGACCAGGACCACTCCGACCAGGATCCGCAAGATCGCGTAATCGGCCCAAATTCCCGTGGCGAGGGTCCAGGTATCAGCCATGGGTCCCCGTCTTCGGAATGGTGTTGGCGCGGTAGGATTCGGTGCAGGCGGCCATCGTCGGCGAGGCTCGGCTGATCGGGTCGGTCCGGTAGTAATTCGCGATCGGATAGGCGAACGCCCCCCCCGACCCGTTGCCCGGCGCGCCGAATTCGCCCCAGGATGCGGGTTCGACCTCGTCGATCCCGGCGAACACCCGATTGACTGCGATCAGGCGCTGACGCAACTGGCCCAGCGTGTCGTAGGGCAGCTTGTGGCCGAGCGGATCCGACAAGGCGCGCAGGATCTTCCAATCTTCACGCGCGTCGCCCGGCGGGAAGATCGCCCTGCGGCCGAGCTGGACGCGGCCTTCGGTATTGACGTAAGTGCCGTCCTTTTCGGTGTAGGCCGAACCGGGCAGGACGACATCGGCCCGGGCCGCGCCGGCGTCGCCGTGATGGCCCTGATAGATGACGAAGGCGGATCCGAGCTTGGACGTGTCGATCTCGTCGGCGCCGAGCAGATAGACGATCTCGATCGCGCCGCTCCCGGCCCCCTCGAGGATCCCGGCGACATCACGCCCGCCCTCGCCCGGGACGAACCCGAGATCGAGCCCACCGACCCGCGCCGCCGCCAGATGCAGCACGTTGAAGCCGTTCCAATCCTCGCGCACCAGTCCGGCATTCTCGGCCAATTGCCGGGCGAGCCCCAGAATCTCGGCGCCGTCCGGGCGGGCGAGCGCCCCCTGGCCGATGATCAGCATCGGGTGCTTCGCCGCCTTCAGGGTTTCGATCCAGGAGTGATTGCCGTCGGCCAGATCGGTCAGCACCTCCGGCCCGAGCCCGAGCTGGGTCACCGGGAATGTCAGATCGAGCTTCGGCCCGATATTGAACGCCTTGAAGCCGCCGCGCAGGTAGCGCTTGCGCAGCCGGGCATTGACGAGGGCTGCTTCCCAGCGCGGATTGGTGCCGATCAGCAGGCAGACATCGGCCTCGTCGATGCCGGCGATCCCGGTGTTGAAAACATAGGCGCCGCGCGGGCCGGCGGGCAGTTTGGCGCCGTCCTGGCGGCAATCGAGATGCGGGCTGCCGAGTGCAGTCATCAGATCCTTGAGCGCCAGCATCGATTCGGCGTCGCACAGATCGCCGACGATGGCCGCGATGCGCTCGCCCGCAACCCCCTCCAACCGTGCCGCGATCGCTGCGAAGGCCTCGGCCCAGCTCGCTTCCGCGAGCTTGCCGTCGCGCCGGACATAGGGCCGGTCGAGCCGGCGCTTCATCAGCCCGTCGACGGCGAAGCGGCCGCGGTCGCCCAGCCACTCTTCGTTCACGTCCTCGTTCAGCCGCGGCAGGATCCGCAAGACCTGGGGCCCGCGCGAATCGACCCGGATATTGGCGCCGACCGCATCCAGGACATCGATCGATTCGGTCTTGCGCAGTTCCCACGACCGGGTGACGAAGGCATAGGGCTTGGAGGTGAGTGCTCCCACCGGGCACAGGTCGATGATGTTGCCGCTCAGCTCCGAGGTCAGCGCGTGCTCGATATAGGTGCCGATCTCCATATCCTCGCCGCGGCCGGTCGCCCCCAGTTCCGGCGCCCCGGCGATCTCGGTGGCGAAGCGGATGCAGCGGGTACAATGGATGCAGCGATTCATGCTGGTCTTGACCAGCGGCCCGAAATCCTTGTCCTTGACGGCCCGCTTGTTCTCGAGAAAGCGGCCGCGATCGAAGCCATAGGCCATGGCCTCGTCCTGCAGATCGCACTCGCCGCCTTGATCGCAGATCGGACAATCGAGCGGATGGTTGATCAGCAGGAACTCCATCACCCCGTGCCGTGCCTTCTTGGCCATCTTGCTGTCGGTGTGAATGACCATGCCGTCGGCTGCAGGCATTGCGCAGGACGCGATCGGCTTCGGCGATTTCTCCATCTCGACCAGGCACATCCGGCAATTGCCCGCGATCGCGAGACGCTGATGGAAGCAGAAATGCGCGACTTCGACGCCGGCCAGCTGGCAGGCCTGGAGCACGGTCAGACCGGGCGGGACCTCGACGGCGGTGCCGTTGATCGTCAGTTTCGGCATCGATCCCTCCGTCAGGCCGCGGAGCGGCGGGCCGCCGCGTCACGGTAGGTCTTGATCCGCGCTTCCATTTCCGGCCGGAAATGCCGGATCAGCCCCTGCACCGGCCAAGCCGCGGCATCGCCCAGCGCGCAGATCGTGTGGCCTTCGATCTCGGTCGAGACTTCGAGCAGCAGGTCGATCTCCTCGACCGAGGCGTTGCCCTTGACCATGCGCTCCATCACCCGCCAGAGCCAGCCCGTGCCCTCGCGGCAGGGCGTGCACTGGCCGCAGCTCTCGTGCTTGTAGAAGCGCGAGAGGCGGGCGATCGCCTTGATCACGTCGGTCGACTTGTCCATGACGATCACGGCTGCCGTGCCGAGGCCGGATTTGACCTCGCTCAGCGAGTCGAAATCCATCAGGACCGTGTCGCAGATCGATTTCGGCAGCAGCCGGACCGACGACCCGCCGGGGATCACGGCCAAGAGATTGTCCCAGCCGCCGCGCACCCCGCCGCAATAGCGCTCGAGCAGCTCGCGCATCGGGATGCCCAGCTCTTCTTCGACATTGCACGGCTTCTCGACATGGCCGCTGATGCAGAACAGCTTGGTGCCGCTGTTCTTCGGCCGGCCGAGGGCGGCGAACCAGGCGCTGCCGCGGCGCAGGATCTCCGGCACCACGGCGATGCTCTCGACATTGTTGACGATCGTCGGACAGCCATAGAGCCCGACCGCCGCCGGGAACGGCGGCTTCAGCCGCGGCTGGCCCTTCTTGCCTTCGAGGCTTTCCAGAAGTGCGGTCTCTTCGCCGCAGATATAGGCGCCGGCGCCGCGATGCAGGTAGCAGTCGAAATCATAGCCCGAACCGCAGGCATTCTTGCCGATGAGGCCGGCAGCATAGGCTTCGTCGATGGCCGCCTGCAGGGCCAGACCTTCATTGTAGAACTCGCCGCGGATATAGATATAGGCGACATGCGCGCCGATCGCGACCGAGGCCAGGAGCGCGCCCTCGATCAGTTTGTGCGGATCGTGGCGCAATATGTCGCGATCCTTGCAGGTTCCGGGCTCGGACTCGTCGGCATTGACGGTGAGATAGGCGGGCCTGCCGTCGGGCTTGGCGATGAACGACCATTTGAGGCCGGTCGGGAAGCCGGCCCCGCCCCGGCCGCGCAAGCCCGAGGTCTTGATCTCGTCGACGATCCAAGCCCGGCCCTTGAGGATCAGATCCTTGGTCGTGCTCCAATCGCCGCGCTTCCTGGCGCCGGCGAGCCCGGAATCGTAGAGACCGTAGAGATTGGTGAAGATCCGGTCCTCGTCACGCAGCATCGCCGTCTCCCTCGAAGCTGAGGCTGGTCAGCGTCTGCGGTCCCCCGATCGGGGCCGAAGTCTGGCGCCCGATCATCGAGCCGATCGCCGGCACCTCGTCGCGCGCCAGCGCGTCGAGCAGCTGCTCGGTCAGTGTCGCGTCCATATCCTCGTAGAAATCGTCATTGACCTGCAGGATCGGGGCATTGACGCAGGCGCCCAGGCATTCGACCTCGATCAGGCTGAATTTGCCGTCTGCAGTGTGGCCGCCCATGCCGATGCCGAGCTTGCGCTTGCAGGTCTCGACCACTTCATCCGAGCCGCGCAGCCAGCACGGGGTGGTCGTGCAGGCCTGGAGCAGATATTTGCCGACCGGCTTCAGATGGAACATGGTGTAGAAAGTCGCGACTTCATAGACCCGGATCGGCGCCATCTGGAGCAGATCGGCGATGTAATCCATGGCGGCGCGCGGGACCCAGTTCTGGTTTTGCTTCTGGGCAATGTAGAGCAACGGCAGGACCGCGCTCGCCTGCCGGCCGGGCGGGTATTTGGCGATCGTCCGCTTCGCCGCTTCGAGATTGTCCGGCGTGAATTCGAAACTCGCCGGCTGGTCGACCGCCCCGTCGTCGTACGCTGCACTCATCGATCGATCTCGCCAAACACGATATCCATGGAGCCGATGACTGCGACCACGTCGGCCAGCATGTGACCGCGGCCCATGAAATCCGTCGCCTGCAGAAAGGCGTAGCTGGGCGCCCGGATCTTGCAGCGATAAGGCCGGTTCGAGCCGTCGGAGACCAGATAGACGCCGAACTCGCCCTTGGGCGCCTCGACCGCGGTATAGGTCTCGCCGGCCGGGACGTGATAGCCCTCGGTATAGAGCTTGAAGTGATGGATGAGCGCTTCCATCGATTGTTTCATTTCGGCGCGCGGCGGCGGCGCCACCTTGCGGTCGTTGACCTTGACCGGCCCGGGCGGCATCTTGTCGAGCGCCTGTTTCATGATGCGCACGCTCTGCCGCATCTCCTCGATCCGGACGAGGAAGCGGTTCCAGCAGTCACCGTGCTTGCCGATCGGAATGTCGAAATCCATCTCGGCATAAGCGTCGTAAGGCTGTGATTTCCGGAGATCCCAGGGCACGCCCGAGGCGCGCAGCATCGGACCGGTGAAGCCCCAATCGATCGCGTCCTCGGCGCTGATGATGCCGATATCGACGGTACGCTGCTTGAAGATCCGGTTTTCGGTCAGGAGGTGGTCGAGATCGTCGAGGCGCTTGGGGAATTCCTCGCAAAATCCGTAGATCTCGTCGGCGAGACCGGCCGGCAGATCCTGATGCACCCCCCCCGGCCGGAAATAATTGGCGTGGAGCCGGGCGCCGCTGACCCGCTCGTAGAACTCCATCAGGCGCTCGCGATCCTCGAAGCCCCAGAGCACCGGGGTAATGGCGCCGACATCGATCGCGAACGTCGTGACGTTGAGGAGATGATTGGCGATGCGCGAGATCTCGGCAAAGAGCACGCGGATATATTGTGCGCGCGGCGGTGCCCCGATCCCGAGCAGCTTCTCGGTCGCGAGCGCGAAGGCATGCTCCTGCGACATCGGCGCTACGTAATCGAGCCGGTCGAAATAGGGCAGCGCCTGGATATAGGTCTTGTATTCGATCAGCTTTTCGGTCCCGCGATGCAGGAGGCCGATATGCGGATCACAGCGCTCGACGGTCTCGCCGTCCATTTCCAGCACCAGGCGCAGCACGCCGTGGGCAGCCGGGTGCTGCGGGCCGAAATTGATGTTGTAGTTCTTGATATCGGCGCCGGCGGGATCGACCGGTGCCGCGATCTGAGGGGCGATTGTCGTCATGGGCTAACTCCCCGCCTTCTCGTCACCCGGCAGGACGCCGTTCATCCCCTCCCAGGGCGACAGGAAGTCGAAGCTGCGGAATTCCTGCTTGAGCTTGACCGGCTCATAGACCACGCGCTTCTCCGCATCGTCATAGCGCAGCTCGACATAGCCAGTCAGCGGGAAATCCTTGCGCAGCGGATGGCCTTCGAAGCCGTAGTCGGTCAGAATCCGGCGCAGATCCGGATTGTCGGCGAAGAAGACGCCGAACATGTCCCAGACTTCCCGCTCGAACCAGCCGGCCGTGCTGTAGATTTCGGTGACCGAGGGGACCGGCGTGTCCTCGTCGGTCGTGCATTTGACTCGGATCCGGCGATTGAGCCGGAGGCTGACCAAATTGTACACGATCTCGAACCGTTCCGGCCGCGCCGGGTAATCGACCGCGGTGACATCGACCAGCATATTGAAAAGGCAGTGCGAATCGTCGCGCAAGAATCTCAGCGCCGGCACGATCGCGGCACTCGGAACCCACAGGATCAGCTCGCCGTGGATGATCTCGACCCTGGTCACATTCTGAGACAGGGCTTGCGAGACGGTCGAACCGAGCTCGATGAGTGCTTGGGTCATGATGCCTCGGTTCAGCGTGCGAAGACGCTGGAACGGCGAATTTTCTTTTGCAGCTGCAGGATGCCGTAGACCAGCGCCTCGGCAGTCGGCGGGCAACCCGGGACGTAGATGTCGACCGGCACGATCCGGTCGCAACCGCGCACGACGCTGTAGCTGTAATGATAGTACCCGCCGCCATTGGCGCAGGAGCCCATCGAAATCACCCAGCGCGGCTCGGCCATCTGGTCATAGACCTTGCGCAGGGCCGGGGCCATCTTGTTGGTGAGCGTGCCGGCGACGATCATGACATCGGATTGCCGGGGACTGGGCCGCGGAAACACGCCGAACCGGTCGAGATCGTAACGCGCAGCGTAGGCGTGCATCATTTCGACGGCGCAACAGGCGAGCCCGAAGGTCATCGGCCACATCGATCCGGTCCGCGCCCAATTCACCAGCTTGTCGACATTGGCGACGACGAAGCCCTTGTCCTGGATCTCGTCGGCCACCGTCTTCAGCAATACGTCCTGGGTCGCCCCCGGCGGAATCGGCGCCAGCTCCCGGCTCGGTCCGGTCACTCCCATTCCAGCGCCCCCTTCTTCCATTCATAGATGAAGCCCACGGTGAGCACGGCCAGAAACGCCACCATCGACCAGAATCCGAGCAGCCCGATCCGGCCCAGCGTCACCGCCCAGGGGAACAGGAAGGCCACCTCCAGATCGAAGATGATGAACAGGATGGCGACCAGATAGAAGCGCACATCGAATTTCCGGCGGGCATCGTCGAAGGGCTCGAAGCCGCATTCATAGGGCGACAGCTTCTCGGCGTCCGGGCGCTGTTTGGCCAGGAGAAACGGCAATCCTACCGCGGCGACGCCGACGACGAGGGCGATGCCGAGGAAAACCAGGATCGGCAAATAGTCGGAGAGCAAGCTGAGCGAGGTCATGACGGCTTCTCGGGCTCGACGAAAATTCTGAGGACCGGACGGTCCGATGGGCAACCAACCGATCCGAGCCCTCTGCGAAAGACCCGACCCTCGTCGCCGCGTGCCTGGTATAGGGAGAACCGATGAAAAAAGGAAGTGTGCACTGCAAACTCGTCGGTCCGGCCGCAGACCCGTCCCGACCCGGCTCGATGCGGAATGGCGGGAGTGGCGGGACTCGAACCCGTGACCTCCGGCGTGACAGGCCGGCGCTCTAACCAACTGAGCTACACCCCCATCCCTCGACCGAGGCGCTTTGCTACGCCCAGGCCTGCGCCCAAGTCAAGCGCGCCGCCTGGACGCCCCCGAAATTGGGGCGCATTGCAGATTTGCAGGCGTCTCGCCGCCTGGAGGCTGATTTTGTCGCGGGTTCGGTCGCACTCCCGGGGCGGCACCCGGTAGCGCTTAACAGCGGATAGCGGCCTGGAAGACCAGCGACCAAACGCCCGCTTTCAGCCGTTCGGCCGGACCAAGGAGAGGACGGCGGCGTTTTGCTTCGCCGAAGCCGAGAGGCCGAGCAACCCGATTTGCTGTCGCAGATTGACGGAAGCGCTCTGTGCTTCCTCATCGGTCAGCACGGTCCCCCGGCCTGGTCCGGCTACCGTCTGCGCCGCGGCGCTGATCTCGACCGGGTCGGTCGGACCTGCTGCAGCCGAGGCTGCCGTTGCCGGCGCCGCTGCCGGTCCCGGGTGGTTCCGCGTCTGTCCGGCCGGCGGATCGTTGATCGCGGGCTTCGCCCGCAAGGTCGTCGAGGTCGTATCGATTTCACTCATGGGGCCATCCGTTTTCCTAGAAGGCGCAGCTTTAAGCTCAACGCACTATAACACGAATCGAGACAGTGTGTATCGGCCGAGCCGCCGATCCGAGAGATTGCTGACCTGAACGGTTGGAGCAGCACAGATCGGGTTGAAGACCGAGAGTTTTGACTCGACCGATCGAGCCGGAGGACCGGCGTCGCGCGAGCCTGGGCACGAGAACCGAGCGGTCCTGCCGCCGCCATCGGGCGGAGAGAACGAGATTCGGCGAAGGCGACGGATCTCTTCACAGAGAATTGCATGGAGGTTGGTGCGAAGAGGGTGCGTGCGCCGTTTGATTTCGACATCGTAACCAATCCGGCCGGCGTGTCGCGCTCGGCCCGTCAGCATCTTTCGACAGATCGCCACTCCGCGTCGCGCGGGCGCAACCGGATCGAGGTAACCATGACCTTCCCTGGCTCGTTACGGCCCGCCAAAGCCTCGTCCCTTTCCGCCTTTGCCGCCATTCTCCTGGTGTTCGCCCCCGCGGTGGCCGGCGCCGGGGTCCGCGCTCCGGCGATGATCACGCCGACCGACACCGGGACGACGGCCGCCGGCAGCCCCTCGACATCCGCGACCGAGGTGTCCGCGGTGCTCCCGGGCGGACGTTCGGTCCAACTCGGTACGACTGCTACCGTGTTTGCAACGATGCTGAACACCGGCACGTCGAGCGTGTCGGGGTGCACCATCGGGCTGCCGAGTTCGGCGCCCGCCGGCCTGTCGATGGCCTATCAGACGACCAATCCGACAACCAACGAGCCGACCGGAACGCCGAACACGCCGGTCACCATCGCGGCCAGCGGCTCGCAGAGTTTCGTCCTGTCCTTCATGAGCACCGCTGCGCTCTCCGCCCCCGGATTGGCGCTGGTCTTCGACTGCAGCGGCCAGCAGCCGGTCGCCTCGATCCCCGGCGTCAACACGGTCGACCTGCTGTTCTCGGCCACCCCGGTCGCCGATGTGATAGCACTGGCCGCGACCGCCACCCCAGGACTCACCCTCAGCCTGCCGGTCAGCGGCGCGGGCGCTTTCGCCGTCGCCACCGACAATGCCGGGGCGGCCGCCACGCTCACGGTGAGCGCGGACACCGATGGCGCCGGGTTGCCCCTCACTCTCGATATCTGCCAGACCGACCCGACGACCGCTGCGTGCCTGGCGGCACCGGCTCCGACGGTAGCACTCGACGACACCGCCGGCAGCACGCCGACCTTTTCGGTCTTCACGACGGCGTCGGCCGCGATCCCGTTCAACCCCGCCGCTTCGCGCATCTTCGTCCGCTTCGAGGATGCGAGCGGCGTCTCGCACGGCTCGACCAGTGTCGCCGTCGAGACCGACGCGCCGATGATTTCGAGCTTTACCGCGAGCTACCAAGGCGCCGGCGCCGGCAGCAACGATTGCAACACGACGGACAGCATCGTCGGCGAGGAGCCTGCGACCGGCGGTCCGTTCCCGCTCTTCGTCTATATGGTCGGGACGACCGAGACCTTCACCAACGCCTCGGCGACGCTGGCGGTGCAGAGCATGGCCGATCTCGGCTATGTCGCGGCCACGATCCAGTACAACAGCGCCACCTTCGGCGACTGCACCCAGATCCAGGCCAAGGCGGAATGCATTTTCGACGCGACCAGTTCGGCCAGCGCGATCACCGCGCTGTGCGCCAAACCCAATGTCGATTGCTCGCTCGGCATCCTCACCGCCGGGTTCAGCCAAGGTGCGGTCATGGCGACCCAGTCGCAGAACTACAATGCCGACGTCAAGGCCACCTGGGGCATGGGCGACGGCGTGATGTACACCGCCGCCTTCGACCTGACCTCGTGCCAGGCCAATGGCAACCGCTCGCTGCCGAGCAGTGCTCTGCGTGCCGTCAACGGCCAGGGCGACGAATTCACCGGCGACACCAATGCACTGCAGCAGGCCAACATGCAGAGCCTGACCGGATTCGACTGTGCCGCCGGCTCGACCTCGTGCCTGCAGACCAACGGCAGCGGCTGGATCATCGTCCGGAACGGCCAGACCGAGTCGGGTGACGCAGATCACTGTTACATGCGCGACGGCGGCTGTCTCGCCAGCGAGAACAGCCTGGATTCGGGCTGGATGAGCGGTACCGAGAACTGGGAATTGGCGGCCAATCTGAGCTGGCTCTCGGGCTTCGCGCCGAGCAGCAACTGAGGAGGCGCGGACGCGGCCCCTGCCGGGTGCCCGATCGATGGAGGCTCGGCCCTCACGCCGGCGGGGGGAACCCGCCGCGGATGTTGCTTTCGCGCGCGGCGCGACCGCGTCTTGGTCGAAGAAGCATGTTGCTGCCTCGCCCGCAAATCGGGAAAAGTCCGGCGAAGCGCCGTGCGCGAAGCAGGATGGTGGGCGATGACGGATTCGAACCGCCGACCCTCTCGGTGTAAACGAGACGCTCTACCGCTGAGCTAATCGCCCGATCGAGACGCCAGATCCTCCTCCGGCGGTGCTGGCGACGCCGCTTGCCGCGACGGGCAGACCGTGGACCTCTAGTTGAGCGCTTCCTTGAGCGTCTTGCCGGCCTTGAACTTGGCCTGCTTCGAGGCCGGAATCTTGATCTTTTCACCGGTCCGCGGATTGCGGCCGTCGCTCTCCTCCCGGTCCTGGACAAAGAATGTGCCGAAACCGACGAGGCGAACTTCATCCCCCTTCTTCAGCGCCGAGCCGATCGCTTCGAATACCGAATCGACTGCCTTGGTCGCCTCGGCCTTTTTCAACTCTGTAGCGGTCGCGACCGCATCGACGAGTTCATTTTTGTTCACGCTGCCCCCTCCAATTCGATCCAGAATATTATGATCGCGGATTTTTTCCGGCTGAATTCGGGAGCGAGCTTAGATCGGCCAGTGATTCCGCGTCAACCGCGGAACGTTCAAAATCCCCTGTATTTCCGCGAAAAACCGCAGCTGACGAGAAAACGGACCCGGTCCGACCGGACCGGGTCCATCGCTACGACAGGAGCGGCGCACTCCTCAATGGGTAACGAGCCCGCCGCGCTCCTCTGCAACTTCCGGCACCACCGCTGCTTTGGCAGCAACGATCCCGGTCTCGTCATCTTCCCACTCGATCGGCGTCAGCGGGCGGACCAAGGCATGCATCAGCACTTCGTCGACATGAGCAACCGGGATCAGCGTCATGCCGCGCTTCACATTATCCGGGATTTCGGCCAGATCCTTTTCATTGTCCTTGGGAATGAGGACGGTCTTGATCCCGCCCCGCAGGGCCGCCAGCAGCTTTTCCTTCAAGCCCCCGATCGGAAACACCCGGCCGCGCAGCGTGATCTCGCCGGTCATGGCGACGTCCCGCCGGATCGGAATTCCCGTCAGCACCGACACGATGGTCGTGACCATCGCCACGCCGGCCGAAGGACCGTCCTTGGGCGTCGCCCCTTCCGGCACGTGGACATGGATGTCCTTCTTCTCCAGCACCGAGCGCTTGATCCCGAAGGCGTGGGCCCGCGACTTGACGTAGCTTTCGGCCGCCTGGACCGATTCCTTCATCACGTCGCCGAGCTTGCCGGTCGCCGTGACCTTACCCTTGCCGGGCACGGTCACCGCTTCGATCGACAGCAATTCGCCGCCGACCTCGGTCCAGGCGAGACCGGTCACGACCCCGACCATGTCCTCGGTCTCCAGTTCGCCGAAGCGGAATTTCCGGACGCCGGCATATTTTTCGAGGTTCCGCCTGGTCACCGTGACCTTGACGACATCCTTGACCGACAGGATCTCCTTGATCGCCTTGCGCGTCAGATTGGCGAGTTCGCGTTCCAGATTCCGCACCCCCGCTTCGCGGGTGTAATAGCGGATGATGTCGCGCAGGCCTTCTTCCGAGATCGACCATTCGGTCTTCTTCAGCCCATGCGCCTCGATTTGCTTGGGGATCAGATGGCGCTTGGCGATTTCGACCTTCTCATCCTCGGTGTAGCCGGGGATGCGAATGATTTCCATGCGGTCGAGCAGCGGCTGCGGCATCCGCAGGCTGTTGGCCGTGGTCACGAACATCACATCGGACAGATCGTAATCGACCTCGAGGTAATGATCGTTGAACGTCGAATTCTGCTCGGGATCGAGCACCTCGAGCAGGGCCGAAGACGGGTCGCCGCGCCAATCCGAGCCGAGCTTGTCGACCTCGTCGAGCAGGAACAGCGGGTTCGACGATTTCGCCTTTTTCATCCCCTGGATGACTTTGCCCGGCATCGAGCCGATATATGTCCGGCGATGACCGCGAACTTCGGCCTCGTCGCGCACGCCGCCCAGCGACATGCGCACGAAATTCCGGCCGGTGGCCTTGGCGATCGACTTGCCGAGCGAGGTCTTGCCGACGCCGGGCGGGCCGACCAGGCACAGAATCGGGCCTTTGACCTTCTTCATGCGCTGCTGGACCGCGAGATATTCGAGGATCCGTTCCTTGATCTTCTCCAGCCCGTAATGGTCGAGATGCAGTACCTTTTCGGCAACCTTGATGTCGCGCTTGATCTTGGTCCGCTGCTGCCACGGAATGCTCAAGAGCCAGTCGAGATAATTGCGCACCACCGTCGCTTCGGCCGACATCGGGCTCATCGAGCGCAGCTTCTTGACTTCGGCCATCGCCTTGTCGTGCGCTTCCTTGGTCAGCTTGGTCTTGGCGATGCGCTCTTCGAGTTCGGCCAACTCGTCCTTGCCGTCTTCGCCCTCGCCCAGCTCCTTCTGAATCGCCTTCATCTGCTCGTTCAGATAGTACTCGCGCTGGGTCTTCTCCATCTGCCGCTTGACCCGGTTTCGGATGCGCTTCTCGACCTGGAGCACGCCGATCTCGCCTTCCATGAAGGCGAATACCTTTTCCAGCCGGTCGCTGACCGTTTCGGTCTCGAGCAACTCCTGCTTTTCCGGGATTTTCAGGGCCAGATGCGAAGCGATCGTATCGGCCAGCTTCGAAGCGTCGTCGATCTGGTTGATCGACACCAGCACCTCGGGCGGAATCTTCTTGTTGAGCTTGATATATTGCTCGAACTGCGCCACCGCCGTCCGGGCCAGCGCCTCGAGCTCGGCCTGCTCGCCCAGCTTTTCCGGAATTGTCTCGGCATAGGCCTGGAAGAAGACCTCGTTGTCGCTGAACCGGGCGATCCGGGCGCGCAGTCCGCCTTCGACCAGGACCTTGACCGTGCCGTCGGGCAACTTCAGGAGTTGCAGGACCGTGCCGACGGTTCCGACCGTGAAAATATCCGCCGAGGTCGGTTCGTCCTGCTGGGCATTTTTCTGCGTCACCAGCAGAATCTGCTTATCCTCGCGCATCACATCTTCGAGAGCGCGGACGGATTTCTCCCGGCCGACGAAGAGCGGCACGATCATGTGGGGGAACACCACGATATCGCGGAGCGGAAGGACGGGATAGAGAGTACCGCGCAAAGTTTCCAAGATGTGCCTCTTCTGCCTATTGGCCGCCCCCCGTCACGCGGCGAGACGACCGTTGCAAAGCTTATCAGGGTATTTTGGTCGAGGGGAAGGGCCGTTCAAGAGAGCGGCGAAAGAGTGGTGCCGCCCGGACCCGCATCCCTGGCCCGAGCGGGAGGGGCTTGAACGCCTCAGCCGCCGGTCCCGACATCGCTCAGCCGATCCGAATGGATGTAGAGCGGCTTGGCCCTGCCCTCCACGACTTCGCGATTGATGACGATTTCCTCGACCGAATCGAGTCCCGGCAATTCGAACATCGGATCGAGCAGGATCGCTTCCATGATCGAACGCAGGCCGCGCGCACCGGTCTTGCGCAAGATCGCCTTCTTGGAAATCCCCTTCAAGGCCTCTTCGTTGAACGAGAGCCGGACATCCTCCATCTCGAACAAGCGCTGATACTGCTTCACCAGCGCGTTTTTCGGCTTGGTCAGTATGTCGACCAGCGCCTTCTCGTCGAGATCGTCGAGGGTCGCCACCACCGGCAGACGGCCGACGAATTCCGGGATGAGGCCGAATTTCAGGAGATCCTCGGGCTCGATATCGCGCAGGATTTCGCCGGTGGTGCGGTCGTCCGGCCCCTTCACATCGGCGCCGAAGCCGATCGAGCTGCCTTGCCGGCGCTGGGCGATGATCTTCTCCAGGCCGGAAAAGGCCCCGCCGCAGATGAACAGGATATTGGTGGTGTCGACCTGAAGGAATTCCTGCTGCGGATGCTTGCGCCCGCCCTGGGGCGGCACCGAGGCGATGGTGCCTTCCATGATCTTCAAGAGCGCCTGCTGGACGCCTTCGCCCGACACGTCGCGCGTGATCGACGGGTTGTCCGACTTCCGGCTGATCTTGTCGACCTCGTCGATATAGACGATGCCGCGCTGAGCCCGCTCGACATTGTAGTCGGCCGATTGCAGAAGCTTGAGGATGATGTTCTCGACATCCTCGCCGACATACCCCGCCTCGGTCAGCGTCGTCGCATCGGCCATGGTGAAGGGGACATCGATGATGCGGGCGAGCGTCTGGGCCAGCAGCGTTTTGCCGCAGCCGGTCGGGCCGACCAGCAGGATGTTCGACTTGGCCAGTTCGACATCGTTGTTCTTGGCGCCGTGGGCCAGCCGCTTGTAGTGGTTGTGCACCGCTACCGACAGCACCCGCTTGGCATGGAACTGGCCGATCACATAATCGTCCAGCACCGCGCAGATGTCCCGCGGACCGGGCACGCCGTCGCGCGACTTGACCAGCGTGGTCTTGTGCTCCTCGCGGATGATGTCCATGCACAGCTCGACGCACTCGTCGCAGATGAACACCGTCGGGCCGGCGATCAGCTTGCGGACCTCGTGCTGGCTCTTGCCGCAGAACGAACAATAGAGCGTGTTCTTCGCGTCGCCGGTGGGTTTGGTCATAGGCACTCCGTCAACCCCCGAGGCTCACCCTCGGTCATGTTATCTGCCCGCGGTCTGATCGCACAACCACAAAGCCTGCCGGTAAGCCTACCATGCCGCCCTCGTGGTGCCGAATCCGAGCGAATTCGGACCCACTCTCATCAAACCGTAACAACTGGCTCCTCGAGACGCGCTTAACAAGGGTTCACCGCTTGCTCTCCTCGCTGCCGGCGGCGGGCGCCCGGGCGGCGATAACCTCATCGACGAGGCCGAACTCCTTTGCCTCCGTCGGCGACATGAAATAATCCCGTTCCACCGCCGCCGAGACGCGCTCCATCGGCTGACCAGTATGCTTCACATAAATCTCGTTCAGACGCACGCGGAGTGCAAGGATCTCGCGCGCCTGGATCTCGATATCCGATGCTTGGCCTTGAGCGCCGCCGGAAGGCTGATGAATCATGATCCGCGAATTGGGCAGTGCGAACCGCTTGCCGTGAGCGCCCGCGGCCAACAGCAGCGAGCCCATCGAGGCGGCCTGGCCGATGCACAGAGTCGAGACTGCCGGGCGGATGTATTGCATGGTGTCGTAGATCGCCAGGCCGGATGTGACGATTCCGCCCGGCGAGTTGATATAGATGTTGATATCCTTGGTCGGGTTTTCCGACTCCAGAAACAGCAGCTGAGCGCAGATCGAACTCGCCACGGCATCGTTCACCGGGCCGACCAGGAAGATCAGCCGCTCCCGCAGCAGGCGGGAATAGATGTCGGAGCCGCGTTCGCCCCGATTGGTCTGTTCGATGACGTAGGGGATGAGGGTGTTCATATAGACTTCGAATGGGTCCGCCATGATGTTCCTGCTTCCCTTGCTGCCCCACCAGCGGGGACGACCCTCATCCCGTTCAGGCGGCCGCCTCGTCGACCTCGTCGGTGAGACCGGCGAGCGCCGGCAGATCCTTCGCCGGCACCGGCTTGTCGGTCACCTTGGCCCGGCCGAAGATGAAATCGACGACCTTGTCCTCGTAGATCGGCGCGTGCAGCGTGCTGACCGCCTCGGGATGGCTCTTATAATAGTCGATGACCGCCTTCTCCTGTCCGGGATGTTGGCGCGCCTCTGCCATGATCGCCCGGTTCACCTCGTCCTGAGTCACTTGTATGTTGTTACGCTTGCCGATTTCCGCAAGCAGCAGACCCAGACGGACGCGGCGGACCGAAATGTCGCGATATTCGGTCTTGTAGTCGTCGTCGGTTTTGTCCGGTTCCGGCTCGTAAGTGCCGGCTTCCCGGGCGCGTTTGCGCTCGGCCTCGAACTGGCGCCAGATCGACTCGAACTCGAGATCGACCATGCCCGGCGGGACCTCGAAGACGTGATCGAGCGACAATTTATCGAGCAGGTCGCGCTTCATTTTGAGACGGGCGATCCGGGCGTAATCGGCGGCGAGCTGCTCGCGCACGGCGGCGCGCAGCGCATCGAGAGACTCGATCCCGACCTCTTCGGCCAGGCTGTCGTCGATGACCGCCGGCAGCTTGCGCTTCACTTCTTTGATCTCGCATTCGAACACGGCCGGTTTCCCGGCCAGATGCGTGGCCGAATAATCGGCCGGAAATTCGACCGCGACGGTCACGTGATCGCCGGCCTTGGCGCCGACGATCTGCGACTCGAAGCCCGGAATGAAACGGCCGGCCCCCAGTTCGAGCGCGTGATTCTCGCCTTTGCCGCCGGGAAAATCGATGCCGTCGATCGAGCCGCTGAAATCCAGGACCACGGTATCGCCCAAAGCCGCTGGACTGCCGTCGGTCACGGTCTCGGTCTTGCGGTAGCGCTCGGCCAGCCGACCGAGCGCCTCGTTCAGTTCCTCGTCCGAGATCTCGGGCTTCAGCTGCTCGAGCTCGACCAGGCTCACATCCGGTGCCATCACCTCGGGGAGGATTTCGAGTGCCAGCCCGTAGGCCAAATCCTGGCCCGGCTGGAAACTCTCGATCGCGATCCTCGGCTGCAGCGCCGGCCGCAGATTGCGCTCCTGCAGCGCCGCATCGGATGTCTGGTTGACCGTCTCCTCGATCACCTCGCCGATGACCGCCTGGCCGTAACGCTGTTTCAGCACCGCCATCGGCACCTTGCCGGGCCGGAAACCGGGGAGCTTGATCGTCTTGCCGATTTCGGCGAGCCGGACCTGCAGACGCTCTTCGATCTCTCCGGCGGCGACGACGATCCTGAATTCGCGCTTGAGGCCCTGGTTACTGGTTTCGATGATCTGCATGAGGGAGAACGCCTATGACGATTTCCGGCGCCGCGCCGGGCGCGGCACCGCCGAAAAGAGATCGAGATCGGATCGTGGTGCGGGCGAAGGGGCTCGAACCCCCACGACTTGCGTCGCTGGAACCTAAATCCAGTGCGTCTACCAATTCCGCCACGCCCGCTCGAGCGATCCTTCGAGGGGCGTTCACATAGCACAGGAGATTTGGCCCCACACAAAAAATATGGTGCCGGTGACCAGCTGCGCGCAGATCAGCCGCAGCTTCGGGACCCGATCGCGCCGGATCGGATCAGGACTGGAGCCGGCGCAGCACCGCGGGGATGCCATCGGGCAGATCCTCGGCGATGAGCCCGGCTCCGAAATCGGCCGCCGCCGCCCCGTGGATCCAGCAGGCCGCACAGGCCGCTTCGAACGCCGCAACGCCTTGGGCGAGCAAACCCAGGATCATGCCCGAGAGGACATCGCCGGCGCCGGCCGTGGCGAGAGTGGGAGGCGCATTGGCGTTGATCGCGGCCCGGCCGTCCGGAGCGGCGATCACGGTATCGGCGCCCTTCAACAGCATGACCGCCCCGCTCGCCGCCGCCGCCTCGCGGGCACGGGCGAGCTTGTCGCCCGTGCCCGCGAAGAGGCGGCGGTATTCGCCCTCGTGCGGCGTCAAGACCAGAGTCCCGCGCCGCGCGCCGAACAAGGCAACACCGTCACCGGCGAAAACCGTGAGCGCATCGGCGTCGAGGACGACCGGCCGTCCGGTTCCGAGCAGCGAGAGAACGCGCGCGCGGGTCTCGGCCGAGACCCCGGCGCCGGGACCGATCAGCAGCGCGTTGAACCGGGCATCGTCGAGGAGAGCCGCGAGATCGGCCTCGGTCGCGAGCGGCCGTACCATGATACTCGTGAGCGCTGCCGCATAGATCGGCACGGCCCGTTCCGGCACGGCGACCGTGACCAGCCCCGCTCCCAGGCGCGCCGCCCCCCGCGCCGCCAGCCGGGCGGCACCGGTCATCGGATACCCGCCCAGGACCAGGGCATGGCCTCGGCCGTATTTGTGTCCGCCCACAGCCGGGCGCGGCAATGCCGTGCCCCAGAGCTCCGGCCCGTTCTCCCAGCATTTGGACTGGACCCGGTCGAGCGCACTCGGTTCGAGGCCGATCGGGCGGACCACGACCTCGCCGCAGAACGAGCGCCCGGGCAGGAGCAGATGACCCGGTTTCTTCCGTTCGAAGGTGACGGTCAACCGGGCCGGGACCGCGCCGAGATCGGCACCGCTGTCGCCCTGGACGCCGGAGGGCGTGTCGATCGCGACAACCGGAAGTCCGGCCGCAGCCGCGGCTCGCAGGGTCGCGGCGGCGGCACCGCCCACCGCCCGGCTGAGCCCGGCACCGAAAATCGCATCGACGACCAATCGGGATCCGTCGAGCGCGGCCGGATCCATCGCCTCGACCGGACCGCTCCACTGGCCGGCGGCATGGGCGGCGTCCCCGCTCAACCGCTCCGGCACGCCCAGCAGCGCCAGCCGCACCGGCCAGCCGCGCGCCGCCAGATGCCGGGCCGCGACGAAGCCGTCGCCGCCGTTATTGCCCGGCCCGCACAAGACTGCGACCGACCGCCGGCTGAACCGCGCCGCGATCTCGGCCGCTACCGCCGCCCCGGCCCGCTCCATGAGAGTGCTGCCGGCGACTCCGCCGGCGATGGTCAGCCGATCGGCCAGGCCCATCTGCTCGGTGGTCAGAAGTGCAGAGGACAGGGTCATGCCGGCGCTCGCGGACGGCGGGGTCTCGGGCGAGGCTCCAGGCCCTCGATCCCGGCCTCGGTGAGACGATGCCCCCGGTCGCACCGCGTTTGCCGATCCATCCCGCTCCGCTCCCCAGCATCGTTGCCCCGATGCCCTTCGAGAGGGAGGGAAACGCCTGGAAGCCGACCGAGTTCCGCACCATTCTCACCCGTGCCGGCCGAACCATGCCGTTCCGCTGCCGTGTCGTCGGATCCTGCGACCCTCACCGCCGCTCTCATTCGAGCCCCCGTCCGCCCGAGTCACCGATCACCTCGGCGAATCGAATCGCGAGCCGAGCCTCCTGGCAAGCCCCCTGACCGCACATCTCACTGTCCTGATCCATAAGTCATTGATATTGAAGAGACCAGCCCCGGCGTTCGGTCGTGGATACAGTCATTCACCGGCCCTGAACTCGGCAATCGATGGGGCGATGGCCTCGAATCGATCGGTCACGCGGATCGAGTCGCTCCCCGACGGCATTCTCGAAGCCCGGTCCGGAAAGTCGGACCGATCAAGGCATGATCTTCCCGCCCGGTTCGGCTATTCGGTCTCGATCGCCAAACTGGTCGATCCGTGAAACCCGCCATTGCCGTCCTCGAACCTGACGAACACCCGGGATGTCCCCGGCGAAAAGGGGATGGCCCCAGTCGCTTGGAGGAAGACTGAAAAGGTCGGCGTCGCTTGGCTGGGGTATTCCAAGCTCACATGCGCGGCCGGGGCGGCCATGCACTGGCCGCTGGTCGGGTCGGTTTGGCAGATCGACAGGGTCAGCGGCAGGCTCGCGCTCCCGGTGTCGGCCGAAACCGTGATGAAATCCTCCGCCCCGATATTGACGCTCGCCACGGCGAAAGCAGTGGCACCGCCGTTCGGGACTTCGATGATGCCGTTGTCGGTCGCGGTGACCGCTCCGGTAATGATGTCGGCGACGGCTGTGCTCGAAATCGAAAGATCGACCGTATCGACGCCGGGCGTGACGGCGGCCGGCCCCGTGCCGGCGCAGGAGAAGGCCAGCGGGAGCGCGGGTTCGGTGAAGGGCGTCGTTCCGGTGAAAGACAGAATGAAGCTTTGCGCACCGCCGTTGCCCGCGATCGTGACCGGCGTGTCGGGCGCACCGGTCGGGGTGTTGCTCGCCGGGTCGGTTGTCTGATAACTCAGCGTCAGGCCTGCCGTCACATTTTGCGGCAATTGGATTTGGCAGTCGTCGAGCGCACTCGGTCCCGAGTTGATCATCGTGGCGAAGATGGTCGCGGGATTACCGACCTCTACGGAGCGGGAACCGGGCAGCACGGCGGCAACCAGAGCGGTGGGAACAGCGGTCGCGACCACTTGCGGGCTGAAGGAACCCGGATCGACGATGGTCGTCAGTTCGATTGTACCCGCGGAGGTCCCGTCGGTTACCCATACCCCGAACCTTCCCAGGATGTCCTCCCCGGCAAAGGTTACCTTGTTGCCGATGGCGGTAAGGTTATTGGAAACACCGCCACCAGAAAAGAATTCACCGAACGGTATATCGAAAAATACTCCAAGAGAATAGGCGTTCGGTATTTCAATCTCTTCCGTGCCGGCGGCGGTTCCATCGGTAATCCAGAGACCCTTTATGTCCTGACTGTCGGTCGCCTCGAATAATATTTTATTGCCCAGGACGGTAAAGCCCTGCGGGGTATTGCCTGACCAGGTGAATTCCGAAGAGCCGGCGGAAGTGCCATCGGAGACGAAGATCGCGTTGTTGAAATTGTTGTCATTTCCGAAAGCGACAACACCATTGCCCCGGGGGACGATGGAAGAGATACTGGCATTGCTGTTCGGGGGGAGGCCGGGTACGGTAATCTGCTGCGTTCCCGCAACGGTACCATTGGTAACGAATAGACCACTCCCGAGATTCGTGAAGAATCCTTGATTGCCGGCAACGGTGAGGTTGGCGACAAACACGGTTTCATCGGGAAATCCGGGGTCCGCGACGTCTTGTGGAATCTCGATGGTACCGGCTACGGTTCCGTCCGTTACCCAGAGGTTCTGGTGTCCGGAGCTGTCGATTGCGGTGAAGAGCGCTTTCGTCCCCAAGGCCGTCAGGGTGGTCGGGTCGAGGCCGTCCGTCGCCGCTCCGCTGATCGCCAGCGGCATGGTTCCCGCCGTTGTCCCGTCCGAGACCCAGAGACTTTGCTTGCCGCCGAGGTCCGTCCCATTGAACAGGGCCTTATTGCCGATCCCGACCATCGGACCGTAAGAGAACTCGAACGGCAGGGGCGGCCCGGGAGCCGTAAAGGTGCTCGTGCCCGCTTCCGTGCCGTCGGTCAAGACGAAACCGAGGGTCACCGGTTGCCCCACCTCGCTGTTGAAACTCTGCAGCATCAACACCTTGCCGCCGATCTCGGCAGACGCGTTCGACGCCAGAATGTCTGCGCCCGTTTCCGGCACCGAAATGTGACTCGTACCAGCTTGCGTCCCGTCGGTGAAAAAGACTTCGTGCGAGAAATTGATGAAATCGTCGGAATCTTCCAATATGACAAACATCAACCTTCCGTCGCTCAGTGTCACCAGCGGCCCTCGAAGCCCGCTGTTGGAATAACCCGGGTCGATCGGGGTAAAAAATCTCTCGGTGCCGGGGGCAGTTCCATCGGTTATCCACGGAAACTCTTGGAAATCGTAGAACATGGAGCGGGGTGTTTGCGCCTGTGCCGCTGTCACGAGTAGAATCGAGAAAACTGCCGGTACTACCGAGCGCATGGCCGAGCTGCAGTGCATTGCGTCAGAGTCCTTCTAGGAAAGAGGTCCATGCAACCCTCACAGCGAGAGTAATTTTCAGAACATCTATCATGAATGGTGGCATCGTACAATCAGATAACGTGCGATCGGTGAATTTCAATGCCCCTGGGTAGAATGCCCGGAGGCGGATTGCGTCCGTTCGTGCGCCATCCCGCTGCCTGTTCGATCATGGCAGCGTCCATCTGATTCGGAGTGTCGCCATACCCTGAAGCGGCGCGGCGTTGTGGCGATGCCTCGTCCCCCGAGTTCGGACGCATCCGCGGCGTCAGCGACGCCGTTGCCGCCGAGAACCGAAGCCGAGGCGCCGATCGTAGGTCGCCCCCGGCCCTGCTGCGGATTGAGGACGAGCCCGCAGGGTTCGAAATTGCCGGCGAAGAGCGGGGCGAATCCGGCGGTCACGATCATGGTATCGGCAATCCGAACATCCGGATGTGGCAGGCCGTCGTGCTGCGTCGACGGCGCCTTCCCGCCTCGTCGAGATCCGGCCGGGAGCGGTCCAGCCTCGGAAGAACGACCGTTTCCAGAGGAACCGGAGCTCGCTCTCGCGTCGGGCGCCGCTGCGAGGAGAAGAACGCACCGAAACAGGAGAAAAGTGAGGAGCGCCATGGCCGACGGCAATCGGAGCCACCGTCGGGGGCGAGTGGTGCCGTCGCCGCCGCGACACCAGCCGAAGCCGGCCGATCCCGCTACCCTGCCGATTTTCGGCGCGAGCGGCGACCCGACCCGACGACTGGTGCTGCCCGCCCTGTAAAATCTCGCCCGCACCGGGATGCTGCCGGAGACATCCGCGCTGATCGGTCTCGCCCGGACGATCGAAACGGCTCCGGCAGCGGCCGAGGCGTAGCTGGCGCAGGACGGGAACCGCGACCGGCGGCCGCTCGACCCGCCGCCGGCGAAAAAGCTCGGACCGGCCCCGGATCGTCGGCCTGCTCCCGGCCGATGCCGAGGGCGTTCGCGTCGGGCCCGAGAGCGGGTTCGGGATTTCCATGGAACCGGGCGCGGCTGCGTCGGTTGAGAACAGGGGCTGGCGACGACCGATATTGCCCGCATGGATCGTGACGAGAGCAACCGAGATGAAACCGGCGCCGCGCATTCTTCTTCTGCCCGCATCATGCCTCAAATCGCCGAGGCTCCGGCGCGATCCGGGGACGAGCCCCGGACTGGTGCCGGACTTCCAGCCGAACCGGTTGTCGCGGTGAGCAACCGGGGCAGGGACGCCCGGGCTGGGGCCGCCCCGAGACGCGAGACCTCGCATCCTCTCATCCAAAAGGACTGGTACAAGGACGCCGTCATCTATGAGCTGCACGTCAAGGCCTTCTTCGACGCCAATGACGACGGCGTCGGCGACTTTGCCGGCCTGACCCTGAAGCTGGACTATCTGGGAGACCTCGGCATCACGGCGGTCTGGCTGCTGCCCTTCTACCCTTCGCCCCTGCGCGACGACGGCTACGACATCGCCGATTACAAGGCCGTCAACTCCAGCTACGGCACCTTGGCGGATTTCCGTACCTTCGTGCGGGCGGCGCATCGGCGGGGGATCCGGATCATCACCGAGCTGGTCATCAACCATACTTCCGATCAGCACCCCTGGTTTCAGCGCGCGCGGCGCGCCCGTCCGGGCTCCCGCTATCGCGACTTCTATGTCTGGTCGGACACCGACCAGCGCTACGCCGGGACGCGGATCATCTTCTGCGACACCGAAATCTCCAATTGGGCCTGGGACCCGGTGGCGAAAGCCTATTATTGGCATCGCTTCTACGCCCATCAGCCGGATTTGAATTTCGCCAATCCGGCGGTGGTGCGCGCCTTGCTCGAGGTCATGCGGTTCTGGTTCGATCTCGGCGTCGACGGGCTGCGGCTCGACGCCGTGCCGTATCTGTGCGAGCGAGACGGCACCAACAACGAGAACCTGCCCGAGACCCATGACGTGCTGCGCACGCTCCGGGCGGCGATCGAAGCCGATTATCCCGACAAGATGCTGCTGGCCGAAGCCAATCAATGGCCGGAGGACGTGCTGCCCTATTTCGGTGAGGGCGACGAGTGCCACATGGCGTTCCACTTCCCGCTGATGCCGCGCATCTACATGGCCGTGGCCCAGGAGGATCGGCACCCGATCACCGACATCATGCGCCAGACCCCGGACATTCCCGAATCCTGCCAATGGGCGATCTTCCTGCGCAATCACGACGAGCTCACCCTCGAAATGGTGACCGACCGGGAGCGCGACTATCTCTGGGAGTTCTATGCCGGCGACCGGCGCATGCGCCTCAATCTCGGCATCCGCCGCCGCCTGGCGACCTTGATGGAGAACGACCGGCGGCGGATCGATCTCCTGAACTCGATCCTGCTGTCGATGCCCGGCACGCCGGTGCTCTATTACGGCGACGAGATCGGCATGGGCGACAATGTCCATCTGGGCGATCGCGACGGCGTCCGCACGCCCATGCAATGGTCGCCGGACCGCAATGGCGGCTTCTCCCGGGCCGATCCCGCAAAGTTGTTCCTGCCGACGATCCAGAATCCCGAATATGGTTTTCCCTCGGTCAATGTCGAGGCGCAGAGCCGCTCGCCCAGCTCGATGCTGAACCAGATGCGCCGGCTGATCGCGGTCCGGCGCGACCTGCCGTCGATGGGCCGGGGCCGCCTGGACTTTCTCTATCCGCGCAACCGCAAGGTCCTGGCCTATCTGCGCAGCTTCGAGGCCGAGGCGGTGCTGTGCGTGGTCAATCTGTCACGGGCGGCCCAATCGGTCGAACTCGACCTGACCGGGTATCGCGGCCGGATTCCGGTCGAGGTGCCCGGACTCTCGATCTTCCCGGCGATCGTCGACCGGCCCTACCACCTGACCATGGGCGGCCACAGCTTCTTCTGGTTCAAGCTCCTGGAGCCGGACCAGATCGAAGGCGGGTTGGGGTCGGTCGAAACCAGCCCCGACACGGCACCCGAACTGGTCACGCTGGTCTTGCGCAACGGCTGGCGCGATCTCTTCGCCGGCGCGGGCCTGGCGGAGCTGAACCGCACGATCCTGCGCAATTTCCTGCCGACCCAGCGCTGGTTCGCGGACAAGGACGTGGCCGTCGACCGCGCCCGCATCCTCGACGCAGTGCCCGTGCCGACCACCGGCGCGCAAGCGCCGTGCTTTCTCGCCATTGTCGAGGCGAGCCTGGCCGATGGCCGGGTCGAGCGCTATTTGCTGCCGCTGGATCTGATCTGGGCGGCACCGAACGACGATGCGCGTGCCGGGCTGCAATCTGTCACCTTGGCCAACGCCCGCCGCTTCCAGATCGAGGGCGGCCTCGTCGACGCCGCCACTCGGGAGGAGCTGACGCTCGATCTCATCGCCGCGATGGCCGAGGGGACCGATCTGCCGGCCGCCGAGGGTGCGATCATCCGCTGCCGCACGACTTCCAGATTCGCGGCCGGCGACATTCCCCGATCCCCGACGATCCGGCGGCTGGGCGGCCAATCCAACAGTTCCGTCGCGATCCAGGATTATGGCGTGCTCAAACTCTATCGGCGGCTCGAGGACGGGACCCACCCCGAACTCGAAATGGCTCGCTTCCTGACCGAAACGGCTGGATTCGGCGGCACGCCGGCCTTGCTCGGGACCATCGAGCGAGTAGCACCCGACGGAGTGGCGACCGCGCTCGCCGTTCTCACCGCCTATGTCCCCAATCAAGGCGACGGCTGGCGCTTCGCCCAGGATCATCTGCGCCGAACGCTTCTCGAAAAATCCGCCGTCGCCGGCGAGTCGACCGACGACCCTCACGTTTTCTTCCTGGACCTGATCGAACGGCTCGGCTGCCAGACCGCCGAAATGCATCGCGCGCTCTGCCCGGAGACCGAATCCGACCCCGCTTTCGCCCCGGAACCGATCACGCCCGAGGATCTGGCCGCCTGGCGCTGTGCAGTCCATGACGAGGCCGTCCGCCTGTTCGATCGTTTGCGGAAATATCACGCCGTCACCCCGGACCCGCAAATCGGTATCCTGCTGGCGTGGGAGAACCGGGTGCTCGCCCGCCTCGAGCGTGACGGCGACATCGAGATCCAGGCGGCAAAGATCCGCTGCCATGGCGATTACCATCTGGGCCAGGTGCTGGCGGCCCGGACCGGCTTCGTCATCATCGATTTCGAAGGCGAGCCGAAACGCAAGTTGAACGACAGGCGGCGCAAGCACACGGCGTTGAAGGACGTAGCCGGCATGGTCCGGTCGATCGACTACGCCGCTTCGGTCGCCTTGCGTTCGGCCTCGGATCTGCCCGCCCTCGAGCGCCCGGGATTCGAAACCCTCTGCACCGATTGGCGCGACCGCTCGACCGCCGCCTTCCTCGACGGCTATCGCGGCGCCATCGCCGGTGCCGCCTGCTGGCCCGGCGACGGGCCCGCCGCCGCTCGGCTGCTCGATCTCCTGCTGATCGAGAAGGTGCTCTACGAGATCGGCTACGAACTCGCCAACCGCCCGGCCTGGCTGGCCATTCCCGTTCAGGGCCTGATCGACCTGGTGGCCGGGGACGGCGATTTCACCCGGTCGGATGGTTCCATCGGGTCCGGATGTGCTCCAGACAGCCCTGGTCGGCTATCGCATGCCCCCTGATTCCAGTGCGCCCTGGTGGCGCGGTGCCGTCATCTACCAGATCTATCCGTTGAGCTTCGCCGACGCCAATGGCGATGGCTGGGGTGATCTACCGGGCGTGCTGCAGCATCTCGACTATGTCGCAGCCCTCGGTGTCGACGCGATCTGGCTCTCGCCGTTCTTTCGCTCGCCGATGCGCGACTTCGGCTACGACATATCCTGCCACACCGAGGTCGACCCGATTTTCGGGACGATCGCCGATGCCGAGGCCGTGATCGCCGGGGCGCATCGCCTCGGCCTGAAGATCCTCTTCGATCAGGTCTGGAGCCACACCTCGGACCAGCATCCCTGGTTCCGCGCCAGCGCCCGCCGCAGCGCCGCGGCGGACTGGTATGTCTGGGCCGATGCCCGGGCCGACGGGACGCCGCCCAACAACTGGCTGTCGGTTTTCGGCGGCAGCGCCTGGAGCTGGAACCCGCTGCGCCGGCAATATTACCTGCATCACTTCCTGCCCGGCCAACCGAAGCTCGATCTGCGCAATCCGGCGGTGATCGAGGCCATTCTGGCGACGGGCCGGTTCTGGCTGGAGCGTGGGGTCGATGGGTTCCGGCTCGATGCCGTCGATTTCATGGCGCATGACCCGGCCCTGCAGAGCAATCCGGCGTTGCCGCCCCCCGACGGCATCGCGCCCACGAAACCGTTCGCACTCCAGCGTCACATCCATGACATGCTGCATTCCGACGCGTTCGAAATCATGCAGCGGATCCGCGACCTCACCGATCAGTATCCCGGCACCGTGACCCTGGCGGAAATCTCGAGCCAGCCCGGCGCCTTCGGACGGATCGCGGCCGCCACCGAGCCGGGGCGGCTGCATCTGGGCTACACGCTCCAGCTCATGCGCGGCGAGTGTTCCGCCGGAGCGTTCGAAGCCGCCCTGCACGAGGCGGCGGCGGCCATCGCCGGGGGCGGCATGTGCTGGGCCTTCGGCAATCACGATGTCGTCCGGCTGGCGAGCCGCTGGGGCGGCGGCGACCCGGCGGCGGCGCGGGCGCTGATGATCCTGCTCGGCACCCTGCCCGGGCCGTTCTGCCTCTATCAGGGCGACGAACTCGGGCTGCCGGAAGCAGAGCTCGCGCGAGATCAATTGCGCGATCCTTTCGGCATCGCCTTCTGGCCCGAATTCCGCGGCCGCGACGGCAGCCGGACGCCGATGCCGTGGCGCACCGCCGCGGCATCGGGCGCCGCGGCCGCCTGGCTACCGATACCCCAGACGCACCGCGCCTTGTCGGTCGAGCGCCAGGAAAACGATCCGGACAGCGCGCTGTCGCAGTGGCGGGACTTTCTGACGTGGCGACGGAGCGTTCCGGCACTGGTTCACGGCGCTCTCGGCGCGGTTCGCCGGATCGGCGACATTCTCAGTTTCGAGCGGGTGCTGGACGAAACCCGGCTGCTCTGCGTCTTCAACCTGTCGCCGTCGCCGGCGGTCTTCACCGCCGGCGACGGCCGGGACCGGCTCCTCAAAGGCTGGGAGACGGCCATCGTCCCGCTGGAGGGCGCCGCTCGTGTCGCTGCCCTCTGAGCCGTCGGCGCGGTGCGCATCGACAGGTCGACAAATCTGCCGAAGCCTGCCGCCCTGGATCCGACGAGCGGGCCCCGCGATCGCGCGGAAAGTCGGTCCGGATCGGCAGGGTCGCTCGATCGCAGCCGAACTCGCCGTTCCGGACCCTCTGGTACTCCACCAATGGAGCCCTTATTCTTTTACAGCATCGCGAATGGTGTCCTTCACCCGGCCAGCCGTATTCTGCACTTTGCCGGCGGCTTTTTCTACTGCTCCTTCGACACGTGTCTTATCGTCGCCGGTGATCTTCCCGATCTTTTCCTTGATCGCGCCTTTGACCTGGTGAGCTGTTCCTTCGATACGGTCCTTATCCATGATGCTCTCCTTCAGTTGGTTCGAATCATAACCCGCATCCGCGACGATCGTTCCCGACGGCTCGACCGGGACTGCCCAATGGGGAATTTCCCTGATCGGGAGAAGGCGACCGGATCGGCAGGTACAGTACGGATTTGTTCCACGGATCATTGCGGCCCGCCCGGCCAGAGGCGGGCTCGATCAACCGGAACCTCTTCTCCGGTCACCGGTTTCGTTCCCAGTCGCTCCTTGGAGCGCCGGGTACGAGAGGAGACCAGCATGAGCAGACTCTTTGCCGCAACCGGGCTCGCGGCCGTCACGGCCCTGGCGGCCGGCGGCAGGGGTCGAATTGCGGCTGGGAACCGCCGCCGAAGGGCGCTCGCTCGAAGATGTCGCAAGGCCCCTGGCCGGCGTCGGGTCTCGAGCCCTGGCGGGCGTCTGCGGCCTGGACGAGGTCGCTCGAGCACGGAGCTGTCGATCACACCGCCCGGACTCGGAATTCCCACAGTCAACGTGGAGGCTGGACCTGCTCCGTCGTGGTGGTCGTCGTCACCGACGACGGTTGCACTGTCGTCGCCGACGACGGTTCTATCGTTCTCGTCTGTTCGATCGTCGTCGTTTTCGTGACCGTGCCCCCGCCGCAAGCAGCGGTCAGAAGCGTGCCCCCGAACATTGTGGCGAGCACAAAGGCTCGAAACACGGAGACGGTACCAATCATGATGTCGTTCCCTTATCGAAAGAGGATGCGAACGGCGACTTGCCGTGGATCCGGCTGGGCATGCCGGATAGTTGCAGGTAACAACAGCGCAGGGCCGAACTCGGTTCAACCACTGCCGTCCGGCCCCGGAGTTCGCGCGCCGTCTCGCGATCGACCGCGACGGATCGCAATCGCGCGGCATCGTCCGGGTGATCTGCAAGAGTGCCTGAGCGGTACTGCCGACCGTTTCGAGCTTCTGCTCGATCGCGCCGAGCGAGGCCCTTTGCCCTGCGCCGACGCTGCCGCGGGCCGCCCGGGCTTCCGGCTGTATTTCCCCGACGGCTCATCCCAGATCGCCGAAGGCGGCCGGCCCTTGCGCTCCGGCGGCCGCAGACGAGGCCTGCTTCGCGACCGCATGCCCAGGACGAGCGGAGCCAGGACGGATTTCCCAATTTCCGTGCTACGCCGGTGCGACCCGGCGGAAAAGCCGATCTTGGGGAGCGTCTATAACTACTTGAAAAAATTGGGGCGAGTGACCGGGCTCGAACCGGCGACATCCAGAATCACAATCTGGCGCTCTAACCAACTGAGCTACACCCGCCACACCCTCGAAGGGGGTTCCTACTCCCGCCCTTCGCCGCCGGTCAAGCAGCGTTCGAGGCATGGCTCGCCTGCCCCCGGGATTGCGTCGGAATGCCGGGCCGGCGTATAAAGCTCGGATAAAGGGATTGGAAAAAAATGTGGCACTCTCGGGTACGCCGGAGGTTGGTGGCGAGCCGCCGGTCTCTACCCGTATCCAGCATACCGGCGCCCCCGCCGGGCTTCGAACCGTTCGGGCCCGGCTGGATCAAATCGTCCCGCAATTGGCACGCTGCATGCTTTCCCAGCCCGGTGCATCCCGCGTCCCCCTCTCGAAGCCCGAGGATATCCCATGAAAAAGGTCGAAGCCGTCATCAAGCCCTTCAAGCTCGACGAGGTCAAGGAAGCACTCCATGAGGTCGGGATCAAGGGCATCACCGTGACCGAAGCCAAGGGGTTCGGGCGTCAGAAAGGCCATACCGAGCTTTACCGGGGTGCGGAATACGTCGTCGACTTCCTGCCGAAAGTAAAGATCGAAGTCATCATGGAAGACGCGCTGGTCGAGCGCGCGGTCGAGGCGATCATGCAAGCCGCCCAGACCGGCCGGATCGGCGACGGCAAGATCTTCGTCAGCCCGATCGAGGAAGTCGTCCGGATCCGGACGGGCGAACGCGGCAACGACGCTATTTGATGAGTTTTTGAGCCGCCTGCGCATTTTCTGTGCGCAGGCATCCTCGCGAGCTAAAGAGGGCATGAGCGGATCGGGGCAGGTTGCCGCACGCCCGCCACTTCTCCTCGGCTTCACCCGTGAACGATCTGCCAACGAAGGAAACTGCAGATGCCCGACGTCGAAAAAATCCTCGAAACGATCCGGGAGCACGAAGTCAAATATGTCGACTTCCGCTTCACCGACCCGCGCGGCAAGTGGCAGCATCTGGCCCATCACGTCCGCACCGTCGATCACGACCTGCTGACCGACGGCGTGATGTTCGACGGATCGTCGATCGCCGGGTGGAAGGCGATCAATGATTCCGACATGACGCTGATGCCGGATTTGTCGACCGCGGTACTCGACCCCTTCGCCGCACAGACCCAGCTGGTCATCATCTGCGACATCATCGAGCCCGGCACCGGCCAGGCCTATGCCCGCGATCCGCGCTCGACCGCCAAGAAAGCCGAAGCCTATCTCGGTGCCACCGGCATCGGCGACAAGGCGTTCTTCGGGGCCGAAGCCGAATTCTTCGTGTTCGACGATGTCCGCTACAAGCAGGGCATGAACAGCGGGGCGTACGAAATCGACAGCGACGAAGCGCCCTGGAACAGCTTCAAGACCTATCCGGACGGCAATACCGGCCATCGCCCGCCGATCAAGGGCGGCTATTTCCCGGTTCCTCCCGTCGACAGCGCCGTCGATCTGCGCGCCGAAATGCTCTCGGTCATGCTCGACATGGGCCTCAAGGTCGAGAAGCATCACCACGAAGTGGCGCCGTCTCAGCACGAGCTGGGATTCGTCTTCGACACGCTGGTCCGTACCGCCGACGACATGCAGATCTACAAATACTGCGTCCACAATGTCGCCCACCAGTACGGCAAATCCGCGACCTTCATGCCCAAGCCGATCAAGGGCGACAATGGTTCGGGCATGCATGTCCACCAGTCGATCTGGAAGGAAGGCAAGCCCTCCTTCGCCGGCTCGGGCTATGCCGATCTGTCGGATCTCGCCCTCTACTACATCGGCGGGATCATAAAGCATGCCAAGGCGGTGAACGCCTTCACCAACCCGACGACCAACAGCTACAAGCGGCTGATCCCGGGCTTCGAGGCGCCGGTGCTGCTGGCCTATTCCTCGCGCAACCGGTCGGCCTCGTGCCGGATCCCCTACGTCTCCAGCCCCAAGGGCAAGCGCGTCGAAGTCCGCTTCCCCGATCCGGCCGCGAACCCGTATCTAGCCTATTCGGCGATGCTGATGGCCGGTCTCGACGGGATCCAGAACAAGATCCATCCGGGCGAGGCGATGGACAAGAACCTCTACGATCTGCCGCCCGAAGAGCTGAAGAACGTGCCCACCGTCTGCGGCTCGCTGCGCGAGGCGCTGACGACGCTCGCCGCCGATCACGATTTCCTGCTGAAGGGCGACGTATTCAGCCAGGACCAGATCGAATCCTATATCGAGCTGAAATGGGAAGAAGTCTACGCCTTCGAGCACACGCCCCATCCGATCGAGTTCCAGATGTACTACTCGGTCTGACCGGGCAGGTTTCCAGGACGATGGCGACAGCCCCGCCGGAGCGATCCGGCGGGGTTTTTCTTCTGCTCCTCGCCGACCCAACCTCGCTCTGGCTAAAGCAAGTAGTTTCTTGCTAAACTCGATCTCGGAGGGGCATCATGCTGCCATCGAGCGAGTCGCTGCTGTTTCAGCTGAAGACGGTCGGTCCGGCGCCGGCCGATCAGCTCGCCCGCCGTCTGGGCATCAGCGCCCAAGCGGTCCGCCAGCAATTGGACCGGTTCCTGGAGGCGGGGCTGGTGGGTTATGCGGATCGCGCCGCCGGCCCGGGCCGGCCGAAACGGTCCTGGTCGCTGACCGCGAAGGGCCACGCCCGCTTCCCCGACAGCCACGGCCAGCTGACCGTCGGCCTGATCGAAGCCATGCGCGCCGAGTTCGGCGAAGACGGCCTCGAGCGCCTGATCGCCCGGCGCGAGCGCGACATGCTGACTCTCTATCGAAACGCCCTGGCTCCGGCAGAATCGCTGGCGGCAAAGGTGGCGGCCCTGGCCGAACTCCGGAACGCCGAGGGCTACATGGCCCATTGGCGCGCCGACGAGGCGGGATTCGTCCTGATCGAGGATCATTGCCCGATCTGCGCCGGGGCCGAGGCCTGCCAGGGCTTCTGCCGCTCCGAGCTGACGCTGTTCCAGACGGTTCTGGGCCCGGATTGCACGATCGAGCGGACCGACCACATCCTGGCCGGCGCCCGGCGCTGCGCCTATCGGATCAGGGCGCTGGCGGTACCGGGTTAGGCTTCGTTGCGACGCCTGAATCCGGGAAGTGGGGCGAAGCCCCAGGCACGCGGACAAACACTCCGTCTCCGCCCCATTGGGGCTACAGCATTCACGCATGTTATCATCGCGAGAATAGCGGCCGGGTAGTGGTCGCCTCGACCCGTCGCTCCAGCCCGTCGAGGATGGTCGCCTGAAGCCGGTTACCCGGCAGTGATTTCCAACTGCGCGGATCCTTCGCGACCGAGGGCACAAGCTGGGGTAGGAAGCGATTCCTCGCCGCCACCGAGGTCCTCGCGTGATCTCGACCCCTCATCGCCAAGTGCGTCACCGATTCGCTCGCTGCGCGACCAGAAGGGGGACACCCCCTTCTGGACTTCCCCCAAGAGGTAAAGACATAAAGACACAAGAGGTAACGCTCCTTATGGGAGCGTCCTGGCCAGGCGGAAGCCGGCGTAGTAGTACCCGTTGCCCGAGTCGTCCCTGCCGCGGACGGCAGAGCGCAGGCTCCGGGAATCGTTGTTCCAGGAACCGCCGCGAACGACGCGCACTCCACAATCTCCGATTGCCCAGGCGCTGCCATCCGAAGGGGCGCCAGCATAGCTCCGGTTCCAGCAATCCGCCGTCCATTCCCAGACATTGCCCAGCATGTCGTAGAGGCCCCAGGCATTGGGCCGGAACGAGCCAACAGGAGACGTATAGGCGTAGCCATCTCGACAATCCGCCACTATCAGATCGGGATATTTGTCTTTCAGAGTGAGATCGGCGCCGTTGGCATAATCGCCCTGTGCCGTGGCAGTATCTCCCCAGTAGCGTGCCGTCGTCGTCCCCGCCCGCGCCGCGTACTCCCATTCCGCCTCGCTCGGCAGGCGGTAGGGATGGCTTTTTTCTGTGAGTACCAGCGGATGTAAGCCTCGGCATCCTCATGGCTGACACAGACGACCGGGTGTCGGTCGGTCTGCTCGAAACCGGGACTCTGCCAGCTCGCCGTCGCGCTGAATCCGAATGTGCCGCCATTGTAGACATAGGCGCCGGACGACGAGTGACCCGTCTCCGCCGCGAATTTCGCAAACTGCCCCCGCGTCACCGGATGTTTTGCCAGCAGAAACGATTTGAGCGTCACCTCGTGCTGCGGACGCTCCCAAACCGCATACTGGTCGGGGACGGCCTCCCGTGTCGTTTCGGCAGCATTCGAACCCATGATGAACCGCCCCGCCGGAATCACGACCATCTCGTCGGCCTCGGGCGCCGGGTTCAGGCGGCGTCGGATCGCCTGCGCCAGACGCTCCAGATGGCCGTCCAGCGGCGGTGTGAAGGCGTCGAGCCAATGGGGCGTGCTGATGAAATATTCGAGCGTCTTCGAGGGCGGCACGTCCTCGATGCGCAAGGGGATGATCGGGACGTCCTTGTTGACTGCGCGCTCGACCTCGCGGCGGATCTGCGGCGAGCTATTGGCGTGGCCGGAGAAGACCAGCACGAAACACCGCGCACTGCCGATGGCGTCGATGATCGATTCGGCCCATTCCGCACCGGGTTCTATGTCCCGCGGGGCGATCCAGCAGCCGATGCCGGCCGCTTCCAGTGCGGCGCAAACCGCGTCGCCGATCACCTTGTCCTTCGACGACACGCTGATGAACACCTCATGCGCCATTGCGCCCGCATCTCCGAAAGTTCACGCGAATCTCCCCTTCAGTTTCGACGTAACAGCCGAGGGGCGCAACCGCGGCGTAATAGAAATCCAGCGTTCCTCATCGCGCCGCGCCGGATCGTCTCAGCCGCAACCGAGCAGAGGCGCGGGCGTCGCGCCCGCGATGCCGCCAAAGGCGGCAAGAAGCCCATCCGGCAATGTCTTTCGGGCGGGAAGGCGATGCCGGCTTCCGCCGGCAGGCGGGCAAGATGCCCGCCCCACTTCGCTAATTCCCTGCACGCGATTGCCCGGCTCGGCGCCCGCGGTTCTCACTATGGCCGATTGCACTCGCTTCTCGCCGCCCCATCGGGGCCGGAAGGCCGGATGGGGCGGGGAACAGCCAACGGTCTATTCATGGAATTCCAAAATTTCCTATTGACAGATAGGATTTTATCCCGTATTGTCCGCCCACAATCCTGCCCATGGCAGTGCGACCCCGAACCGTGCGCCCAGCAATTTACGACCCGTGTCCGACCTTACCCGAGGAGTGCCCAAATTCCCATCGACGGCCCCGACCCTCTCGCCTTCGACCCGGCCGCGAACGAGTTCGTTCGCGATTGGTCCGGCGATGGTGCGCCCGGCGCGGCCGAGATCGAGCGGGAGGTGGCTCTGTGGCACCTGCACATCCTCGAGGAAATGGCCGAGATGACGATGGTTCTGATCCGGGGGGCCTTTGCCCAGGCGCTCCAGGAACAGGCCGATCGGGAACGGGCCGCCGCCGAACCGAAGGTCGCGGATCCCCCAGCTCCGGAACCCGCCGTCCCGGAACCGATCGCGGCCGAGCCAGCTCGGCCGAAACCAGCCCGAAGGGAACCGGCCGAGCCCCGGCCGCCGCGGGAGCGGGGACCGTCGGCGACCCGCGATCCGCGGGTGATCTTCGCCATGCTGTCGCGCGAACTGCGCCAGATCCTCGGGCTGGAAGCCCGGATTGCGGCAAGGATGAAAGAGGAGAGCGCGGCGGAGCCCCGGGTTCCGGCGAAGAGCTCGGCCGAAATCGAGCGCCGGAACCTGGTCCTGCGCGTGCTCGACGAGGCGATGATGTTTTTCGGCGACGCGCTCGCCGACCATCCCGACTTCGATCCGGACGGGTTCCGGGCTCATTGCGAAGAGCGGATGGAGCAAGAGGATATCGTCGATGATCTCCCCTGGGTCCCGGTCAGCTCGCTGGTCCAGCGGATATCCGGCGAAGTCGATCTGCCCCCGGACTGGCGGCTCTGGGAAGACGAGGACTGGGCCAAAGAAGAAATCCGGACCAAGCCGCCGGGATCGCCCTATTGCTTCTTCCCCTTCACCCTCGAACAGGAAGAAGCCTTCGACCGGGTCTATGTCGAGCAAACCGGCTTGCCCGGCGGCCGCGAGCCGCCCAACCCGCGGGGATATTTCGCCCGAAGGCGCCCGCCGTAGCGGGAGGACGCCCTCGTCGGGGTGGCACCGGGCCTAGATCATCCGGGCTTGCAGGGCGTATTCGGGCTCGAAGACATAAGCCGCCCGGACCCGGTCGATCAACCGGCGCAGTTCCGATTCCTTGACGGCATCGCAGCGCATGACCGCCCTGACGATCGGATCCTGCATCACTTCGTTCAGACTGGGTTCCAGCGTTTCGGACCGCATGATTCATCCCTCCAGCGCCGGACCGTTCCCCTGAACGGCCCATGACCACGAGGGAGAGAATTGCCGGAGCCAGCGGCGCGCATAGGGCGGAAGCGGGGCGATTTCGCGACGAAATCGGGCTGGATTGGGGCAACCGCGCCCGGGCCGGGAGGAGCCGTGTGCCGCCGGCGATGCCCGATTCCGACGGATTCGCCCTGGCCAAAGCGCGCAACAGGCTCCCCTCGCCCTGCCCCGGCATGCCGGCACCCGCGTTCAATCTCGTGATTTCCTTGAATTTTTTCCAACAGCATGAACGGACCGGGTACACATGCTTGCCTCGATTGCCGCCTCGCCCCTATTGTCCCCGCCATGACAGATCTCTTCGACGCGGCACCGCGCAAATCCGACGCCTATTCGGCCGAGGACATCACGGTTCTGGAATTCCCCGAATCGGTTCGCCGCCGGCCCGGCATGTATATCGGCGGCAACGATGCCCGGGCCTTGCATCATCTGGCCGCCGAAATCCTCGACAACGCCATGGACGAAGCAGTGGCCGGCCATGCCAACCGGATCGAGATCGAGCTCGGGCACGATTTCACCCTGACCATCCGCGACAATGGCCGCGGGATTCCGATCGACGACCACAAGCAGGTTCCGGGCAAGACGGCGCTCGAGGTGATTCTGACGATCCTCCATTCCGGCGGCAAGTTCGGCGGCACCGCGTACCGGACCTCGGGCGGGCTGCACGGCGTCGGCGCTTCGGTGGTGAATGCACTCTCCGACCGGCTGCAGGTCGAGATCGCCCGGGACAAGCAGCTCTATCGCCAGGATTATTCGCGCGGGCTGGCATTGTCGAAGCTGCAGATGGTCGGATCGGTCGCCAATCGGCGCGGCACCAGCATCAGCTTTCACCCCGATCCCCAGATCTTCGGCGCCGATCTCCATTTCAACCCGGCGACGCTCTATCGGATGGCCCGGTCCAAGGCTTATCTGTTCAAGGGCGTCGAGCTGCGCTGGAGCTGCGACGAGCGGCTCGCGCTGCCGCCGGATGTCCCGGCCAAGGAGATCCTGCATTTTCCCGGCGGGCTCGGCGATTACCTGGCCTCGACGCTGGTCGACCGCGCCAGCCTGACCGCGACTCCGTTCATCGGCGAAGTCGACCTCGCCGATTCCGCCCGGGTCGAATGGGCGATCGCCTGGCCCGAAGACGGCGACGGCTTCGCTTCGTATTATTGCAACACCATCCCCACGCCGGATGCCGGGACCCACGAGGCGGGCTTGCGCACTGCCCTCACCCGCTCGCTCAGAGCCTATGGCGAACTGGTCGGCAATCGCCGGGCCTCGATCGTCGCGGCCGAAGACGTGATGGCCGGGGCCGCGATCATGCTGTCCCTGTTCATGCGCGAGCCGCAATTCCAGGGTCAGACGAAGGACCGGCTGGTATCGCCGGCGGCCCAGCGCCTGGTCGAAACCGCGATCAAGGACCGGTTCGATCATTGGCTGGGCGACGACCCGGCCTCGGCCAAGGCGCTCCTGGAGAATTTGGTCGAGAAGGCCGAAGAGCGCCAACGCCGGCGCCAGCAGAAGGAGCTGCAGCGCAAGACGGCGACGCGCAAGCTGCGTTTGCCGGGGAAGCTCGCGGATTGCTCGAGGGACAGCGCCGTCGGCACCGAGATCTTCCTGGTCGAAGGCGATTCGGCCGGCGGCTCGGCCAAGCAGGCGCGCAATCGCGAGACCCAGGCGATCCTGCCCTTGCGCGGCAAGATCCTGAACGTCGCCAGCGCCACCAGCGACAAGCTGCGCGCCAACCAGGAGCTGGCGGATCTGGTCCTGGCCCTGGGCTGCGGCAGCGCCAAGCATTATGACGGTGCCAAGCTGCGCTACGAGCGGATCATCATCATGACCGATGCCGATGTCGACGGCGCCCATATCGCCTCGCTGCTGATGACCTTCTTCTATCGCGAGATGCTGCCGCTGGTGGAGAACGGCCATCTCTATCTGGCCCAGCCGCCGCTCTATTGTCTGAAGGCCGGGGATCTCCGGCTCTATGCCCGCGACGACGCGGATAGGGACGAACTGGCGCGGACCCGCTTCAAGGGCAAGAAACCGGAGATCAGCCGGTTCAAGGGTTTGGGTGAAATGCCGGCAGCCGATCTCAAAACGACGACCATGGACCCGGCAACCCGTGCGCTGCTGCGGGTCACCAAGGCGGATCTCCGCACGGCCGATCTGGTCGAGAGCCTGATGGGGCGCAAGCCGGAGCTGCGGTTCAATTACATTACGGAGAATGCCCGGTTCGTGCGGGATTTGGATATTTGAAGGGGTTTTTGTCGGTGCATTGACGACCGCATTTCGGTGGGATCCGTTGCATGCCACTACATCACGCGAGGCTCGCGATGAGCGAGATTCAAGGGACAGGCCTGATAAATGAACGACGGGTTACGGGACAGTTTTGGAAGAAGCCGCGCTGCAGAGTTGGGACACCGAGCAAAATAACCGAATCGGGCAAAGCTCCGGAGACCGCTGCGGGGATTGAGTTTGGCGGGGAAGTCAGTGCGGTTATTTTGGCGGATGTCCTCAGATTCTCAGGAGAAACCCAATCCCGATTCGACAAGGCTCAGGGCCGCTCCGGTTCTTCATCCGGCACCATGAAATCCGCGAGCACCCCGAGGGGCGGGCGCCTCGCGTGAAGGAGCCATCCCGCAGCCTGAAACGGCGAGGCGATCGGCAGACCTCCCGGCAACTTGGGATGGTCCAGCCGAACGACGTCCGGCACGCCGCCTTTGCTCGACAGGGTCACCGTATCCGCTCGCGCCCGAGGGCCGCGCACAAAATCGCCGATGTTGTTGGTGACCAGCAGATCGGACCGGCCGGCCATTGCCGTGTTCAGGATTCCTGCGTCTTCCTCGTCGAGAAGCGGGTAGGCGGCGGTGCCGCCGAGGTTGACCGAGGGAGGTTGGGAAAGGTAGCCATTGCCCGCCGCCGCCTCGACCTGATCGCGGGCCATTTCGGCGAACGGCGCCGTCACGGGCAAGCGCCTGAGCACGGCCTCCAAAGTGTCGAGCATGGCATGGCTCACCACCAGCTGAATCGGCCCGATACGGCAGGATCCGGCAAAGGCGGCTCGCGCCAAGCCGCCAGCCGCGCTCACACGATCCGGGCGGCGGGCGGCCGCGATGTAGTGGTTCACCCAGACATTCACGTCGAGGCACAGGCGGAGCATTTCAGCGGTGTGTGCCGTGCGGCGCCTGGACGTCCTCCTTCACTCCGGTGCGCCGGGCGCGTCTCGCCTCGGATACGGCCTCAACCGCCTCTGCTGCCATCTCCTCCTCCGAAACCGGTTCCGCCTGGAGCCCCATGGCTCGTCCCCGTGCGGCCAACCGCGCCGTGAGGAGTTGATCTCCGGCCCTGGCAATGGCGCGGCCACAGCCCTCCAGGAGAGCGTCGCGCAATTCGGTTTCCCCGGAGGCGAGCACATAGCGAGCCGACCGCCGCGCAGCGCCGGACAGGCCGAGGTAGAACGCCAACGCAGACGACACGAGGGCGCTCATGGTCGTCCCTTCGTAGTCGGCCGATTGCTGCGCGATATCGTAAAGATCCGGGGGAATCACCCCCGACACCGTCCGTCCAGGCATTTTTGACCTCCATTTCCTATAGACTACATAGGTGCTAAGCGAGCTTCCGGCAAGCGGGATGGCTCGAACGCCAACGCCTGTTCGAGGAGATATCGATGCCCGACTACCCGCTCTATCTGGCCTTCCTGGGCGCGACCACCCTGTTGATGCTCATACCGGGGCCGAACGTGGCGCTGATCGTCGGGAACAGCCTGCGCTTCGGCCGGCGTGCCGGCTTGCTGACGGTTGCCGGGACCAGCTCGGCGATTCTGGTCCAGCTGACGCTGACGGCGCTCGGCCTCGACGCGGTCCTCGGCCTGCTGGCCGCCTGGTTCGACTGGCTCCGCTGGCTGGGTGCGGCATATCTGGTCTTGCTCGGGATCCGGCAGTGGCGGGCGCCGATCCTGGCGGCATCGGCGCCGGCGAGTGCCGCCGGTGCCCTTTATGGCCGCGGCTTCGCCGTGTCGCTGGTCAATCCGAAGACGCTGCTCTTCTACGGCGCCTTCTTCCCGCAATTCATCCGCGGCGATGTGCCGGCCTTGCCGCAGATCCTGGTTCTGTCGGCGACATTCCTGGCCCTGGCGATCCTGATCGACAGCGGCTGGGCAATGCTGGCCGCCCGCGCCCGCTTCGTTCTCGCCGGCCGGGGCCGGCTGCGCAACCGCTTGTCCGGCGGGCTGCTGATCGGTGCCGGGCTCGGGCTGGCGCTCGCGCGGCGGCGCTAGCCTACCTCGTCGCCCCAGGTCGATTATTGCGGAACGACCAGCCCGTTTCCCGGATCGAGGATCACGGTCTGGGCGCGCGGGCGGGCATCGAAATCGAACATGCCGTTGATCTGGCCCGCGATTCGGTCGAACGAGCCCTGGCCCTTCGGCGGCGCGGCCGGGCCGTCGATGAAGCCCAGATTCCAGTTCTGCTCGATGAAGAGCAGGACCGAGGTCTGATCGGTCAAATTATGATCGACATAATTCTGCTTCGCCCAGGGCGAGATCACCAAGAGCGGCAGGCGCGGGCCGTAGCCGCACCGGCCGGCATAGGCGCCGGCTGCGGGCGTGCCGCAACTCTTGCCGCCGACGAACGCGTCGGCGGCCGAGGCCGAGGCGTTGACGATCGGACCGGTGACGTGATCGTACCAGCCGTCGGAATCGTCCCAGGCGATGATGATCGCCGTGTCGGCCCAGAATGGCGATTGCTCGATCGCATTGACCGTGGTGACGATGAAGTCCTGCTCGGTCAGCGGATCGGAATTGGTCGGATGGCCGTCGCCCGCGGTCGTCCCCTTCAGGAACGACACCGCCGGCAAGTTTCCGGCGGCCACGGCGGTGAAGAACAGCGACAGATCATATTGATGATTGGCCTGGTCGGTGAAGCCGATCGAAGCCGTCGAACTCGGCGGCAGATGATGCGGGTTGGCAGTCGACGTATAATATTGAAACGGGGTGTGATGGGCGACGTATTCGACTTCCGGCACCTGCGTCTCGGACAGGTTCAGCGGCGGCGGCGCCGGGGCGAAGAGATGGGCGATGGTGGTCGTCCCGCAGACGGCGCGCGCCCCGGCCGCAGCCGGGGTGCTGGGCGCGAAGCCGCCGCCGAACCAGCCCCAGGTGATCCCCTGGGCGTTCAGCAGATCGCCGACATTGGTGTGGGCGAATTTCGGGTCGGTCATGGCGACGTTCGAAGTCGGGTTGCCGCAATCATCCAATGCCGAATCGGCGTCGCCGTCGAGGGTGAACCCGCCATTGCCGTCGGAAACGACGCCACCCCCGCCGGGCGAAGGAACGGCGCCGTGAGTCTGCCCGCTGATCAGATTGATCGCACCCGGCGTCGACGGCCCGAAGGTCGTGCCGAAGGAATTGTCGTTGATCGCGAAATATTGGGCGTAATTCCACAGAGCCGTAACGGTATTGCCGTCGTAATAGGCCATGGCATAGCCGGGCAGGTCGTTGCCCTTGGCGTCGGTGCAGCCGGGGCCGGTGACCGAGGTGCCGCCGGCACCCGAAGCGAGCGCGAAATGGTCGAGCAGGCCGGAATCGACGGCTTGCTGTTCGGCCGTGTAGCCGTGATTCTGGTCGCAGGTCACCGCGTTGATCCGGTCGAGCCGGAACGGCGCCACGGTGTTCCGGTTGTCGGTGAGGAGGCCGCCGACGACCGAAGGCGCGGTCACCCCGACATTCGGCCGATTGCCGGCGAGGCCATTCACCGTCGGCGTCGCCGCGAACGGGACGAAGGCGGTTTCGCCCGCCAGGTTCGTTGCAGTCGGATATGTCCCGAAATAGTGATCGAAGGAGGTGTTCTCCTGGAAGATCACGACGACGTGCCGGATCGGCGTGGTCGTCTGGAATTCCTGGCCGAGGCTCGGCGCGGCGAGACCGGCCTGGAGCGCCGTACCGGCTACGAGCCCGCCGAGCAGCAGGCGCCAACGGCTCTGGTCGTTCTCGGTCACTGGCTTTCCCCCATCTGTTCAACCAATCTCGCGAATCATCGGGGCCGAAGCATGGCCTGCCCGGATGGCTGTTTTTTGTTGCCTGCGTCATGGTTTGATGACAATGCCCAGCCGAGCCCCGGTATGGGCGGATTGCCGGCGTGCGGCAACCGAGTCGAGTGTTCCCCTTGTCATCTGGCGATACGGGCGAGGCTATCCTGGAGCGGGTATTGCGGTCGGTCTGGGTCCGGCTCGTCGCAGGCGCGCCGGCGCTGGTGATTCTGGCGCTGTTCGGGCTGCACCACGGCCAATTGCCCCGGCTCGGGGAGATCCGGTGGATCGAGGGGATCCGGCCCGAAACCGGTCTCGCCTGGACCGCCGACCTCGGCGACCCGGGGCTGGACGAGGACGGCCACGAGATCGACGCCGCGCTCTTCGAATGGCTGCCGGGCGCCGATCCCGGGCTCGCCGCCGGGGCCTGCGGCTGGGCCGGGCCGGTCTTCGGGGAGCAGCCGGCCGGCGTCTGCGCCCGCTATTGGCGCCAGTACGGGCCGGCGCATCAGCTGCACGACGCGATCCGCAGCCGCGGCGGCGGGGGCTTTTCGGTCTGGCACGGCATCCTCTATTTTTCCGTGCCGGAGGGCGGCGATCCGCGCGGCCCGGATCGGCATCTGGCGCTCTGGATCCCTCGGCGAGGCGCCGCGTTGCGGGTCGCCGTGGTGGCGGCTCTCGTCTCGATCTGGGCCGCCTGGCCGCTCGGCCTCGCTCTGGCCCGGCGCCGTCCGCGTCTGCTCCTGGTCGGGCTCGGCCTCGCCGCCGCCGACGCTGCGACCGGTGCCGGCGTCGGGACGCTGGCCGGGGCCGGTCTCCTGCTCGCCGCCTTGCAGCTCCTGCCGCAGATCCGTCACGCCCGGCGCCGGCGCTCGCGGCTCTCTGCCGGTCTGCTGGCGCTGGCCGGTTTCCTCGGCGCCGAAGCCGGGGTCGCGATCGGGTATACGAGCCTCGGCCTGGTGCCCGATCTGCAGATCATGCCGATGATGAAGTACCTGGCCGAGCTCCGATCCGACCGGCCGATCGTGCTGCTGGTCGGCTCGAGCTACAGCCAGTACGGGATCGACGAAGCCGGGTTGGAGACCGCGCTCGACGCTGCAGGCCATCCGGTGACGGTCGCCCGGTTGGGCTATGGCGGCCTGTCGATCCCGGAACGGCTCCATTATATCCGGCTCTATCTGGCCCGGGCGCAGCAGAAGCCGGCGGCCGTGCTGTTCGAAGTTTCCGCCTACTACGATCTGCTGCCGCTGAAGCAGCTGGAACAGAACCTGTTCAGCCGGCGCGAGATCGCGGCGATGGATGCCGACAATCTCCGGCTCAGCCTCGGCTGGGCCTTGGGGCCGGAGGGCGATCCGAACCGACGGACCCGGCTCACCGCGGAACTGCTCGGCCATTTCGCGCTCAACGCGCTCCGCGTCGGATCGCTGCCGGGCAGCACCCGGTGGGCGACGGTTCCGGCCAAGTCCTATCGCGGCACACCGCCCAAGACTGCGCATTTCACCGATGCCGCCATCGCCGAGGATCTGGCAGCCGGCCAGAGCAACGAAACGCTGTCGGCCGAGTTGCTGATCCCGGGCGTTCCCGTCGTTCTCCCGACCGAATGGACCCGGCGCGCGATCGCCGAGGAGATCGGTCTGTTCCGCGCAGCCGGGGTCACGCGGTTCGGTTTCTACGCACCGCCGTCGCGCTTCGCCGACGAGCCGATCTATGCGCGGCAATTCTGCCGGATCATGACCGAATATCCCTGCATGCCAGCCGAGGATCCGGATCTCCTCGCCGCCCTCGGCCATGACGAGGATTGGCTCGACACCACCCATCTGCAGGGTCCCGGACGGCAACTCTATACGGAATGGCTGGCGCGCCGGCTGGCGGCGAACGCCGTGCTGCCGTGAATTTCGTCTCGGCTCAATTCGCCCTGTTCCTGGCCGGAACCTATGCGGCCTACTGGCTCTCCCCGCCCGGCGACGGCCGTAAATATCTCCTGCTCGCGGCCAGTTATCTCTTTTATGCGGCCTGGGACTGGCGGTTCTGCGGGCTGCTCGCCTTCGTCACCGTCAACGCCCATCTCGCCGGCAGCGCGCTCGCCCGACGGCCGGAGCCGGTGCGCAGCCGCCTCCTCTGCTTCAGCCTCGCCGCCGATCTGGCCGTGCTCGGCTGGTTCAAATATGCCGGGTTCCTGGCCGCCGGCGCCGTCTCCGGGCTGGCGGCGCTGGGCATCGAGAGCGGTTTCCGGCTGCCCGAGATCCTCCTGCCGATCGGGATCAGCTTCTACACCTTCCACGCCATGAGCTATGTCATCGATGTTCATCGCGGCAAGGTGGCGGCGCGCGGCCTCGGCGATGTCGCCCTCTATATCGCCTTCTTCCCGCAGCTGGTCGCCGGGCCGATCATCCGCGCCGGATTTTTCATGCCGCAGCTGGGCCGGGTGCCGCCCTTCTCGGCGACCGGCCAGGCGCTGGGCCTGCGCCTCATCGTCAAAGGCTTGATCTACAAGGCGCTGATCGCCGACGGCTTGGCCGGCCTGGTAGATCCCGCCTTCGCCCGGATCGGCCAGGCCGACGATTCGGCGCTGACCACGGCGACCATCGCCTTCTATGGCCAGATCTATTTCGACTTCGCCGGATATTCCGCACTGGCCATCGGCACGGCGCGCCTCTTCGGCTATCGGGTTCCGAAGAATTTCGATTACCCTTATTCGGCCTTGTCGCTGACCGAGTTCTGGCGGCGCTGGCACATGTCGCTGTCCTTCTGGCTGCGCGACTATGTCTATATTCCGCTCGGCGGCAATCGCGGCCCGGTTCGGCGGGTCCTCGCCAATCTGATGGCGACCATGATCCTGGGCGGGCTGTGGCATGGTGCCAGCTGGAATTTCGTGCTCTGGGGTACGCTCCACGGGCTCGGACTGTGCCTGCACAAGCTCTGGCTCGGCGTCCGGCCGCCCCGGCCGGGTCCGGTCTTCTGGGTCTGGCGCGCGCTCGCCTTGGCCGCGACCCAGCTCTGGGTGCTCGCCGCCTGGGTCTTCTTCCGCTGCCCGGGGTTCGGCGACGCGATCCAGGTCCTTCAAGCGCTCGCAGGCGTGCGCCAGGGCGCCGGACCGGTTCTGCCCGCAGCCGGACTCTGGATTTTGGCGCTGGTCGCCGCCGACCATCTGCTCGGCCGGTTTCCCCGCGGGCCGACCCTCGCCCCGGTCCTGGTCCGGCCGATCTTCTGGGCTGGTCTGGGCGCCGTCGCGGCTCTCGTCTCGACGAGTCTGCCGTTGGTCCAGAAGGCCTTCCTCTATTTTCAGTTCTAGACCGGCGGCTCAGCCGGGGCACGCGGCCGGAATCTCGGCGTCTCGGTGCCGATCGAGCTCGCCTCGGCTGAAAAGACCGAATACGAGTAGGGCAGGCGTCTCGCCCGCCTGCCGGCTGGGGCCGGCTGGCGGGCAAGATGCCCGCCCCACTCGGGGGATCAGTTTCAGTGAAGTCGGGATCGAGAAGGCTGCGCCGAATCCCGGATTACGGCGGGCCGCGGCCCGTCCTCCGGATGTCGGGCGGTTCGGTCTCGTCGGCCTCGGTCTCGGGCGGCCAGCATCTTCCGTAGGGTGAGCCCTGGGCCCGGGTTCGGGCTTCTTCGATCGCCCAATCTTCCCGTTCCCAGCGCCGCCAATCCGGCCTGACACCGAGATCCATGAAGATTCGGGCCACGATCTCGCCGATCGGGCGGTTGCCGAGTTCGTCATAGCGCTCATAGTCTCGGAGCCGCTCGGAAAGCTCGCGGCCCAGATCCCAGCGCTCTTGAAGATCTTTGGTTTCGGCCTCGATCCCCTGCTTGGCGATCCGCTCGATTTTGGCCTTCTTCCGGCTCCGGCGCTCGGCCCGGTTCGCCGCCTCGCGCCGCGCCTCTTCGGCCAGCGCTGCCGCATCCCGGGATCCGGTGCGTTCCAGAAGCTGCCGATGCTCTTCGGCGAGCCTGGCTTCGAGGGCAACGGTCAGGCGCACGGCGCGCGAGATGCAGGCGAAGAGTGCGGCGAAATCGCGGGGGGCTGCAGGCGGCGGGTCCACTGCCGGCTGCGCTGCCTCGACGGCCTCGCACCTGATCGCGCGGGCGATATCCATGCCGATCGCCGTCAGTTCCTGCAGGATCTGCCCATGCCGCTCGTGGCGCGCCCCGGCTTCGTCGTCTCCGGCGCGGAAACGGCTCTCCGCCCGATCCGGTGAGGGATCAGGTGGGGCCGGATCGGCCGATGCGGGGCTGGCGTGGAGAGTGCTCATGAACGGAAGACGGACCTCGAGTGGCGGGATCTGGAAAACTGTCTGATGCGGCGGGGTGCCATGGGTCGGCGTGCGGGCTGGGCTGTTGTTCCTCGGTTGTGATGTTTCGTAGGATGAGTATAGGAAATATTCCTGCCTGTCAATAGGTATTTTACGACGCCGTTACCGCCCCATCCGCATCGGCGCCACGGGCGAAGAGGGCCGGGCGTCGGCCGAGGCGACGGTACGGGCGAACGGCCGGCTCGGGCCGGGAGCGGGTGAAAGCGCCCGACGACGGTTACGTCGGTATTGCCTCGGAAAGAGGATATTGGCCTCGATGCCGCCGAACCGGCTGGCTGTGACTCGCCATGATCGTTCGGAGGATCGCTTCAGGCAAGAATTGGGACGACATCCCTGCTCGCCGGCAACCGCTGCAAGCCGCCCCGCGCCGCTTGTCCTTAAGTCTCAGGCAGACTGTCCAATTTCACTTGTCGAATCAATTCCATATTGTAACATTGCTTTAAGTGTATCAAGGTTTATATCTCCCAGCCTCTTGAACTTGACGCAATACCCGCTGACGCTGGCTTTACCGAGTTCTTTCCCATAAGTTTCAGCCAGGTATTTTTTATCTTGAATGCCAAGAATATAGACGGATATTCCGGTGGTATTTGCGCTGAGGCCAATTTGGTAGAACTCTCTGGTTTTGCCATCAGCATATTTTATGGGGTGAAATCCGTATCCTATGTTGGGATTTGAAACAGTCTTATTCTCACTGTTTTTGCCGTCGAGGAACCATAGCTGACATGCCGGCATCAATTGCAGAATAATCTGGTGCAACGCCTGCATGTCGCTGCGTTTCGGTTCGGGTTGGCAAGTAATATACTCGTCGATTTGTCCTTGTATATCCATGCCATTCCCAGCGGTTCGGTGAATATCGACAATAAGCGATCTCTCCGGAAGTCTGCAATGGGTGGAGACGCGGCCAGCTCGTATTTAAGCCGCGATATATCGATATCCGGCATTCGGCTCGAAGCCGGTCGGTCACAAACGAACGGAAAACGGACTTCGAGTCGGGGGATTCGGAAAAACTGTCTGATGCGGCGGGGTGCCTTGGGTCAGCGTGCAGGTTGGGCTGTTGTTCCTCGGCCGCGATCCTGAATAGGTGTGACATAGTTACTGCCCTGTCTAACAATAGGTATTTTGTAATGCCCCCTCCCCATCAGCGTCACCGGCGAAAAGGGCAGTGAGTTGCCCCCGGAGAAGGTGCGGTCGAACGATCGGCTCGGGTGCAGAGCGGCCAGTCTGCCTTCGGGGACTGATGCTGCGGCTCCGGACATTCGCTTCGAGGTCAGGGGCGGGCATTGACGAGGTCAGATGGGAATAACCGCAACGGGCGCGGAGCCGCCTCGAGCACCGGCCTGAGTGTCGGCTTCAGGGATCGGCCGATTGGCTGCCAATTGGCCGGCGCGGGTCGAACGCAGCCTGTCAGTCAACCCTGCGAATCCTCCGTTCAGCAGCCCTGCAGGCGCGACCACGCCGCCCATGATGCGGAGATCGGTTCAAGAACCATCTCGGCTCGGCAATTCCACGATGGCCACCCCGGTCGCCGACGCCTCACCGCGATGAGTCTGAGCGGTCTGATTGATTTCAACGAGGTGCCTGTCGCCCTCCACGAATTTGCGGGTGACCGTCCCGTCGATCAGAAGAATGTCGCCATCCGGATTGTGTCGGCGGATCTGGCATTTGGCCTTGCGCAGGAAGCCGTCGTCGCCGATCCAGTTGGTGATCTGGTGGGTGAGCCACGAGCAGCGCTCGGGGCCGTAATCATAGGCGCCGGGGGCGCCGACTTCGAGCGCGAAGCCTTCGTCCCAGTGGACGCGCTCGGGGCAGTCCGGCACGTTGAAGCGATTGGGGATGCCCAGGCCCGGATGTTTCGACTGCAGCTTCCAGGCGAGCTTGTTGGCGCGGATGTAGAGACCGCCCCAGCCTTGGGCATAGCAGATGAAGCCGGTCACCGTCATCGGGCCCTTCATCATCCGCGGCAGGGCGTCGCCTTCCTTCACGTCCTCCCACCAGCGCTTGGCGCCGCCGCGGATCTCCTCGGCCGCGTAGAGCCGGTAGAATTCGGCGAGCTGGTCCTCGCCGAAGGCCTCGACCCGGCCGCGGACATCGGTGTATTTCGTGCCGCGCTCGCGCGCTTCGTCGCGGTCGGTGCGGAACACCCACGAGTCGCATTCTGCGACCTTGTTGCCTTTCTGATTGAAGAAATCGACGTGGTAGATCTGTTGGACGGCACGGCCGGCGAACCGGGTTCCGTGTTCGATCAAGTCCTTGAGATGCGCCCGGGTGGAGATGGTATCGCCGCGCAGGATCGGCTCGTACCAGCTCCAGTCGGCGCCCGCCCACATTGCATGCACGCCGGAGAGGCCGCCGACATAGCCCGAGACGATCCGGCTGGTCGAGAACAGAAAACTCGGCAAGGCCACGATCGAGCCGTACTTCGTCGTCTCGGCATAGGCGGGATCGCACCAGAGCGGGTTGTCGTCGCCGATGCCGTGGGCATAGTGGCGAATGGCGTCCCGGCTGGCCTCGTAGTTCCAGGGCTCGACCGTGTCGGTGATCGGAACGCCGATCCGCTTGCGCAAATCCGCGAGACCTTCTTCGGTAATCTTGGGGTAACGGCTGGCGCTCGGGATTTCGACCGCGGACATGGGCTTTCTCCTGGAAATGTAACAGGGGCAAACCCCGGGCACGCGGACCACATCTCCCTCTCTGCCCCATTGGGGCGGAGAGGGCCGGCGAGAGGTGGGGAGTGCTCGGTTTTTCTTAAGTTTCAACGAGTTATTCTGGATCGACCGCCGTTCGATCTGCCTTCGAGACACCCCCACCCCACCCCGGCCCTCCCCGCCCCGCGGGGCGGAGAGGGGGTCCATCTTGAACGTGCCCGGGGTTTTGCCCCTCTTGCTTGGAATTCTCATCTGCTGTTTGCCGCGGCGGCTGCGCGGGTGCGTAAGAGTTTGCGGTCGATCTTTCCGGCCGGCGTCTTGGGCAGGTCGGAAACGAATTCGATCTGGCGCGGGAATTCGTGCTGGCTCAGGCGCTCGCGGGTGAAATTCTTGAGCTCGTCGACGAACGCGTCGCTGGGCGGGCGGCCGCTGATGACGAAGGCCTTGGCGACTTGGCCGCGGGTGACGTCGGGGACGCCGATGATGGCGGCTTCCTGCACGTCGGGGTGTTTCAGCAGAGTGTTTTCGATTTCGACCGGACTCATGGTCCAGCCGGCCGAGATGATCACGTCGTCGGCCCGGCCGCAGTGGTAGAAATAGCCGTCCTCGTCGATCCGGGCGAGATCCTTGGTCGTCTCCCAGCCGCCGCGCCGCCAGAGCATGAGTTCACCGACGATGCCCGGCGCTGCCGGCGTTCCGTCCGGTTTCTGGACTTGGAGCGTCAAGCCGGGCACCGGCTTGCCGAGGGCACCGGGCTCGACCCGGTAGTCCTTCGCGCCCGGATAATTGACCAGAACCACGCCGATCTCGGTGGTGCCGTACAGGCTGCAGGCCGGCGTGTGGAAACGCTGGTCGATGAACGCCGAGGTCGCCGGGTCGATCGGCTCGCCGGTATAGGATAGTTTCTCGATCCCGAAGGCGAAATCGCCGGCCCGGCCCGAATTCTTCATCATCCGATAGTGGGTGGCCGCCGCGGACAGGTTGGTGATTTCGTAGTCCTGGAGCGCCTGCATCAGCCGGACTGGGTCGAAACGGCCCGCCATCGTCCCGGTCGTGACGCCCAATGCCAGCGGCGCCAGCGTTCCGTGCCACAGACCGTGGCCCCAGGCGGGCGACGAGGGGCAAAAGAACTCGTCTCCGGGTCGGATTCCGGTTCCGTACAGGGCAGCGAACATCAGGGTGACGAGGGCACGATGGGTGTGCTTGACCGCTGCCGGCAAGGCCCGGGTCGTGCCCGAGGTGTACTGGAACACGGCCAGGTCATCGGCGCGGGTCGTCGGTTCGTAGCGGGAAGGGAGCTGCGAAATCGCTTCGAGCAGGTTCCGATCGGCGACGGCGATGCGCAGGCCTTCGACCCGGTTGGCGATCTCGGCCTTTTCCGCGTTGGTGATCAGCAGCTTCGGCTGGCAATCGTCGATGCGCAGGCGCAAACCGTCGAGCCCGAAGAGGGTGAACAACGGCACGCTGATCGCCCCCATCAGCATCGCGCCGAACAGGCAAATATAGAAGGGCAGCGACGGGTCGAGCATGAAGGCGATCCGGTCGCCCGGCTGAATGCCGTTGTCGATCAGCCAATGGGCGAAGCGCGCGGAACCGGTGGCGATCTCGTCGAAACCGAGAGACTCGTCGGTTCCGTCGGCATGGGCGACGCGCACGGCGGTCCGGCCCGATCCATCGGCATGGCGGCCGATGCACTCATGGGCAATGTTGAAATATTGCCGATCGCCGTCGAACAGCGCCCACAGAGAGTCCGAGTTGGCGAATCGCTGGGCGTCGGCGTAGCTGGTGTAATCCGAGAGTTTCACGATCGGTCGAACCGTGCGGCGATTGGCAGGATCTTCATTGGCAGCGGACTTCGGGAGGTCGGCCGCCATGCAGCGCGCGACGCAGGGCGTTCATCGAGGTCGCGTTCGCTTTCCTCGTCACTTCTGCTTCGGCAGCCATGTCGAAGCCATGGTAGGCGCCGGCGAACACGTGCAGTTCCGTCGGCACGCCCGCTCGCAGCAGGCGCCGCGCATAATCGATGTTTTCCTCGGCGAACAAGTCGAGGGCGCCGACATGAATATAAGTACTCGGCAGCCCGGCGAGATCTTGCGCCCGGGCCGGTGCGGCATAGCGGGAAACATCTTCGCCGCCGGGTTCGCAGCCGAGCAACGCTCTCCAGCTGAAGCGGTTCGATTCGAGGGTCCAGACCACCTGGCCGGCGGATGGCTGCGCCGCCCTCGTGCAAGTCCGGTCGTCCAGGGCCGGGTAGATCAGGTGCTGGTGGATCAGGCGGATCTCCCCGCGATCGCGCGCGAGGAGCGCCGTCGCCGCGGCGAGACAGCCGCCCGCACTCTCGCCGGCGACGGCGATGCGCTCACGGTCGACATTCAGCGACTCGGCATGGTCGTACAGCCATTTCAAAGCGACGTAGCAATCTTCGAGCGGACCCGGGTGCCGGGTGCCCGGCGCCAGCCGGTAATCGACGGAAACGACGACGCAATCGGCCTCGATCGCGATTTGATGGGTTTTGGCGGGCATCAGCCTGACCGAACCCAGGATGAAGCCGCCGCCGTGCATGTGCAGCACCGCCGGCCTCGTCGGGCCGGCCGGACCCCGAGGCCGGTGAATCATGACCCTGATATCGTGCCCCTCGGGCGACCTGATTTGCCGCTCCTCGACCTCGCCCTCGAACTGGGGCAGCGGCTGGGTCTCGAGCATCGTCCGCATTTGCGCGGTGAGGCCGGCCAGCATTTCATCCGAGAATGTCAGCGTCGGGATGCGATCGAGGGCCGGCAGGAGTTCCGCATCGATCAGGTCTCTCGACATGAGAATGGCCTCGTCGTTCGAGCCCGCACGCGTCACTGCGTCCCCTCGGCGTACCAGGTGCGGAACTCGTCGTAATTCGGCATGTCCTTGTTCTCGAGGCCGCCATGGTTCACGACGGGATCGATCGGCACATGGATCACCGTGGGCTTGCCGCTGGCGAAGGCTTGGCGGATGGCGGGACCGAGATCTTCGCCCTTCTCGACATACATGCCCTTGCAGCCCAGACCCTCGGCGATCTTGTCGAACCGCACTTCCTTGCTCCAATGCACGCCGGGCTCCGTACTGTTGCCGTGACCGAAGGTCCGCTTGTAGACGCCGACTTCGAGACCCCACTGATTGTCGACTGCCACCACCGTGACCAGCGGCAGGTTGAGGCGCGCGGCGGTTTCGAGCTCGCCGATATGGAAGAGGAAGGCGGAATCGCTGGTCAGGAACAGGACCGGGCGCTGCTTGCCGTCCGCGATCGAGGCGCCGATCGCGTAAGGCAGGCCGGTGCCGAGATGGCCGAAATTCTGGTTCCAAATCACGTCGTTCGGCTTGCACTGGGAATAAGTCCACTGGAAAATCACCGTGGCGCCGCCGTCCCGCACCAGGATGCCGCCCTCCGGGAAAGCCTTGGTCGCTTCCACGGCCCAACGGCCGGTGTGCATCGGGCCGTTGAGATTGGGGGCACTCTCGGCCAAGTCGGCGAGCCGCTGCTTGTCGGCTTCGATCCAGTTCTGCAGTTCCACCGTGATTTCGCGCGGGCTGTCCGCGAGCGCGCGGGTCAGCTGCGGCACGACCGTGCGCAGATCGCCGACCAGCGGGACATCGATCGGCCGGTTGACGCCGATCGCAGCCGGATCGAGCTCGACATAGATCCATTTGCGCGTCGCGTTGTTGGCCGCCCAATGCCGCCACTTGCCGTAATGCACCGGCTCGCCGAGCTCGGTGCCGATGGCGATGCAGACATCCGATTTCACCACGGCTTCGTTGCCGGCCTTGGAAAAGCCGTAAGGGAAGGTGCGGTCTTCCAGGCCCTTGATGAAGGACGTGCCGCCCGACGTCTGGATCACCGGACAGGCCAGCAGCTCGGCGAGCGCCTTCACCTGGTCGCGGCCGCGGGACGTGTGGACCGCGTGACCGACCAGCAGGATCGGATGTTTCGCGGCCTTGATCAGCTCCGCCGCCTTCGCGATCATATCGGCGTCGGCCCCCGGCTGCACCAGACGGTAGGATTCGGGCGGCAGCGGCGCTGGCAGGTCGAGTTCCGCCTGGATGACATGCGCCGGGTATTCGATATAGACCGGGCCGGGTGTGCCGGACTGGGCGATGCGCAAGGCGTTGCGGATGATCTCGTCGGTCTGGTCGGGATATTCGATGCTGGCGCAGTATTTCACGGCGTTCTCGAACAGCGGCATCTGCTTCACGAACTGGATGCGGCCGCGGCGAACCCGCTGCTCGGTCACGCGCGCGCGCTGGCCGCCCAGAAATATCACCGGCGAGTTCTCGACCCGCGCGCACATCATCGCACCCGCGGCATTGGCGACCCCGGGCCCGAGCGTCGCAATGGCGAGAGCCGGCTTGCCGGTCATCCGGGAATGCGCCTCGGCCATGAATCCCACGGAGAGTTCGTGGTGCGGGGCGACCACGCTCCAGCCGCGCTTCTCCGCTTCGACGAACAGATGGACGAAGTTCGGGTCGGGAATGCCGTAGAGCGCGTTGATGCCCTCGGCTTCGAACAGCTGCAGGATGCGCTGGTAAACTTTGACGGCCATTCTTCGTCTCGCTCTATTTCTGATTCGAGGCCCGAGCTGTGGTTTTTTCCTAGTCCAGCAGGCGGAGCGCGCCGGTGCCCATGTATCGCACCAGGTTGCGGTGGAAATTCGTGACCTTCCGCTCCTGGTGCGGGTTGGGGAGCGTGCCGCGGAAACCGCGCGATTTCATGCCGCGCTGGACCGCGGCCATGTTCGAGAAATCCTGGGCCAGAACCTTGCCCCATTTCTCCGCGGTCGGCTCGGCCCGGACCCATTCGGTCTTCGGTTCCTGCCCTTGCGGGTACCGCTCGAGGGCGTAGGATTCGAAGATGCATTTGTTCGGGTCGTCGCCATGAGGCCGGGCGCGGTAGCAGAGAGCGAAAGTAATCCCTTGCAGGATCGACATGTTGGGGAAGACGGCCCAGGCGAGGCCGGCCTTCGCCATCTGCTCCGGCGTGATCGTCGGCCAGATCACGCCCCGCGCCGCATCGTCTTGCCTGGCGCGCTCCAGCCAGTGCTTGACCACGTCCGGCGCCGCCGTCCCTTCGGGCAGCTCGTCGACCAGGCGCCTGGCCGCATTGACCAGCGTCTCGGTCGTGCTCGCCCGATTGACCGTGGTGTAGATCTCGTTCTGCAGCTCATAGGTCGAAATCCGGGGATCGCCGCCCTTGCCGGCGCGTGTCACCGTGTTGCTCTGGCTCATCTTCAGCCCGGCGTCGCGCTCATCGAACCCGCTGACGCCGTGCAGCGCATAGGCCTTGCTCCAGGCGTAGGTGCTGCCATAGGCCAACAGCTGCGGGTGCGTGCCTTCGACATGGTAGGGCTCCATGAAGGCCTCGATCGCCGTCTTCCAGTTGCAATCGAAAATCACCCATTGGCGCCATTTGTAGCGCATCTCGGCGAATTCGAACGGGTCGAGGATGCTCGCCGCCGGTTCGAGAAAGTCGCGCAAGGCGACACAGCCTGGATCCATGTTGATGAAGATCCAGCCGCCCCAAACGTCGACTCTGACTTCGGCCAGATGGGTCCGCGCCTCCGTCAGCCGGCCCTGCCAATCCTGTTCGTCGAGCTTGAAGGTGCAATTGCCGCCGAGATCGTAACGCCAGGCGTGAAAGCCGCAGACGAAGGATCTGGTCGTGCCGCGGGCACTGTGGGCACCCGGCAGGATGTCGACCAACTGGCGGCCGCGATGCGAGCAGACATTGTGATAGGCCTTGATCGTATCCGCCGCCGTCCGCACGATCAGAATCGAGTCCGCGCCGACATTGTAGGTGATGAAGTCGCCGACCTTCGGGATCTCTTCGACGCGACCGGCATGCTGCCAGACCTTCGCCCACAATTTGTCGCCCTCTGCCCGGGCATAGGCCTCGGACAGGTAAGCCTCGACCGGAAAGGTCAACGGCCGGGCGAGGTCCTCGACGGCAAAATCATTGTCGATCGGTTTGTCCACGATGCGCTTCCCTTCAAGACAAGGACGATCCGGGCCGCCGGCGATCAGGTCTCGAGGACGAGTCCCGCCAGCGAGCCCTCCTCCCGCCAGTCGCCCACGAGCTTCTGGAAGGCATCCCAACCGTGCCCATAGCTGCGGAACAGGGCCCATTTCGGCTTGTCCTGCCCCTCATTGGTGAAATAGCTGGGCGGACACTGACGCTGGAACTCGGAAAGATCGACTTCCAGCTCCTCGAAGGTCCGGACGTAGGCGTCCTGGGCCTCCTGGCTCGGTTCGACCACCGCGAGGCCGCGCCGCAGCGCTTCGGCGATGATATAGGCGATGTGAAAGGCCTGCTGACTGGACTGCTCGGTGACCGAGGCGTTGAGCCCGCCTTGGATGTATCCAATGTAGAACTGGTTCGGGAAGCCGTGGGTCATGGTTCCGTGGAGGGTTCTCGGGCCGTCGCGCCAGTGATCGTAGATCGACAAGCCGTTCCGTCCCTCGACGGCATCGATGCCCCACCGGCGCTCGAGATCGCTCGTCACCTCGAAGCCGCTGGCGAAGATCAGGCAGTCGAACCGATATTCCTTGCCGTTGGCGACGCAGCCGGTTTCGGTCAGGCGCTCGACGCCCTTGGTCTTCGAAACGTCGATCAGCTCGACATTGGGGCGATTGAAGGTGGGATAGAACTCGTCGTTCGACAGCGGCCGCTTGCACAGGAAGCGATAATAGGGCTTCAGCGCCTCCGCTGTTTCCGGATGCTCGACGAGGGCGGCGACACGGCCCCGCAGGCGCTCCATCACCCGGTAATCGATGCGCTCCCGGCGCGCCATCACCTGTTCCAGGCTGAGTTCGGGCCAGCCCTCGGTGGCGAGCTCGGCAGCGAGATTGCGGCTGATTTCCGTCCAGATGTCGCAGATCAGGTCCGGCTCGCCCGGCCCCAGAAACTCCATCGCGGCACGCTGGAAATTGGCCTTTCGCGCCTTCTGCCACCCGGGCTCGAGCGTCTTCACCCATTCGGGATCGGTCGGCGGGTTGGGCCGCTCGTCCACGCTCGACGGCGTCCGCTGCATCACATAGAGGTGGCGGGCATATTTCCCGAGATACGGCACCGCCTGGATGGCACTCGCCCCGGTACCGAGGATCGCCACGCGCTTGTCGGCCAGTCTGTCCAGGACCGGGTCGTCCGAGCTGCCACCCGTGTAGCCATAGTCCCAGCGGGCAGTGTGAAACATCTTGCCCTCGAACCGATCGATGCCCGGGATGCCCGGCAGCTTCGGCATATTGAGAACCCCGCAGGCGAGGATAACGAAGCGCGCACGAATATCGTCACCGCGATCGGTGCCGACCCGCCAGCGCCCGATCCCCGCGTCCCAGCGCAGCCCGTTGATCCGCGTGTGAAACAGCGCCTTGTCGGCAAAGCCGAATTTGGCGGCGACCGACCGGCAATAGGCGTAAATCTCCGCACCGTCGGAAAACTTCTTCACCGGCATGTAGCCGGTCTCTTCCAACAGCGGCAGATAGCAGTAGGCATCGTTGTCGCACTGAATGCCGGGATAGCGGTTCCAGTACCAGACACCGCCGAAGTCGCCGGCAGTATCGACGTTGCGGAATCGCGTCACGCCAGCCTGGGTCAGGTGGTAGGCGGCCAGGATCCCGCTCCAGCCCGCACCCAGAATGATGACGTCGGTCTCCTCCACGATCGGATCGCGGGGTGCGACCGGATTGTGCGGGTCGACGGCGTAATCGCTCACCCCCACGCCGGTCGGCCGGAAATATTGCTGCTGGCCGTCCCGACGAATGCGACTGTCGCGCTCCTGCCGGTACTTTTCCCGCAAAGCAGGGATATCGACATCGACTGGGGTTTTCGTGGGCTCGCACTTCATATCTGATCCCCTGGTACGGCATTCGGTTCGCGATCGGCGGCGCGGCAGCGCCTCCCACAAGGCCCGTAGATCGTGGAGAGACAATATTCGAGCCTCGGGAGTGCTCGCTTCGCCCCCGGCGTGACGCAGCGCGGCAAGATCGACGCACCGCCTCTCCGCTGAGCTCGCAAGATTATCTCTAAAATTATCCGGACAAACCGAAAATTTCCGGACATATCGTCTCTGTTCTCAGAAGTTCCCCACCGCGAGTTTTTGATCAATGTTGACGTTGAGGCTAAATTGATTGCAAAATTTAGTCAACGGTGTTGCCCTCGACAGCTCGTCATGCCCGAGTCCGGGTATCGAGGTCAGCAAGTGGGCAATTCTGCGAGTGCAGATCCCACCCGGCTTTTCTCACTGTCCTAGCGGGAGCAGTGCGGGTCCGCGTTCCGGGGATGGGACAGAGACGCCCTCGCCTGCGGCAATGAGCGCGCCGAGCCGCTCAAGGAGGAAGCCTCGATGACCCAACTCAGATTCGACGATCGCGTCGCCGTCGTCACCGGGGCGGGACGCGGGCTCGGGCGTGCCTATGCGCTCCTGCTCGGCGCGAGGGGTGCCAGAGTCGTCGTCAATGATCCCGGAGTGAGCCTGCAAGGGGAAGGCGGCGATGCCGATCCCGCGGAACGGGTCGTGCGCGAGATCGAGACTGCCGGCGGCGCCGCTGTCGCATGCACCGAATCCGTGGCGACGGCGGCGGGCGGCAACGCGATCATCCAGGCGGCCCTCGACCATTGGGGCCGGATCGACATCCTCGTTCACAATGCCGGCAACGTCCGTCGCGGCTCCTTGAAAGACATGAGCTACGAAGACTTCGACGCGGTGCTGGACGTGCATCTGCGCGGCGCCTTCCATGTCGTTCGGGCAGCGTTTGCCGGCATGTGCGAGGCCGGGTACGGGCGCATCGTCCTGACCTCGTCGATCAGCGGCCTTTACGGCAATCACGGGGTCGCCAATTACGCGTCGGCGAAGACGGGCATGATCGGGCTGAGCAATGTCGCCGCGCTCGAGGGCGCAGCTCACGGGGTGAAGTGCAACATCATCGTGCCGGGTGCCGTCACCAGAATGGCCGAAGGGCTCGATATTTCAGCCTATCCGCCGATGGACCCCGAATTGGTCGCCCCCGCCGTCGGCTGGCTGGCCCACGAATCCTGCTCGATCACCGGCGAGATGCTGGTCGCCATCGCCGGCCGCGTGGCCAAGGCCTATATCGCCGAAACACCAGGCGTCTATCGGCCGTCATGGACGATCGAGCAGGTGGCGGAAGAGATCGGGGCGATCCGCGAGACCGGCACGCCTTGGGTCTTTCCCCCTGTCCCTTCGGGGCAGGTCGATCATATCCGCCGCAGCTTCGAGATGGCGCGCGAAGGGTAATGCCCGATCCGGGCAAACGGCTCGAGCCGGGAATCCCGCCGAGCGTCCGATCGGCTTCGTTCGACACTGAGCAGAAGTTCGATGAGGAGGCCACGCATGCCCATCCGTCATTGCGAGCCGCAGGCGAAGCAATCCAGTTGCCTGCCCCGATGAAACAGCCCGCCGTTTACATCACGGCCAGCCGACGCAACGGCACGCTCCATACAGGCCCGACCTCGAACCTCGTCCAACGCGCCCATCAGCCCCGGGAGGGATCAATTCCCGGCTTCACCGCCCGATATGGCTGCAAGCTGCCGGTCCGGCATGAAGTGCATGAGACGATGCAAAGTGCCGTTCCGTGCCGGAAGCAGATCAAGGGCGGTTCGCGAGGGACAAAACTCGCCTTGATCGAAGCACTCGATCCGAACTGGCATGATCTCTTCGAGGAAATAGTGTGATGGCGGCACGATCTCTGGATTGCTTCGCTGTGCTCGCAATGACGGCTGAGCAATTGTGGCCCCCTGTAATGGAATCTGCTTAGTCCGGAGGAACCGTCATGGGAAGCCAAGCCGTCGAAACCAAGCGCACCTATTGTCGCGTGTGCATGGTGACTTGCGGTCTCGCCGTCGACATAGCCGGCGACCGGATCGTCGGGGTCAAGGGTGATTTCACCCATCCTCTGACCAAGGGCTACACCTGCCCGAAGGGGCGTGCGATCGGACGGATCCAGCATCATCCGGATGCGATCACCGAGCCGCTGATGCGCAAGGACGGGAAATTGGTGTCTGTCGGCTGGGATGAAGCGCTGGATGATGTCGCCGCGAAACTGCGCCGGACGATCGATGCCCATGGGCCCCACGCGATCGGCATGTATTTCGGCAGCGGCCTCGGCATCGATTCGTCGGGCTATGTGATGATGGAGGCGTTCCACCGCGCCCTCGGCGGCCCGCCCAAATTCTCGCCGATCACCAATGACGGCACCTCGAAGATCATGCTGGCCGGCGCCATGTCGGGCAGTTATCTGTTCTATCCGAAGACCGACTATGACAATGTTCGGATGCTGATCTATGTCGGCACCAACCCGATGGTCAGTCACGCCCATAATACCGGCATGTTCAATCCGGCGATCTGGATCAGGCGCACCGCCAGGCGCGGCCAAGTCTGGACCATCGACCCGGTGCGGACGGAGACGGCACGGTTTTCGACGCGCCACATCGCAGCCTATCCCGGCAAGGATTACGCGATCCTCGCCTGGATTACCCGCGAGTTGATCGAAGGCGGCGCGATTGCGCCCAAGCAGCCGATCCAAGGCCTGGACGAACTCCGCGCGGCACTCGCCGGCTACGACCTGGCCGAGGCTGCCCAGATCGCCGGCGTGCCGGAGCAGGATCTGGAAGACCTCTACGCGGCAATCCGCCGGTTCGGCCGCGTCTCGGTCGAAACCGGGACCGGCATCACCATGTCGGCCGGCTGCAACCTGACGCAATGGTTCGCGATGATCATCATGATCCTGACCGGTTCGATGAATGCCGAGGGCGGGGCCTGGTTCCACCCCGGCTTCCTCAATAAATTCGAGCAGTTCCAACTGCCGGTCATGCCGGGCAGCGGCTTTACGCCGGGGCCGAAGACGCGGCCCGAGGTGAAGGGGATCTTCGGCGAATGGCCGTGTGCCGTCCTCCCGACCGAGATCGAAGCGGGCAATATCCGCGCCTTCTTCAACTTCGGAGGCAGCGTGATCCGGTCGTTCCCGGACACCAACGCGCTCGCGGCGGCGCTGGGGACGCTCAAGCTCAATGTCGACACCGAAATCATCCACAACGAGTCGACGGCACTCTCGACTCATGTCCTGCCGCCGAAATACGGGCTGGAGCGACACGAGCTCAATCGCTGGGACACGCTCAATTGGAACGTCTCGCTCCAATACAGCCCGCCGCTGGTGCCGGTCCTGGGGCAAAGGCGGTCGGCTTGGTGGATCATCTCGGAGTTCATGAAGCGCGCCGGCTTGGAGGTTCCCTCATACCTGCCGGAGAGCGATCTGGCCGAAGGCGCCGACGAGTTCATGCTCTCGACGCTCATGCCGAATGCCCGCTGTTCCTTCGAGGAACTCCAGGAGAAGCGTTACGTCGAATTCCCACGCGAATTCCCCGCCCAATGGGTGGAGGATTATTTCCAGCGCTCGGGCGGATGGCGTCTCGCCGTGCCGGAAGTCATGGACCAGTGGCGGAGCATGCGCGCAGCGGACGAGGCGGCACTCGGGAGCCCCAAGCCGCTCTGCTATTCGTCGCGGCGCCAGCGTCGGAAATTCAATGCCCAGCTCAGTTTCCTGGGCGAGCCGGCCGACATCATCCTCAATCCGCGGACGGCGGCGGAGCGCGGCATCGTCGACGGCCAAAAGGTGCGCGTGTTCAACAAGGCCGGGGAAATCGTGCTGACGGCCAGACTCGATCCCGGCATGCGCCGAGGCGTCGGCTCGATCCCGCACGGGCATGAGAATGCGAACGTCAATCTCCTGACCAGTACCGACGATATCGACCCGCTCGGCGGCATGGCGCTCTATTCCGGCGTCCCGATCGAGATCGAGCCGGTTTAGGCGCCCGGCAGTCGGGTGCCGATCGGCGCCGGTGCCGGCGGGAACACAGCAAAGGGAGGATTCCGCATGACCGTGTCGATAGATCCGATCAAGCCGCTCATCGGCGGGATCGTCCGAGTGAAAGGGGCGCAGCTCTGCGACGACGAGGTGGTCTCTGCCGTCCGCGCCGCACTCGACGAGCGCGGCGTGGTGGTCTTCCCGCAGATTCATGTCAGCGATGCCGAACAGCTCGCCTTCACCGACCGCCTCGGCGAAAGGGTGAACTTCACCCGCAGCGTGCCCGGCTCGGGCGCGGCCGGTGTCTACAAAGTCACCTTGGACGAAGAGCTCAACACCGAACCGGACTATGTGCTGGGCACGTTTTTCTGGCATGTCGACGGCATCACCATGGACATGCCGCTGCCCAAGGCGACGCTGCTCTCGGCCCGCCGCCTGTCGGAATCCGGTGGTGCCACCGAATTCGCCAACCTCTTTGCGGCCTACGACGGGCTGCCCGCGGCGGAACGGAGCGAACTCGAATCTCTGCGTGTCATCCACACGCTCGAGGCGAGCCTCCGCCCGGTCTACGGCGTCCCGCCCGAGGAGCGCCTCGCGCGCTGGCGGGGCATGGTTTCGCCGATGGAGCATCCGCTGGTCTGGACCCATGCCGACGGGCGCAGGTCCCTGCTGCTCGGGACCCACGCCGACGGCATCGTCGGCTGGCCGGCCGCTCACGGGCGCGCGCTGCTCTGGCGTCTTCAACAGTGGGCGGCCCAGCCGGATTTCGTCTACCGCCATGATTGGAGCCCCGGCGACATGGTGATTTGGAACAACGAAGGCCTGATGCACCGCGTGGTTCCCTACACCGACAGAAGCCGGACGATGCATCGTACCAGCATCGCGGGCCGGGAGAGGCCGGGCCGGGTGGCGCGAGAGGCGGATGTCGCCAGGACTTTCGAACCGATCGGCTAGATTCGAGCGGCCCGGTGCGTGCGGCGATCTTCGGAGGGTGCCCGATGGCCAAGACCGTTTACAAGATTCTGCTGTTCATGAAGCGGCGTCCGGGAATGACGATGGCGGCGTTTCAGGACTATTATGAAAACCACCATGCCCCGCTCGCCTTGAAATCCGCCGCGCAGCTCTGCCGCTATGTGCGGCGCTACCTGGTGCCCCAGCCAAATCCGGAAACCGGCGAGGCCGGTGAATTGCCCTACGATGTCATCACGGAGCTCTGGTTCGAGGACGAGGCGGTGTTCCGTGGCACGGTTCGATATCTCGCCACCGCGGCCATGCCCGACGAGATCGTGGCAGACGAAAAGAAACTGTTCGACCGTTCGAAGTTGCGCATGGCGACCGTGATCGAATGCGAGTCGACAATGGTGCCCGATCCGATCGGACCGGATCGGTCCGAGCGCTGACCGGCGGAGGACCGTAATGGACGAGGTCGAACGGCTGAGTGCGATCGAAGACATCAAGCAGGCGAAAGCCCGCTACTTCCGCGGCGTCGACACGGGTGACTCCGAGCTGGTCCGCAGCATCTTGGCAGAAGATTGCGTCCTCGATTATTCAGGGTGCTGCACCGACCCGAAGACGGGTCGGGACTTTTTCCCCGCGATGAACGTCGTCCTGCGCGGATCCGCGTCCTGGTCGTCGAAGGGCCTCGAGCGGGCCGGCATCGTCAGCGTCCACCATGGACACGATTGTGAGATCCGATTCACCAGCGACACGACCGCCGACGTGATCTGGTCGATGACCGACCGGCTCTTCATGCCGCCGGGTGCACCCTTCGCCCAGATGATCGGCTATGGCTATTATCACGAGACCTATCGGAAGATCGGCGGTCGCTGGAAGATCGCGACGCTGCGCATCTCGCGCTTGCGGGTCGAAGCGGCCTGAGGCCGGCGCGCGACGAGACGGCCTGCCTTCCGTCTCAGATCAGCGTCGCCAAGTCGGCCGGATTGTAGCCCGTCAGCCCTTCGGCGTCGCCCGTGCGGATCTTCGCCACCCAGTGCGGGTCGCTGATCAGCGCGCGCCCGACCCCGACCAGGTCGAACTCGGCGCGCTCCAGCCGGGTGATCAGATTGTCGAGGCTCGCCGGGCTGGAGGAATGGCTGAAGGCGCCGAAGAAATCACCGGACAAGCCGACGGAGCCGACGGTGATCGTCGCGGCGCCGGTGAGCTTCTTCGCCCAGCCCGCAAAGTTGAGCCCTTCATCGCCGTCGATCTCGGGGAATTCCGGCTGCCAAAAACGGCGTTGCGAGCAATCCACGACATCGACACCGGCCGCCACGAGCGGCCCGAGCCAATCCTGCATCAGATCCGGTGTCTCGGCGAGCCGCACCTTGAAGTCCTGCTGCTTCCATTGGCTGACGCGCAAGATGACGGGAAAATCCGGTCCCACTGCCCGGCGCACGCTCCGCACTATCTCGAGGGCGAACCGAGAGCGCGCTTCCAGCGTGGCGCCGCCGAACGCGTCTGTGCGCAGGTTCGTCCCGGCCCAGAAAAATTCATCGATCAGATAGCCGTGGGCACCATGCAATTCGATGGTATCGAAGCCCAGTCGCCGGGCGTCGCCGGCAGCGCGCCCGAACGCCGCGATCGTGTCGGCGATGGCTTCGTCGGTCATGGCTGCGCCGCGCGCCTGGCCCGGCGCCACGAGGCCCGAGGGGCTCTCTACGGGAACGCTCGGCTCCCAATCGGTCAGAAGGCTCTCGACCGCCCCCGAATGCCACAGTTGCGGGCCCATCTTGCCCCCTGCGTCGTGGACTTCGTCGATGACCCGTCGCCAGCCGGCAAGCGCCGCCTCACCATGGAAAAAGGGAATGCCCGGTTCGTTTCTCGAGGCCGGCCGGTCGACCACCGTCCCCTCCGAGAGGATCAAGCCTGCGCCGTTTTCCGCGCGCCGCCGATAATAGGCCGCAACATTCTCGCCCGGTACGCCCTCAGGCGAGAAGGAGCGGGTCATCGGCGCCATGACGACGCGATTGTTCAGTTCGAGCCGCTTGATCTTGAACGGCTGGAACAGGGCGTCCACGGACGATCGGACCATATTCGAGATACTCCCTTCTCGCCGTCGGGCGATCGAGCCGAGTCTGAGCGGTTCAGCCCTGTTCCGGCGGCTGAAAATCCATCTGCAGCCGAGTGAGCTTGAGAGCGGCGATCTTCCATTCGCCGTTTTGCCGGACCCATCGCTCATGATAGTGGCCGTAGCCGGTGTGCGACGGGCGCACCTGGCCGTGATTGACTCGATCCTGCATGGCCCAGATCACCCGCGCCTGATCGCCATCGAGCTCGATCTCGGGCGAATGCACCTGGTGCGTCGTCTTGGCTCGGAGGATCGCCGACTGCACGAACGCGACTGCCGCGTCCCGGCCCTTGATCACCGGGATGTTCGTTCCTTCGGTCACATCGAGCTCGTAATCCTCGGTAAAGAGCTCGCGCCATGCGGCCCAGTCCTTGGTGTCCAGGTAGCGGCAGTAGCGTGCCTTGCCTTCGCAAATGGCGAAGTAGTCATTGATCGCCTGCAGATCCTTCATTGCTTCCTCCAGCGTACGCCATGATTTGCGGCCGTCCGACGCATCACGTCACCGACCAGCCGCCATCGACGGCGAGGCTCTGATTGGTCACGCGACGGGCCGCAGCCGAGGCGAAGAACAGCACCGCCGCGCCGATATCGCGCGGTTCGCTCATCCCGAGCGGCGGCCGCCGAACCCCGGGACCGGCGGTTGGCGGCCCGGTCGCGGCGATGGCGCCCGGGGTCGCCACTCCGCCGGGCAGGACCGTGTTGACGGTGATGCCATACTCGACCAGGTCGAGTGCCGAGGCCCGCATCAGCCCCAAGAGAGCCCCCTTCGAACTGGCGTAGGCAGCATGACCCTTGGTCAACGCGCCCACCAGCGCGGCCGACGCGATGTTGACGATGCGCCCGCCTCGGCCCTGGTCCACCATGGCGCGGGCGATTTCGCGCGTCATCAGATAGGGTCCGCCCGCATTCACCGCCATGGTCCGGTCCCACTCGGCCCTGGTACTGTCGAGAAGCAATTGGCGATCCTGGACGCCGGCATTGTTGACCAGCACCCAGGGCACGCCGAATTGGGCGACGACCTGGGCGCAGCAGCTCACGACCGAGGCCTCGTCGGCGAGGTTTACCGCGACCCGTGAAACGCGGCGCCCGGCCTTCTCCAAGGCGAGCGTCGCCGTTTCAGCCTTGGCCGCATCGATGTCGGCGATGATGACGAAGGCGCCGGCTTCGGCCAGGGTTTCGACGATGCCGAGGCCGATACCCATGGCGCCGCCCGTGACCAGGGCGATCCTTCCGGTCAGGTCGAAGGGCGGTTCCAGACTGTCCCTCACCGATACTTCTCCATGCTTTGATCCGGACGCGGATCTTGGGGCTTCGTCAGCGCCCCTTCCATTGCGGGCGCCGCTTCTCCGCGAAGGCCGTCGGGCCTTCCTGCGCATCTTCGCTGCGATAACAATATTCCGAGACGTGCCGGGCGGCCTGGAGCGCGGCCGTCCGGCCCATTTCGGTCGACAGCATCACCATTTCGCGGGCCGCCCGCACCGACAGCGGTGCGCCGTCGAGAATCTCGGCGGCCAGCTCGAGCGCCGCTTCCAGCAGCCGCTCGGGTTCCGCCAGGCGATTGACCAGGCCGATCTCATAGGCGCGCTGGGCGCTGATCGGTTTTCCGGTGAGGACGATCTCCATCATGATCCGCTGCGGAATCATGTGGATCAGCGGCGCCGCCCAGGGCGAGCTCCGGCCGACTTTGACCTCGGTGATGGCGAATTTGGCAGTGGTGCTGGCGACGCACAGGTCGCAGGCTTGGGCGATCAGCCAACCGCCGGCGAAAGCCACGCCGTTGACGGCGGCGATGGTCGGCTTGCCGAGTTCGATGGTGTCGCCGGGTACGGGGATGAAATCGCGCGGCGGGACGGCCAGGCGCGTCTCTACCATCTCCTTGAGATCGCCGCCGGCGCAAAAGGCTTTGTCGCCGGCGCCCGTCAGAATGGCGACGCGCAGCGCCGGGTCCCGCTCGAACCGGTCCCAGGCGGCGAACAGGCCTCGGCGGATTTCCGGGCCGAGCGCGTTCCTGGTTTCGGGACGATTGAGGGTGATGATCGCGATCCCGTCCGCGCGGGCATCGAACAGCACGGCGTCGTTCATCTAGAAGCCTCGCTTCTGAATGAGATGCGCCGCCCGTTCCAGTTCCTCCCGGAAATCCGGGTGAGCGATGGCGATCATTCGCCGGGTGCGCTCGGCCAAGGTTTGGCCGCGAAGTTCGGCGGCACCGAACTCGGTCACGACGACATCGACATCCGTGCGGGCCGTCGTGATCGGCCCGGATAGTCCGGCGGCGATCCGGCTGATCTTGCCGCCCTTCGCCGTCGCCGGCAGAGCGATGATCGAATGACCGCCGCGCGAACGAGTGCCGGCGCGGACGAAATCGACCTGGCCGCCGGTGCCGCCGAGATACTGAACCCCGCTCTGCTCGGCATTGACCTGGCCGGTCAGGTCGACCTCGATCGCCGAATTGATCGTGACCAGCTTGGTCAGGCGGGACATGACGCCGGCATCATGGGTATAGGCGGAGGTCCGCACGGCGATCTGCCCGTTCCGGTGGGCGAAGTCGTAAAGACGCCGCGACCCGATCAGCGCGGTGGTCACGGAGATGCCGGCGTCGATGGGCTTCAGGGCGTTGGTGACGACGCCCTTCTCGACCAAGTCGACCAGACCGTCGCCGATCATGCCGGAGTGGATGCCCAGATCGCGCCGGTCGCCCAGCAGCCGCAGGAGGGCATCGGGAACCGCGCCGACTCCCGTCTGCAGCACGGCGCCATCCTCGACATAGGCGGCAACCGCCCTGGCAATGGCTTGATCGGTTTCGCCGATCGGCGCCGCCTCGACCTCGGTCGGCGGGCGCGAGACGCGGACGGCGCAGTCGATCCGACGGGCGGGAAGCTGTACGTCGCCATTGGTGAACGGCACTTGGTCGTTGATCTCGGCGATGACCACTCTCGCCTTCGCCACCGCCAGATGGATGAAATCGTTGATCAGGCCGAAACTGTGATTGCCGTCGGCATCCGGCGGGCTGACTTGGACGAAGGCGACATCGCAACCGATCACCCCCTGCTCGATGAGCGGCCCGATCTGGCTCACATGGCAGGGGATGATGCCCAGCCGGCTGGCCGCCGCCACTGCCCGCAGGGCGCCGATCGCGCCCATGCTGACGATATCGAATTTGCCGGCTGCCGCCGCATCCAGGAGGCCCGAGAAGCTGGTGGCCGCGAAAGCCGAGACCCGGCCGATCGCTTCAGCCTGGGCGATCAGAGTCTCGACCAGGGTCGTGGGCTCGCCGCAGGCCTGGCCCCAGACGATGCGGTCGCCCGCCCGCAGATAGCGGCCGAGGTCCAGTCCCGCCGCATCCGTCGTCACGGTCATCGCCGCCCCGCCAGCTCGAGCAACGCCTGTGCCCGGGCCAGATGCGGGCGATCGAGCATGGCGCCGCGATGGCCGATCGTGCCGGCGCCGGGATTGGCCGCGAACAGATCGACGATTTCCTGCGCCGCCGCCAGCTCTTCGGCGCCGGGCGTGAAGGCGGCGTTGATCACCTCGACCTGCGCCGGGTGGATCGCGAGCATGCCGCGATAGCCTGCGCGCCGCACTTGCTCGGCCCGTTTCTTCAGGCCCGCTTCATCGCGGAAATCGCCGTGGATGGTTTCGATGGCGGCAACGCCGGCCGCCGCTGCACCGAGAAGACAGAAGCTGCGCGCGAGCTCGTAGGTGAATCCGTAGGCGCCATCCGCATCGCGGTTTTCGCTGGCACCCAAGGCATCGGCGAGATCTTCGGCACCCCAGCTCATCGCGACCAATCGGGGAGCACCGGCATAGGTGCCGGTCGTGAACATGCCCTCGGCCGTTTCGGTGACGAGCGCCATCACCTTGGTCGCGGTCCGATCGATGCCGGTTGCGACTTCCAGGGCCGAGAGATAATGATCCAAGACCTCGACATCGGCCTTGCCGCGCGTCTTGGGCAGCATGATACCGCCGGGACGGCCGGGCATGACCGCGGCCAGATCGGCCAGCGCATGCGGCCCCTGCAGCGGATTGATGCGCACCCACAAGCGTGACCGATCCGGCGGCTGCGCTTGCAGAAAAGCCCGCACCAGCGCCCGCGCCTTGGGCTTTTCTTCCGGCGTCACCGCGTCTTCGAGGTCGAAGATGACGGCGTCCGCGGCACCGCTGGTCGCCTTCGCCATCTTGCGCTCGCTGTCCCCCGGGGCAAACAGCCAGGACCGCGCGATGAAATCCGTTCCCTGGGTCGGCATCTCGATCAATCCACCTCGGCTGATCCGGTCAGTAGGATCTGGGCAGATCCAGAACTTTCTCCGCCAGGAAGTTCAGGATCATGTGCGGGCTGACCGGCGCTATTCGGGGAATCATGACTTCGCGCAGCAGGCGTTCGATATGATACTCCTGCGCATAGCCCATGCCGCCCAGCGTCAGCATGGCGGTGTGACAGGCTTCGAACGCGAATTCGCCGGCCAGGTATTTTCCGGCATTGGCTTCGACGCCGCATTCCAGCCCCTGGTCGAACAGGGTCGCGGCCTTCATCACCATCAAATTTGCCGCCTCGAGCTGCGCCCAGCACTTGGCGAGCGGATGCTGGATCCCCTGGTTCATCCCGATCGGGCGGTTGAACACGATGCGCTCGCGGGCATAGCCCGCTGCCCGCTGGACGGCGGCGCGGCCGATGCCGATCGCCTCGGCGGCGACCAGCACGCGCTCGGGGTTGAGACCGTGGAGGAGACATTTGAAGCCCTCGCCCTCCGGGCCGATCCGGTCCCGTTCGGGCACCCACAGATCCTGGATGAACAGCATGTTCGAATCGACGGCATGCCGCCCCATCTTGTGGATCAGGCGAACCTCGACCTTCGACCGGTCGAGGTCCGTGTAGAACAGCGACAGGCCCCGGGTCTTGCGCTCGACCTGGTCGAGCGGGGTGGTCCGCGCCAGCAACAGCATCTTGTTCGACACTTGCGCCGTCGAGATCCAGATCTTCTCGCCATTGACGAGATAGCCCCCGTCCCGGCGTTCGGCGCGGGTCTTGATCTCGGTCGTGTTGAGGCCGGCATCGGGCTCCGTCACCGCGAAGCACACTCGGTCGGTGCCGCTCACCACATTCGGCAGGATGCGTTCCTTCTGCTCCCGGGTCCCGAACAGCACCACGGGCTGGACGCTGAATACGGGAATGTGGACGCTGGAGGCGCCGCTCATGCCGGCGCCGGACTCGGCGATCGCCTGCATCATCAGGGCGGCTTCGGTGATGCCGAGCCCCGAGCCGCCATATTCCGTCGGCATGGCGATGCCCAGCCAGCCGGCCTCGACGAGCGACTGGAAAAAATCTCGAGGGAAGGCGGCCTCGCGGTCGTGATCGAGCCAGTAGCTGTCGGGGAACCGGGTACAATGCTTCAGAATGGCGTCGCGGATCGCCTGTTGGTCGGATGTGAGTGAGAAATTCATCGATCAATCCCTCGGTCCGGGACGAAGCCTGCGCCCGAAATGGCTCACGGCAGGCCGAGCTCCTTCAGCACGTCCTGCGTGTCGGCACCCAGTTCCGGAGCCGGGCCGGCGACATGGCCGGGAGTGCGCGAAAGCCAGGCCGGCACGCCCGGATAGCGAACCGGTCCGTGGGCCGATTCCACAGTCTCGAAAAAGCCGATCGCCTTCAGATGGGGGTTGTCGAACAGCTCGTCGGGCGTCCGCAGCGGGGCGGCCGGGATGCCGAGCTCGCCCAGCAGATCCAGCCATTCCCGGGTCGTCCGCTCCTTGAAGGTTTCGGCCAGGAGCCCGTACAGCCTGTCGATCTGCCGCACCCGCCGCTCGAGTGTGGCGAATTCCTCGCCGGCCCAGGACGGCCGCACGGCTTCGACGAATAGCGACCAGTGCTTGTCGTTGTAGATCAGAGCGGCGACGTGACCGTCGCTGGTCCGGTACGGCCGCCGGTTGGGTGCCACCGCCCGCGGATAGCGGGCCGGTCCCAGCGGCGGAGAGAACAGGGCGCCATTGGCGTGTTCGACCAGCATGAATGACGCCATGGTCTCGAACATCCCGACCTCCACCTCCTGGCCCGTCCCGGTTCGCTCGCGATGGAACAGCGCCATCATCGTCGCATAGAGGGCCGTCAGGCCAGTGACTTTGTCGGCCATGATCGTGCCGACGAAATCGGCTTCGCCGGTCAGCATCTGCTGCACCGCCGTGAGGCCGCATTCCGCCTGGATGGTGTCGTCATAGGCGGGCCGATCGCCGTCCGGGCCGCGGCGGCTGTAACCGTAGCAATTGGTGTAGATGATCCCGGGATTGATCGCGGCGACGTCGGCGTAGGCGAAACCCAGCTTGGCGATCGCCTGCGACCGCATCGAGTGGATGAAGATGTCCGCTCGGCTGATCAGGGCGCAGAGGGCGGTCTTGCCGGCGTCGGAGCGCAGATCCAGGACGACGCTGCGCTTGCCGCGGTTGACGTTGACGAACACGCCGCTCATTCCCGGCGCCGGACCGACCGAGATATAGCGGGTATTGTCGCCCTCGGGCGGCTCGATCTTGATCACGTCGGCGCCCATGTCGGCCATGATCTGGGTACAATAAGGCCCCATGACCAGCGCGGTCAGATCGACCACGGACACGCCGGCCAGCGGGCCCGGGCCCTTCGCCGGACCAGTCATGATGCTGCCCCCTTCCCTGCCGAACTCGCGACCGATGCTCGTATTTACGCCGTCGGTGGCGCGTGCCACCTCGATTATTTCGTGGGCAGCTCGATCTCCGCCTTGGCGGTGGCCATGACCGCGCCGAGCTGATTGGTCATCTTGCAATCGACTTGAACGATGGCCCGTCCCGCCGCGTCGACCGACTTGGCGACCACGTCCGCATTCATGATCGTGATGTCGCCCGTGAAGGCCGGTCCGCGATAATTGGCGTTCGAGTGGACGACCCGCCCCCATTCTCCCGCCCAACCGGCGCAGTAGTCGAGAATCCAGGCGCCGAGCGAGGCACCGTAGCCGTAGGCGCGCGGCATGCCGACGAAACGCGCCCAGCGCGGAAAGAGGTGCCCGCGCGACGGCCCGTAATAGGCGCCGTCGGTGAGTTCGGGATTCTGCCTTTCCATCACCGGATCGTTCTCGTGGCCGGCCATGTCCTTGTGGAAGCCGAGCCCTTCGAGGTCGAGGTCGGTGCGCCGATGTACGGCGCCCCAGGTCGTGAAAATATAGGCACGCCATTCGGTCGTGAAGCTGACGATGCTGTGCGGACCGAAGATGCGGGTCGGCAGCTTGGCCCCGACCTCGACGTCTTCCCAGTAGCGCTTGCCGTGCCCGAGATCGTGCAGAGTCTTGACCCAGTCGTATTTCTTCTCGTCCAGCTCGGCAATTTGCGCGTCGGACCATTCGGGGTCCTCGGCGGCCGAAAGCGCGCCCATCTCGCGCGCGAGATCGGCGCGATAGCGAATGCTAGTGGAACGCTGCGTCGCGACCTTCTCGCCTCGATCGTTGTAGTAGTGGTTGTCGCCGCGCTGGAAACAGGTCGGGCCGGCGAACTTGGTTTCCTTGACGACGTAGTCGAACGGCACGCGTTCGTTGCGGATGAGGTCGCCGGCGAACATCCGCGGGCCGTGGAACCACCACTCGTCGCCGCCGAAAATGAGATGGGAGTTGGGGATCGTGCCGACGCAGGCTGGTGCCGCGCCATGCCCGTCGTCCGTGGCCACGGCAAAGGATTGCGGCGCCACGATCCGGCCGTAACGGCTCTCCGCGGCGAAATCGTCATCGTAATGCAGGCGATTGGGATAATGCATCGCCTGGGCCCAGTAGCGGATATTGGTGTTGCCGAGCGGATCCCTTATCCGCGCGGGCTGCATCGGCTTGCCGAGAAACCGTTCTATATCCGAACAGTCGAGCGTCCTGTCACTCATGAACCGACTCCGCGCGGGGGTGATGTCTCGATTTGGTCGTTCTCCAGCAGCTTCAGGCTCGTCATCACCGGCATCGAAGCCTCCTGTCGCGCGACCCGCCTCGAACTCGGGTTCCCGACAGTTCGAAGACCCGCTTTCAAACCCGTTCGATGAGGATCGCGGGCGCCATGCCGCCCGCGGCGCACATCGTGACGAGGCCGCGCTTCAAGTCGCGGCGCTCCAGCTCGTCCAGAAGCGTGCCGATCAGGACGGCACCGGTGGCGCCGATCGGGTGGCCGAGGGCGATGGCACCGCCATTCACGTTGACGGTCTCGCGGTCGAGGTCGAGATCGCGGATGAATTTCTCGACGACCACGGCGAAGGCTTCATTGACCTCCCAAAGATCGATATCGGCCGTCGAGAGCCCCGCCCGAGCCAGGATCTTGCGCGTCGCCGGAACCGGGCCGTTCAGCATGAGGGTGGGATCGTCGCCCATATTGGCCGTGGCCACCACCCGGGCACGCGGAATGAAGCCGTGGCTGCGGGCATAGGAGTCCGAGGCGAGCAGCAGTGCCGCCGCACCATCGACGACGCCGGAAGAATTGCCGGCGTGGTGGACATTCGTGATCTCGAGATCGGGATAGCGCAGGTTGATCAGCTGGCGAAAAGTGATCCCGCTGTCATCCGCCGCCATGTCGGCGATCGCCGCGAAGCTCGGCTTCAGCGCGGCCAGCCCTTCCGCCGTCGTATCCGGGCGCGGGTACTCGTCCTGCGCCAGGACCAGCTTGCCATCCTCGTCCACGACCGGGACGACCGATCTGTCGAAGCGTCCTTCGCGTATCGCCCGCGCGGCGCGACGCTGGCTCTCGAGCGCGAACGCATCGAGCGTCGCACGGCCGATCTGTTCCAGCGAGGCGATGGCGTCGGCGCAGAGGCCCTGGTTCGATTGCGGGTGCAGCTTCTGCAGCCGCTTGTTGCCGGTTCCCAAGGTCGCGGCGGTCCGCAGCCCGGCCGCCGCCTCCTGCTGCCCGAGCGCGATGATGTGCGACATCATCTCGGTGCCGCCGGCAATCACCAGGTCCTCGGCGCCGGACTTGATCTGCGCCGCGGCGAAGCTGGTTGCGGTGATGCCGCCACCGCAAAAGCGGTCGAGAGTGACGCCGCTGCCCCGGATGTCGAAGCCGGCGTCGAGTGCCGCCATGCGACCCATGTCGCCGCTCTGCTTGCCCTTTTGCGCGCTGGTCGACCAGATGACGTCGTCGATGTCGGCGCTGTTCAGGCCGTTGCGCTCCTGCAGTGCCTTCAGGACCGTCGACGCCAAGTGCTGGGGGTGCATATGGGCCAGCGCGCCCTTGCCGATCTTGCCGATCCCGCGCGGGGTACGGACGGCGTCGATGATATAGGCTTCAGGCATTCGCAACTCCTCGCCGATTTCCTCGTCGACTCATTGGCTTTTGACATGGATCGGCCGACGGGACCAGCAACCCAACTCAACCATCGCCCGAGCGATATCGGGGCGACCCACACCTTCGAGGGTCGGAACACGCCTCGGGCGCATCGCGTGAAGAGGCGCCCTCAGCGCGTGATGCCCGCGGACTCCAATTCCCGCAGCATGTCGGCCGACAAGCCGAGAATATCTCCGAGGACATGGCGCGTGTGCTCGCCCAGACGCGGGGCGCCGTCGAGAATCCCGGCGCCGCGCGACATCCGCCACGATGGCCCCACGATCGGCCGGGCCGCTCCCGCCCGGTCGATTACTTCTGGAAAGAAGCCTCGTGCCCAGAGCTGCGGGTCCGCGGCCATGTCGATCGAGCTCCGGCTCTTGGCGGCGGCGACGCCGCTCGCCTGCAGCTTGGCCACGAGTTCGTCGGCACCGCGATTTACCGTCCATTCGGCGACCAGCCGATCGAGTTCGCCCTCATTGGCCTTGCGATCGGAACATCGTGCGAAATGAGGATGGTCGGCCAGGTCGGACCGGTTCATCGCTTCGGCCATGGCGCGCCAGGCATGATCGGAGGATACCGCGAGGCTCAACCATTCTCCGCCTCGGCAGGGATAGACGCCGTGAGGCGCCATCTCGGCGTGCCGATTGCCGCGAGATTCGGGCACCGTGCCGTTGAGCGTGAAGTCCATGATCCTGTCGCCGAACATCGTCGTCAGGGTCTCGACCGCCGAGACATCGATGAATTGCCCGACGCCCGTACGCCGACGATGGATCAGGGCGACGATGGCGGCGAACGCCGCCGCGGTGCCGTAGGTCGAATCGCCATAGCGGACGCTCATCCCGACCGGCGGTCCGCCTTCGGGCCCGACGAGGCGGCTCATGCCGCTGAGCGCTGCAAAAAATGGTGCATAGCCGGTCTGATCGCTGAGCGGCCCTTCATCGCCGTACATCCCCATCGAGACGAAGACGATATCCGGTCTGACCGCCTTCGCAGCCTCGTAGCCGAGGCCGAGGCGCCTGATCGCCCCCGGGCGAAGGTTCTCGACGAGAATGTCCGATTTGCCCAGCAGATCGAGGACGAGCGCCACTCCTTCCTTGCGCTTCAGGTCGATCTGGACGCTGAGCTTCTGGGGATTGACGGCCTGGAAGGCCGGCGCCTTGTCGATGTCGGCGACACCGAAGGCGCGGGTCACGTCGAGTGCGCCCAGGCTCTCGATCTTGATGACCTCCGCACCGAGAAAAGCCAGGAGCTTGCCGGTAAAGGGGCCGGCCCAGACCTTGGTCAGTTCGACCACCCGCACGCCTTGCAGGGGCCCGCCGCGCGGATGACTGGTCGTCGCCTGTCCTCGAGATCCGTCCTCGGCGTTGCTTCGGCTGGCGCCGATCGATGCAGCCAATCTTTCCGCAGTGTGCCGACCCAGGAGCGGCGCCGGGCTGACGATACTGGCGGGCGTGGCGCTGAGCCGGTAGGGCACGGTCGGATAGAGCGCCGGTCCCAGGACCGGATGGGAGACTTCTGCGAAGAACTTGCGAAAGCCATATTGCGGCGACGCCACCAAGTCTCTGACCGAGTGCAGTGGAACCAGCGTCAGTTCGCGCTTTTGCGCCGCCACCGACACGCTTTCGAGATCCAGCGGCGCCAGCCACTCGGCAATATGCCGACGGCATTCGGCGACGCGTTCCGGCGTGCACCCGTTCTCGAGCCAGCGCTCGGGGAACGGATGCATCCATTCGGGATCCCCGAGCAGCTGCCCCAATGAAGTCCAATGGGAGGGCGTCGACATCCAGACGTAAACATGCCCGTCCCGACACCCGAATATCCCGGACGGACCGCGCAGGTCGAAGGCCGATCGTCGGTCGCTCACTTCCATGTCGCCGGCGACCATCTGGCCCAGCACGTAGTCGGTGCGCGACGCCATGACAGCGTGCTTGGAAATATCGATGAATTGGCCCGCGTTCGAGAGTTCCCGATCGAACAAGGCGGCGGCGATGCACAAAGCGGCCTCGAAGCCGGCCTCATAGCTCGGCAGGAACCGCCCGGGCCCGTTCAGAGGCGGTGTGGAATTGTCGCCGCCGCCGGGCGTGTGATAGCCCCAGCCGCTGTCGTGGAAGAGGGTGAGATCTTCGGCGTGCAGCCTGTCTTCCAGCGGCGACTGCCCATAGGCGGTGATTGCGCAGAGCACCAGCCTGGGCCGATCTTCCTGGAAGCTGGCCGGATCCAAACCGACTCCTTCGAGCCAGCCGGCGGGATGATCGTCGATGACGGCGTCCGCGTGCTGGACCAGCCCGCCGAGCGTCGCCACCCCGTCAGCGGTTGCCAGATCGAGCACCACGGAATTCTTGTTCGTATTCAGATACGCGAACAAGCCGCTTCGCTCCGGGTCGGCGCCGCGGGGAGCGAAGGGACCGAGGCTGCGGGTCGGGCTCCCGAGGCCCGGCCTTTCGATCTTGACCACGTCGGCGCCGAAATCCGACAGGAGCTTGCCGCAGTACTCGCCGCACACGGTTTCCGCCAGTTCGACGATCCTGAACCCGTTCAAGGCAGACAATTGACGCTCCCAGATCGTAGGTCAGCCCCGCCAGCCTCTGAGCCGATTGCCGGCGTCGCAACTGACGATCTCGCAATTGATGAACCGCGCCTCGTCGGACGCGAGAAACAGCGCCAGCGCTGCAATATCTTCGGCTTCGCCGTGCAGCTTCAGCAGCTGCATGGCCTGGACGCGCGCATAGGTCTCGGGCGAGAGCTGCGCCGTCGCGGCCGGGGTTTCCATGATTCCGGGCGCAATCGCGTTCACCCTGATGCCGTCGGCGGCAAACGCATGTGCCATGCCGTAGGTGATCGCGTTCAACGTCGCCTTCGTGACTCCATAGGCGGTGCCCGGCGCGTAACTCGCCATGGAGGACTGGTTCAAAATCACGCCCTTGGCACGCGCGAGCGCCGGGCGCAGCGCTTGCGCCAGGATCAGGGGAGCGACGCTGTTGATGGCGAAATATCTGAGCCAACTCTCCTGACGCAAAGTCTCGAAGCCATGCGCAATCTCGCCATAGGCGAGGCCGGCGTTGTTGAAGAGGACGGAGACCTCGGCTTCTCGGGCGCAGATCTCTGCCCCGAACTGCCGAATGTCGCTTTCGACCGCGAGATCCACGCGCTCGGCCCGGCAAACGGCGCCTCCGCTCCGGATCTCCCGCGCCGCCTCGTCGAGTCCGCGAACGTCGACATCCGTGAGGATCAGCCGCGCCCCTTCGCGGGCGAAGCCGCGTGCGGCCGCCCGCCCGAGCCCCCCGGCGGCTCCGGTGATCACCACCAGCCGATCGGAGAATCGCCTTTCCAAGATGAGCCTCCTTCTGCGCGGTAGCGAACATCAGCCACGATCGGCGGCAGAGCGCGTTTCGACGCAAGATTGCGCCATCCAGCCGCCGTCGTTGATGAAGGGAGCACCGGTCGCGAAGGAGGAATCGTCGCTGGCCAGGAAAAGCGCCATCTTGGCCATCTCCATCGGCTCGGCCATGCGGCCCATCACGCCCATCCGCTCGATCATGTCGTTGCTGGTCGGCATGCCGCGCGCCGCCATCTCCTCGCGCTGTTTCAGCGCCATGGGCGAGAGTGTGGCGCCCGGGCAGAGCGCGTTCACACGGATGTTGAAGCGCGCCAGCTCGACCGCCGCGACGCGCGTCAGTGCCACGATTCCGGCCTTGGCGGCGCAGTAGCCGGCCGTACTGACCGCGAGGAAGGCGCCGATCGAGGCGGTATTGACGATCGAACCGCCGCCGGCCGCGATCATGTGCGGAACGACGTATTTCATCATCAGCCACGGCCCCTTGAGATTGACTTCGACCGCACGGTCGAACGCCGCCTCGGCGATCTCGATCATGGGCAGCTTGCCCTCGGTGTCGGCACCGGCGTTGTTGAACAGGACCTTGGGCAGGCCGAGCTCGCCCAGCGTGCGGTCGACGATCCGCTTCACGTCGTCAGTGCGGGTAATGTCGGCGCCGATCGCGATCGCGGTCCCGCCCGCCATCCGGATTTGGTCGATCGTCTGGCGGCACGCGGCCTCCTCCAGATCGACGACCGCCACCTTGGCCCCCTCCTGGGCGAAGAGGAGCGAAGCAGCTTGGCCCATGCCGCCGGCGGCACCGGTGATGATGGCGATCTTGTCTTCGAGCTTCATGGTTTCCTCGGCGTGATCTTCACAGCGGCGCCGTGTCGGTGGTCGGACGAATCAGGAGCTCGGACACGTTCGCCCGCGGCGGCAGGCTCACCACGAAAACGATCGCCGCGGCCACATCCTCGGGCTTCATGGCACCTTCTCTGCTGACATGCTGGCGGACGAGTTCCTTGAAAACCGGGTCGGTCACGCCCGCGGACACTTCGGTGGTCGTGGCACCGGGCTCGATGAGGCAGACGCGGATGCCGGCTTTGCCGACTTCCTGGCGCAGCCCTTCGGTCAAGGCGGTCAGGCCGAACTTGCTGGTCGAATACGGGCCGAAGACGCCCGCGACCCGGCGGCCGGCGGTCGATGATATATTGACGATGTCCCCGCCGCCCCGGGCTTTGATCGGAGCGATCGCCGCCTTGCAGGTATAGAGAATCGACAGCAGATTGATGTCGATCACCCGCCGCCATTGCGCAGTGTCGGCGTGTTCGACGCCGCCCGCCTGGATGACCCCGGCGGCGTTCACCAAGATGTCGAGCCGGGTGTCGGCGTGTTCGACGCCGCCCGCCTGGATGACCCCGGCGGCGTTCACCAAGATGTCGAGCCGGCCGAAATGTCGGTCGGCGGCTTCGACGATCCCGGTCGCGACGGTTTCGTCGGCGACATCGCCAGGCAGCGCCAGCGCCGTGCCGCCGGCGGCCTCGATCCGGCCGACCAGCGCTTGGAGACGATCGGTGCGCCGAGCGCAAACCGCGACGCTGGCACCGGCTTCGGCCAGCGCCGACGCCGCCGCCGCACCGATCCCCGAAGACGCCCCGGTCACCAGCGCTACGCGCCCGGCGAGAGTCCCTGCCATTTGATCGCTCCTTCGGTCACCGGAGCTGCCGGTCCAGAACTTTCCAGATGCCGTCGGCGCTCGCGACGGTCTTGTCGCCGGCCTTGATGAGCCCGCGCATGAAGAGAAGCCGCGACCCGGCTCGGACGAGTTCGGGCCGGCAGGTGAGAAAATCGCCGAGATTTGCCGTGGCGACGAACTGGATCTGCAATTGCGCGGTCGCACAATGCTGGCCGCCGAGCGCGTCGGCCGCGCCATAGCCGAGGCCGATATCGGCGAAAATCATCAGCAGACCGCCATGGACGGTGCCGAGATGGGAGTTGCCGTGATGGGGGGCCGCGAAAAATCCGATCTCGCGGGTTCCGCCGGCGCCGCGGACCCAGAGGGGCCCGAGTTGGCCGGTGAAACCGGCGGCCTCGACCGACGTCCAGCCGGAAGCGTTCAGTTCTCCTGGATCGGTCATCCGCTCTACCGATTGACATCGACGACGATGCGGCCGCGGACTTTGCCGCTCATCAGATCGGACGCGGCGGCGGCGACGCCGGGCAAGCCGATTTCCGTCGCGATCAGATCCAGGGCTGCCCCGTCGATATCGCGCGCCAGCCGGCGCCAGGCGGCCAGCCGGCGCGGCTTCGGCGCCATCACGCTGTCGATGCCGAAGAGCGTCACGCCGCGCAGGATGAACGGTGCCACCGAGGCCGGAAAATCCATCCCCTGGGCCAGCCCGCAGGCAGCGACGGCACCGCCGTAGCGGGTCTGGGCACAGGCATTGGCGAGCGTGTGGCTGCCGACGGAATCGACGACCCCGGCCCAGCGCTCCTTCTGCAACGGTTTGCCGGGCTCCGCCAGTTGGGCGCGGTCGATCACCGTAGCGGCACCGAGCTGCTGCAGATACTGGGACTCGGATGCTTTGCCGGTCGAGGCTGCGACCGTGAACCCGGCCTGTTTGAGCAGCGCCACGGCGACGCTGCCGACGCCGCCCGAGGCCCCCGTGACCAGGATCTCGCCTTGATCGGGCTGCACCCCGTGCGCCAGCAATGCATCGACGCACAGGCTGGCCGTATAGCCCGCCGTCCCGATCGCCATGGCCTGGCGGCTGGTGAAGACGGGCGGCAGCGGCACCAGCCAGTCGCCCTTCAGCCGCGCCTGCTGCGCCAGCCCGCCCCAATGGGTTTCACCGACACCCCAGCCGTTCAGGATTACACCGTCGCCTTCCTGCCAATCGGGATGGCGACTTTCCCGGACGATGCCCGCGAGATCGATTCCCGGCACCATCGGGAATTTGCGCACGACGGGAGACCGGCCGGTGATCGCCAGCCCATCCTTGTAGTTCAGCGTCGAATGGGCGACGTCGATCCAGACGTCGCCCTCGGGAAGCTGCGTTTCGTCCAGTTGGCGGAGCGACACTTGCTGGCCGGAATTGGCCTTCTCGATCAGGATGGCGGAGAACATGCGGTTCCTTTCAATTGATGTTCCGCTACTATGCCCAGCTCCCCCGGGTCGCGACAGCGCGTGCCTGGGCGCCGCGCCCGCCCAATTCGGACAGCAGCGCCTTGAGGCGATAGGTCCAGAGATGGAGCGGGTGCTCGAGCGTCATGCCCATGGCACCCAGCATCTGATGCACGTCCCAGACGATCCGCGTCGCACTTTCCTGGGCATGGAGGGCCGCCAGGGCGGCGTCGCCATCGTTTTCCGTCCACGCCGCCTTCAAAGCGAGCAGGCGGACACCGCCGGCCAGCACGGCACATTCCGCCAGGCGATGGCGGAGCGCCTGGAAGGTGCCGAGCGGCCGCCCGAATTGCTTGCGGATCGAGACATGCTCGACGGTCACGGCAATCGCGGCGTCGAGGAGCCCGGAGATTTCCGCAGCCAGCGCCACTCTCAGCCAGGTGCGCAGTTTCGCCGACTCGGCCGGAGCGAGCGGCACGGCGCCGGCGCTGGTCCGGAGCCGGCCCATGGGGTAGGCGAACAGGGATTCCACCGGTTCGAGCGCATCGGGCGACGGCTCGAGGATGGCAACGCTTTCACCGTCGACGACGAGGATGCTGCGCGCCTGGGCCACGAACCGGCCGGGCCGCCCGTTTTCCACCAGAGCCAGCGGGCGCGGCCAGGCTCCCGGAAGCTGCGGCCGGACCAGCATCGACAGCGCGAATTCAGCGGTGCAGGGCAGGCGAGCGAGGCGCTCGACCGCGAGTGCCGCGGCCAGCGGGCCCAGTTCGGGAACGCGGGCGATGTCGAAGAACTCGGCTGTCGCCAAGGCCAGGTCGAGATCCCGGCTGACCAGCGCGAAGCCCTGAAACGCCGTCGGCTTGGCCTCGAACCCGGCTGCCAGCCGATCGATCGCGGTCACCAGATCGGCTTGATCGGCAGTGAGCGTGAAATCCATCAGCGCGGCTCCCGCGGCAGCTCGAGCAATTCCGTGGCGATCAAATTGAGCTGAATTTCCGCGGCACCAGAGGCGATTCCGGCGACGATGGCGCGCTGATGGTGGGCCAGCAGCATCGGATCGCCGCCGCACAAAGCCTCTGGACAATGCTCGACCACGAATTCGGCGACGAGCCGCTCGGCCATGACCGTGGCGACCCGCGCGGCACTCGCCTCCGGGCCGGTCGCGATCCCATGCCGTCGCTGATCGACGATCCGATAGCTGTAGAGGCGAGCCGCTTCGCAGGCGGCGGCGGCGCGGGCGGCCGGGCCGATCGCGCTGTCGCCGAAATTGCCGGCTTCTTTCAGCGATGCCACGGCGCGGCCGAGCATCCGGGATGCCAGGGCGAAGCGCGGAATCCCGACGCGCTCGAGCGACAGCGATGTCCTCGCGATTTCCCAGGCTTGGCCTTCCTGTCCCAGCCTGGCGCCCTCGGACACCAGAACCTCGTCCAAGAACACTTCATGGATGTCGCCCTCGCCGATCAGGCTCGGGATCTGGCGGACCGTGATGCCGGGCGTGTCCATGGGCAAGAGGAAGATCGACATGCCGTCACGACCGGGTGCCGTCCGGGCCAAGAGAAAGCAGGTGTCGGCGTCGCCGGCGTAGGAGGTCCAGATCTTCTGCCCGTTGATGCGGTATTGGGTCCCGTCCTTCTCGGCGCGCGTGCGCACCGAAGCGAGGTCGGAGCCGGCTTCCGGCTCCGAGAAACCCTGGCACCAGATCGTCTCGCCCCGGGCGATCGGCGGAATATAGCGCTCCTGCTGCCCTTCGGTGCCGAAGCGCATCAAGGTCGGGCCGATCCAGTTCACGTTCATGTACTGGCCGCCGCGCGGCTCGCCCGCCGCCCACATTTCCTCGGCCAGGATGAAGGACGTCCAAGGGTCGGCATCGCGTCCGCCCCAGCGCCCCGGCCAATGCGGCACGAGCAGGCCGGCCTTTGCCAGCTCGGCGCAGAATTTCTTGGAGAATGCCGCCTGTGCGCGGGAGCCCGGGCCGTGCGCGATCGCCTCCCAATCGGCCGGCAAATTGACGGCGAGGAAGGCCCGGACCGTCTCGCGAAAGGTCTTCTGCTGAACATCCCAGTCGAAGTCCATCGCAGGCGATCCGAATTTGCGGCCGAAGGCCGTGTTGAACGTCGTTTCCGGCCTTCAATGAAACGGCACCACCGCGTGGGGCGGGCATCTTGCCTGCCCCAATGGTCGGCTCCAGTCCAGCCTATCGGGAAACGCTACGAACGCGCCGCAGACGGTGCAATTCAGAACGCGCGAAACCGTGAGCGCAGACTGGAATTATCGCCCGCGCGTTATCGGTTCGTCTACGCGGATCCGTCTTGTGCCCCGCAACTTCCTCGTCGCCCGAGACCGACCGCTCTGCGATGGCCCACCTGTTCCGAACGGGAAACCCGGTTCAGCTTCCGATCCAGATGGGCTTGCAGATCCGAGAGAACCGGAGATCCCCTGCATCGACGCCGGGCAGCAAGGCGACAAGGAACCGTCCCACTCCGCTCTGCAGCGGCCCCGGTCAGCCGGCATCGGCCTTCCGCCCCGTCGCCAGCTTCGCCTCGGTGCCGGCGATCTCGGCGCGCAGCCACATCACCTCGCTCAGATTCGTTCCGCCCGATTGCTCGAGGAGCCGCAGGAGCGCCTGCTTCTTGACGGTCAGCGCCGCGCCGTTCGAGGGATCGGCACCGAGCGCGATATCGAGCAGATGAATGGCCTCGAGCGGTCGGCCGGCTTCGAGATTGTGCTCCGCCCGGGCGGCGAGCCGGTCCGGGCCGCCGGCCAGTTCGACCAGATCGCCGTCGATGCTGGACCGCGGGACGCCGTAGAACGAAGTCGTCGAATCATAGTGGAACCAGCCCGAATATTCCTCCCAGATCGAGCGCACGGCCCACGACACCTTGCCGTGGAATTCCCCGATTCGGAGGTGCTCGGGGAGCGTGATCGCACGCATCAGCTCGTGCACGGTTCGGCCGGCGTTCATCCCGGCGATCGTCGCCTCGTTCACGAAACTGACGGCGGCGTGCATCTTGTCGAGGGCCTCGCGGATCGTGGCGGCACCTCGGATCGGTTCGCCATGGCCGGTGATCAGCAGCTCGGCACCGAGACGACGCACGCGCTCCAGCGACTCGAGATATCGTCCGACCAGCCGCGGCTTGTCGCCGCGCACGGTGACGAGGTTCGGCATCGACAGGAAGACCGGACCGAAGAGATTGCCGGTGAACACGACTTTCTCCTGCGGCATCCAGACGGTCAGCGCGCACAAGGTCTCGCCGCCCGGGGTCGAGATCAGCTCGAAGCGGCGGCCGCCGAGATCGATCGCCAGGCGGCGATCGACGACGATGTCCGGCACCACCCTCGGCGGCGGCGGCGGCGTGCCGCTGCCCTTGCGATTGAAGGCCCAGAGCTTGCCCGTCCGCTCGGTGAGATAAGGATGGAGATCCTGGAAATACTGCCAGGTCCGAGTGAAGCGGCGTTCGGCGACGATCCGGGTCCCGGGCTCGCGCAAGGAAGGCACGCCGCCATAGTGATCGGGATGGGCCTGGGTCAGGATGATGTAGCGGAGGTCCCCCGTCCGCACCGGGGCCAAGACACTCCGATTGCGCTCGGCACTGGCCATGAAGCCGCTGTTGACCAGCAGGTCGCCGTCGCCGGTCGTGACCAGATAGGCGTTGGAAATATCCTGGGCCATGAAGATGAAATCGGTGATCGCCACTGCTTCCTTCTGCGCCTCGCCGGCGCTGACCAGGCTCGCCAGCGGCGGCAGGCGACCTTTCTCCGGGGTGCTCACGCCGGCACCGAATCGCCGAATTCGATCATCACCTTGGCCGATTTCGGCGTACCGGCGATGCCGAGGGCCGCCACCACCTCGTCGAACCGGTAACGGTGACTGATCAGCGCCGAGACCTTGTCGCGCAGGCGCGGCAGGGCCGCCAGCACCTCGGGCATCTCGTCGGGGTAGCCCACGGCCGTGGTGATCGTCATCTCGCTGGTCAGCATCTGGCCCAGACTGATCTGGACCGGTTTGATGTAGGCTGCGGTCACGACCAGGCGCGCATGCATCTTGGCCATGGCGATCACGTCCGGCACGATGTTCAGAGCACCAGCCGCGTCGATATAGGCGTCGGCGCCGACGGCGTCGCGGAACAAGGTCCGGCCGGGGCCATGCGCCGCCAGCAGCCGGGCGCGGACGTCTTCGCGCGCCGGATTGATCACGGTCCGGGCACCGAGAGCCCGCGCCCGCTCCAGCCGCTCGTCCGACAAATCGAGCGCCGCCACCTCGGTGATACCGCGATCGACGAGCCAGAGCACGATGCCGAGCCCGATCGGGCCGCAGCCGAACACGACCACCTTGTCGCCGGGCTTTACCGCGGCGCGATTGACGCTGTGCAGGGCCACGGCCAGCGGCTCGGTGAGGGCGGCCACCTCGTAAGGCAGGTCGGCCGGAATCGGCAGCAGGCTGTCGCCGATCCTGGCACCGCGGACCAGCAGCTCCTCGGTGAAGGCGCCTTCCGGGCCGCCGCTGCCGATCATGCTCGGCGTCTGCATCGGGTTGATGACCACGCGCTGGCCGATTTCGACGCCTTCGACATCGCGGCCGACCATGATCACTTCGCCGGCGGCCTCGTGCCCCAGCGGAGTCACGCCGCCTTCGGCCCGGTTGATGCCGCCATGCTTGATATAGGTGAGGTCGCTGCCGCAGATGCCGCAGGCCTTGACCTTGATCACCACGTCGGCGCTGCCGGGCGCAGGCGGTGCGGTAGGGTCCAGCCGCACGTCGTCGACGCCGTGAATGTTCAGAACCCGCATGGCATCACTTCCTTCTGCTGGATCGGGCGTTCAGAGCTGGACCAGATAGGCGCCGTCGATGACGATCGTGTCGCCGCTGTGCCAGGACGAGGCGTCGCTCGCCAGATACGCTGCGATCCCTTCGAAATCGGCGGGAAATCCCGGCCGCGGGATCGGCGTCTTCGATGCGAAATGCTTGTCGATCGGCGTCCATTCGGCATCGGTGCCGGTCATCTCGGTCTTGACGTAGCCGGGTGCCACCGAATTGGCGCGAATGCCGTACTTGCCCAGTTCGACGGCCATGCAGCGGATCAGCGCCCCGATGCCGGCCTTGGCAGCGGCATAATTGCCCTTGCCGACCAGGCCTTGAAACATGGCGAGGCTGCTGCAGAAGACCAGCGATCCCCCCGGTTCGCCGGCTTCGGCGCGCTTCACCATGTGCCTGGCCCCTTCCCTGAGCGTGTAGAAGGCGCCGTGCATGTTGATGTCGAGGAGTTCGTGCCAATCCTCGGAACTCATGGTCAGGGCCGACTTGTTCCGGGACGGAACACCCGCATTGGCGATCACGCAGTCGATCCGGCCGAACTCTTCCATAACCTGCTCGAACCCCGCCGCGACTTCTGCCTCCGAGCTGACATCGACCTGCTGGGCCGTCACCTCGACGCCGAAGCTTTCGAGCTCCGCCTTGGCCTTGGCGTTCTTCTCGGCCGAGCGCGCCCAGATCGCGACGCTGCCGCCCTGCTTGGCGATGCCGCGGCCGAACCCGAGGCCGAGCCCGCTATTGCCGCCGGTGATCACGGTGACCTTGCCGCCCAGGTCGAAAAGCCCCTTCGCCATCATCGTCTCCTGTTCGGGTACTCAACCCTCGGCTTCGACCTCGTAGCGGGACAGATAGCGCTCGAAGCGCGGCCGGAGGCCCTCCGGGGTCAAGCCGTATTGGGCGAGCCGGTATTCATGCTTGCCGAACTTTTCCTGCGGGTTGTCGTCGAGCCAGGCCCGCATCCCCGTCTCGGCCTCGGGCCCGAGTTCGTCGCCGAGGCTCCGGTAGAGCGTGCGCATGGTGCCGATCGGATCGCGCATCAGCTCGGCATAATGGACATCGATGATCCGGTCCTCGCCCAGCTTCGCCCGGGCGTTCATGATCCGCTCTGCGTGCTCGACGGCCTGCCAGGAGTAGTTTTCCCCGATCCATCGGTAGTCGATCGCCCCGCCCGCCAGCCTCGGCGCCAGCGTCATCAGGCTGCAGAACGATCCGGTCGCGGCCAGCGGGTCGCGATGAGTCCAGACCAGCCTCGCATCGGGATAGGTTTCGACCAGCGTTTCCAGCCACAGCCCATGCGAGGGCATCTTCAGATTCCAGATCCCGGGCGCCTCGGCCTGGAGCAGCTGGAGGAAGCGCTTGTGATAGCGATAGGTGGATCGGAGATCGGCCTCGTGGAACAGCCAGTCGCGATAATTGGGCAGCCGGTCGCGGCCCTCCCACATCAACGCCTTGAAATCATGGGCGATGAAGAACATGCATTCATTGGGATAGATCGGCGAGGTCCGGTAGTACTTGCCCAATTCCGGCCGCGCCGCCAGCATCTGGCGGTGCGCCTCGAGCCGGGACAGCGCCCGCGGGTCGGTGAACAGCCCGGCCCGGGTCGGCGGCGGGACCGGGTCGTCGATTTCCCAGGCGAGCGGCGAGCGCCGGGCCGGGTCGGCGGCGAGCAGATTGCTGAGCAGCGTCGTGCCGGTCCGCGGGACGCCGAAGACGAAGACCGGCCGCTCGCACGACCGCTCCAGCAATTCGGGCCGGCCGTCGAGATAGGCCGTCGTCTTCAGCCGATCGGCCAGCGCCTTGACCATGCCGGCCCGCAGCCGCGCCCGCCCCGCCTCCGGACGCTCGCCTCGATTGAGGTCGGCGACCAGGATTTCGAGCCCGTCGAGGAAACTGTCGCTGTCGAACCGGTCCAGACCAGTCGCCCGGCGGGCCTCGTCGATCAGCTCCGCAGCAACGAGAAGCCCCGCCATCTCGACCGCCCTCCCCGGCTGGCTCGGTTGTTGTTTGACCTCAGGGGGAGAATCGAGCCCGGGTCGAGCCGCGCGCAATCGCTCTTACCGTCGAGCGTCGGTCAGACTGTCGCCGGCGGGCCATATCCCGGGGATCGCAACCGGCCCCGAGCGGGCTTTCGCCGAGCTTGCTCAGGCGGAGATCAGCCGAGAATCGGAGCAAGATCGGGCGAATTGGAGCCCCGGCGCCGTTCGGCCGTCTCCGATTCTCAGTGGGGCCGGCCTCCGTGCCCGCCTCGCCGCCCCGCGGCGATCGATCCGCCGAGGCGATCGTCCTCGCGCAGTCCCGGACAAATTCGACATTTCGCTATCCTGCCGGGAAGGCTCGATGGGGAGAGGGATCGACCGATCCGAGCCTGATCGCCGCTCTCGCGGCGGGGTGGGCACGGAGGCCCGCCCCACTGGTTTTCGATCCTTCCGGTATGACGGAAGTCGCCGCTATTTCGGTGCGTCGCCTTCAGGATGTTTCCTCCGACGCCGTCCAAAAAAATTGAGGAGGGACCGAACATATGTGGACCGCGGTCTTGTCCCACGCGCGCCGCCCTGCCCCTGATTGTCGACCAGCCCGGCCACCCAGCCGATCATCCCCTCGTCGGCCGGCGCCAGCTTCCCGGCCGCTTTCAACGCCCCCAGGAGGGCAGCGGCGCGAACCAAATCCGCGCGACCGTCGTCGCCCCCCTTGATCGACCCCATTCGAACGAGCGAGATCACGAGGTCACGCTGGTAGTCGGCGCGATCGGGCTCGGCCTGGGCGAGCCGCTCGGCGATGGCGAGGTCTTTCAGATAGGCCTGGCGGGCCTCCTCGCCCTGGCCGAGGGCGCTGTAGAGGTCGCCCATCTTGTTCAAGGAGACCGAGAGGTCGCGCTGGTAGTCGGCGCGATCGGGCTCGGCCTGGGCGAGCCGCTCGGCGATGGCGAGGTCTTTGAGAAAGGCCTGGCGGGCCTCCTCGCCCTGGCCGAGGGCGCTGTAGAGGTCGCCCATCTTGTTCAAGGAGACCGAGAGGTCGCGCTGGTAGTCGGCGCGATCGGGCTCGGCCTGGGCGAGCCGCTCTCGGATGGCGAGGGATTTGAGAAAGGCCTGGCGGGCCTCCTCGCCCTGGCCGAGGGCGCTGTAGAGGTCGCCCATTCGCTCGTAGGAGACCGAGAGGTCGCGCTGGTAGTCGGCGCGATCGGGCTCGGCCTGGGCGAGCCGCTCGGCGATGGCGAGGGATTTGAGAAAGGCCTGGCGGGCCTCCTCGCCCTGGCCGAGGGCGCGGTAGAGGTCGCCCATCTTGATGTAGGAGACCGAGAGGTCGCGCTGGTAGTCGGCGCGATCGGGCTCGGCCTGGGCGAGCCGCTCGGCGATGGCGAGGGATTTGAGATAGGCCTGTCTTGCCTCCTCGCCCTGGCCGAGGGCGCGGTAGAGGTCGCCCATATTCTCTAAGGAGACCGAGAGGTCGCGCTGGTAGTCGGCTCGATCGGGCTCGGCCTGGGCGAGCCGCTCTCTGATGGCGAGGGCTTTGAGAAAGGCCTGTCTTGCCTCCTCGCCCTGGCCGAGGGCGCGGTAGAGGTCGCCCATCTTGTTCAAGGAGACCGAGAGGTCGCGCTGGTAGTCGGCTCGATCGGGGTCGGCCTGGGCGAGCCGCTCGGCGATGGCGAGGAATTTGAGATAGGCCTGGCGGGCCTCCTCGCCCTGGCCGAGGGCGCTGTAGAGGTCGCCCATCTTGATGGAGGAGCCCGAGAGGTCGCGCTGGTAGTCGGCGCGATCGGGCTCGGCCCGGGCGAGCCGCTCGTGGCGGGCGAGGAGCTGCTGGTAACGGGACAGCGCCTGGCCGCTCAAGCCAAGCGCCAGATGGGCCATCGCCTCTTGATCCGCGATGAAGGAATAGCCGCCATGGGTCTCGGGCAGGGTTTCGAGCGTCTCGGCAGCGAGGGCGGCGATGCCGATGGTCTGTCCGAAGCGCCTCAAGGCGCCGAGGCAAGCTTTTGCGACCTCGGCGCCCGAGTCGAAATCCTGCCCGGCGAGAAAATTGCGCATCGCCTCGACGGCGTCCTCGAGGTCCTGGCTTTCATGCTCGACCCGCCACATCCGGTAGCGCCCGGCCCGGATGCAGCGGGCGCGATACTCGTCGGGGTCCTGCATCTCGGCCAGAGATTCGGCGGTCCAGCGATGGACCCAAACGCCGCCGTCGGCGAAGCGATGCAAGAGCGACAGACCGGCGAGCGCCCCGACGGAAGCGGTGATCCCGGACAGATCTCGGAGCGCGTCCCGTTCGAGCATCCGGGCCAGGCCCGCCGGCGTCACCGGCAGGTTCGACACTGCCGCCTGCAGCAAGATATCGGAAATCCCGCGGGAGACCGCGATGTCCAGGAGTTCCTTCAGCAGGATGTCGCGGGCACCGAGTTGAAGGGCGGCCTGGATCGTGTCGTCGATCGCGTCGCCCGGGGCGGCGAGATCGATCCCTTCCCGCTCGGCGAGAATCCTGAGTTTTTCGGTCACGGCGACGAGCCGGCCCTGGCCGCTGCGGAGCAAGGCATCGACAATTTCCAGCATCCGGGGATGCCCGCCGATCGCGCGCAGCACCAGCGCCGTCTCCGCCGATGCCCGCTCAGCGAGGCCGGGGAGCCGGAGCAGCAGCTTGCGGGTCTCGGCCGCACTCAGCGGCCCGATCGGGATCGCCCGGAACAGAGCGGCCAAGCCGGGGAGCGGATAGCGGGAGGTTATCAGCAACCGCCCGCGCCTTGCCTGCCCGGCGAGGAATCGGAGATGGAGGACGATGTCCTCGTCGAGGAACGCCGCTCCGCCCACGGTCAAATTCTGCTCGAAATCGTCGAGCACCAGGAGGATCCGTTGCTCGGCGAGGGCGGCACCCAGGAGTTGGAGCCGCACCTGGTCGTTCTGATCCTCCCGCCCCAGGAGAGCGGCCCGCCCGCGGCAATCTTCGGTGCCGGCCTGCAGCAGCGCCACGACCACGGATTGGACGATCCGGGCGAGATCGAAGCGCCCGACCTGCTGCGCCAGCATCCAGCCGGTCTCCGCCAGCCGGGCCATTGCGCGGCCCGCGAGTGCACTCTTGCCGGTGCCGCCCATCCCGATCAGCGCCACGCCGGCAGTGTCGCGGCCGGGGTCCCGGAGCGCGGCCAAGGTCTGGCGCAGCTCCCGCCTTCGGCCGATGAGATCGTCCGGACGAAGCTGCGGCACCTGCCCCGCGACCTCATGGACGGGCTTCCGCGCCAGCTTCTCGAGTTCGGCCGCGAAATCGGCGATGGGTTGCTCGACGCCGGCGCCGAACAGGCTCGGGGTCGCGAATTCCGGCTGGGTCTCGGCCAAGGGCGCGCCGCGGCCGATGGCCGTCTGGCGCTCTTTCTCCAGCTCCTTGCGGGCATCGGCCAGCGCCCGGCTCGGCAGCAGGGTCTCGCGCCGCGCCAGATGCCGATAGAAGGCGCCGGCGAAACGGGTGGCGTAGCCGTCGCTGACCGAGGCCTGCATCGCCAGCACTGCCGGCACCCCGGCGCGCAGCAAGGCTTCGGCCAGGCTCGCCGTCTGGCCCGCCGCTACCCCAGTCTGGCAGGCATTGAGCAGGATCAGCGGCAAGGGCCGGCCGGTCCGGCGGATCGGCTCCAGCAGCGCCTCGGCGCCGACCCGGACCGCCTTGCCGTCCTGGTCCTCGAGCTCGAGCAATCCCGGCAAGCCGTGGCAGGAGATATGGAGCACGTGGTAGGCGTCTTCTTTGATCGCCTTGCCGATCTCCTCGGGATGGCCGATCTCCAGGAACCGCACCTGGACGGTTTCGTGGGCGCGGGCGAGGTCGACGGCGTCGAGGATGGTCTGCAGCTCGCGCTCCTGATCCAGCACCGCCCCGCCGCTCTGGCCCTCGTCGGGAGCACCGATGGCGACCAGGATCTTGAGCGGCCCGGCCAGCTTCGCCTGTTTCGGGGCGTCGAGCCCGAGCGGCCGGCGCCGCAGGGTCACCCTCGGGTCGAGCGCCAGGACGCGGTCGTCGGGCAGGCGCAGCGCCTCGAACGGCAAGCCGAGCAAGGCCGGGTCGTCGGCCTCGACGGTGACTTCGACCACCGTGCCGACGGCGGCACCGTCGACGAGGCCGGCGAGCGCCGCCCCGGCACCGCCGCCGAGACAGACCTCGCGGAGCGCCCGGCCGAGTCCGGCGAGGCTGGCATCGAGCGACTGGCGCTCGGCCGCGACCGGGTCACGGCGGAGGCCAGTGCGGAATCCGGCGAGAAACTGCTGCTGGGCCTCGATCAGCCCGCGCGGCAGTTCGGCCCGGGGTTCGGCCCGGTGGATCGTGCCGGCCATCTCCAGCCCGACGACGATGCCCCCGGCCGGATCGCGGCGGAGCGAGAGCAGCACGGGCTCGACCCGGCCTTGCTCCGGTGCTACCGGCGGCTTTCCCTGCGGTTTGCGCCCGAGCACGGCATCGGCGATCGCATCGACCTCGCTGATATCCCGCCGTGCCCGCGGCCGGAGCAGCGGCGGTACGTAGGCATCCTCGCCGGCCATCACCGGGATCAGAGCCTTGCCGCCCTGGATGAGTTCATAGGTGAGGGTGCTCACTTCGGCATCAACCCAGCGGCTCTCGCGAGAGTGGCGCGAGAACACGATGATCCCGGCATCGGCCGCATCCAGCCCCTCATTGATTTTCGCGACGATGTCGTCGCCGGCGCCGATCTCCCAGTCATCGAACCAAGGGTCGATACCGTGCGCACACAGAGCCTCGGCCAGGGCCAGAACCGCCGGCTTGTCCTTCGACGAGTGGCTGATGAACACGCACACGCAATTGCTCTCCGCCGACAAACGCCGCTCCTCCCTCTCGCGGCGCAACCCGCTGGTCCTACTATGGCAGGTTGTGCCGGATTGTCCAGCCTCGGCAGTCCCGGCGGCACGGCGATCGGATGAATTTGGTTTCCAACGATTTGACGGCAGTGGCCCGGGCGTCCCGCCCGCGATGCCGCCAAAGACGGTAAAAAAACCATCCGGCGATGTTTTTCGGGCGGGTCGGCGGTGGCTGTCGCCGCCGGCAGGCGGGCCGGATGCCCGCCTCGAATCGCGTCGACACTCGACCATATCGGCTCCGGCCGCCCGCGGTCGGGCTCGATCTGCCGGCCCGCTCTCATCAGGATGGGATGCGGATCCAGAATTCGTAAATTGTTCTTGACTTTTCGATCTGGTTCCGACCATGATGCATTCATGATCAATGACCAACCCTTCCCTCAGCCTGATCCCCCGGCTCCCGGTACGGCCGCCGACGCCGCAGACCGTGACACGGAGGTGCGCGAGCTCGACGAGATCTCGGCGATCGCCCTGACGCTTCTGCGCGCGCTCCATGTCGAAGTCATGGATCCGTGGAGTGCGCCCAATGGCCTGCCGGGCGAGCGGGTCAGGGCGGGTGATCCGCCGATGGCCTATTGCCGGCTCACCCGAGTCGTTCGGGTGAATCTGGCCGTTCGGGCCCGGACGGTCGAGGGGGCTGCCGACGGGACCGGGGCTGCGGCGGCGATCGCGCGCCAGGACCAGATCCGGCAGCTCGCCGAATCATCTTCGATCGGCATGGACCTGCTCCGGACCCTCCAGCAGGAAGTGATCGACCCCGATAATGCGCCGACTGCGAGACAGGGGCTCAGAGTCGGTGCCGGCGATCCGGCCCTGGCGCTCTCGCGCATCAGCCGGGCGATACGGCTCAATCACGCGATCAAATCCCGGATCGCCGACGGCAGCCTCGGACGGCGGCGGCAATCGCGGAGCCCGAACCCCGGCCGCTCGGACGCGCCCGACCGAGCGTCCGCCGTCCCGCGGGCTCCCGCCCGCCAGCCTGCGGGTGCGGCCCGAGGCCCGCTCGCAGCCTCGAACGCGGCTGCGGAGCGGCGCCGGGAGAGCGCCGAATCGGACAGCGAAACCGACGGCATCGAGACCGAGACGGAGGATCTCTTCGCCGAACTGGACGAAGATTTCGAAGACGAGGACGAGTTCGCCGGCCTCGACGCCCTTTCCCTGGAGGAGTGCATGGCGCTCGTCCGCCGCGACTTCGCGCGCTGTTTCACCGGCAAAGCCCGGGTTGTCGAACCCGCGGCGGCAGCCGAATCCCCGGGCGGCGGCGAACCGCCCGAGCGAGGACGACCCGGGGGCGGCGGCGAGACGGCGGATCCGTCGTCGGTTTCCTCGATGGGCCGCCCCGCCGGGCCGCCAGCCTGGCTCCAGCGCGCGGCCGCAACCGCGCCATCCGACTACTCCGGCGACGACGCGCCCGGCGAGTCGCCACCTGCACCAGGTGGCCACAGCCGCGACCCGCCTTGAAGAGACGGGCCGATCCGACCGCGACTTCCGCCCTGTTGGCCGATCCCCGGGAGAGCCGTGATTCCGCCGATCTCGCGCGCAGCCTCAGTTGATCCGAGCGTGGAGACGGGCGCGGAACTGGCTCGGTGCTTCGCCCGTCTCGCGCCGGAAAGCCGTGCAAAAGCTGGAGGGGGTCGCGAAGCCCATCGAATAGGCCACGGCCTTGATGCTCTCGTCGGTGGCGAGCAGTCGCTTCGCACAGTCGATCCGGCTGCGAATGACATGCTCGCCGATCGACATGCCGCAGCTTTCGCGGAATCCGCGGGTCAGTTGCCGGACCGACAGGTTGCAGAGGCGGGCGAGCTCGCCGAGCGTCGGGGCGTCGCCCGGTTCGGCCAGCCTTTTGTCGATGATCCGCAGGCGCCAGGGAGCGAGACCGCCGGTCGCCGGCTCTTCCGTGACCGACGAGCAGTGGCGGGCGAGTTCGATCGCGATTTGCGCCACGATCAGTTCGACCAGGATCTCGCTCGCGAAGCCGGGCTGCCGCGCCTCGCCGGCGAGGCGCAAGAGCAGGCCGCGGATGGCGGCATTCGGGATGTCGAGCATCGCATCCAGGCGGCGGGCCGTCCAGGCGAAGGTGCCGTCGAACCACTGGTCGATCTGCTCGGGCCGCAGGTGGCAAACAATGGAGACTTGGTGGCCGCCGTCGCTCCTTGCGTGCATGGCCTCTCCGGGAGGGGCCAGGAAGACATCGCCGATCCGATCGAATGCGCCGGGATGGGTCCCGTTGCGAAAGGCGGCGCGCGCATTCGCCGGGCGGGGCGTGAGGCACATGTCCAGCCAATACTCGTCTCGGGTTCGAAAGACGACATCGACCGGCTCCGGCATGTGGAAGTGGGCGAGTTGAGTCGTCGCGATCGGCACCCGGAATTCCGCCTCGATGGTCATCGCAAAATCCCGCTGGCCCGTCATGTTAGCGATCCTTTTTCTCCCTCCGGCGAGGCGAACCGTAGCCTCTGCCGATGAGACCATCCCTCTGCCCGCTTCGCAAGCGGATCCGACCGGGGGCCAGTCGGGACCGAAACCGAGACCCTATCATTTTTCCTTGACAGTTCCGTCCGCCTGCGCGAGCGTCGGGGAAAATGAGGGAGTGAATCGATGGTCACTCGCGACCCCAACAAGGCCAAGACAGCGCGGCGGGTCATCGAGGTGCTCGAATTCTTCGACGAGCATCGCGGGCAGGCCACGGTCATGGAGATCGCCCGCCGCTATAACCGGCCGCAATCCAGCACTTCCGAATTGCTCGCCATTCTCGTCGAAATGGGCCTGCTCTATAAAGACCCGGCGTCCCGGTCCTACACCTTGACGCCACGCGCCGCGATGCTGGGTTCGGTCTCCCAGCCGAGCCTGGTGCGCGACGGCCGGCTCTCCATGCTGATCGACCAACTCGTGGCACAAACCGGCCTCGGGACGATCGTCTTGGGAGCCGTCGGACTGGACGCCCAGATCTTCCGTTGGATGCCGGGAGCCGCACCGATCGCCACGACTCTGCCGAACGGACTTTCCGGCGGCCACCGCGAGCGGCTCTGCGACAGCGTCGCCGGTTGGCTCCTGCTCTCGACCTATCCGCCGGAGCGGCGCGACGGCATGATGCGCCGGTTGCGCGCCGAAACGCCGCCGGGCCGGATGTTCGATCATGCCGGCTTGAATGCGGAGATCCAGGAATGCCGGCGTCAGGGCTCGGCTTCGGGACCGGCGGGTTTCGGCACCAAGGCGCAGATCAGCGCCGTCCTGCTGCCGATCGAACTCGGCCAGCGCCCGATGGTGCTGGGCTTCGTCCACGAGCTGCAGGGCGGCAACGCTTCACCGGATCTGGTGGCACTTCTGCAGAAATCGGTGCAGGCTTGCGTCGACCGGTCGAGCCTCGCCCCCTGGCTCCCGACCCCGATGGTCTCGAGCGCCGCATAGCCCGCGGGTGCTGGCTTTCCGATCGAAAGGACGTGCAGTGCGCCGGTATAAATTGGTCGCGATGACCAACCCTTCGGAAGGTCGCACGGCGGAGTACGACACCTGGTACGACGCCCATCTGCGGGAGGTGTTGGCCCTGCCGGGGTTCAAATCGGCGCAGCGCTTTCGCCTGGCCAAGGAGCTCGGCGCAGAGAGCACCTTCTCGTTTCTCGCAATCTACGAGGTCGAGACTGAGGATATCGACCGGGTGATGGCCGATTTGATCGACCGGGCCACGACCGGACGCCTGTCGATCTCGGATGCGGTCGCGCCGAAAAACTATGCCGCCGTCTATGAAGAGCTCGGCCCGGCGATAATTTCCGAAGCCGCGATCTGAAGCGGAGGATGGCGAATGAACCTGAGTGGCGTCGCGGCGATCGTCACGGGGGGCGCCTCCGGCCTGGGCGCCGCGACGGCGGAAATGCTGGCGGGCGGCGGTGCCAGGGTGGCGATCTTCGACCTCAACGAAGACGCCGGCACGGCACTGGCCCGGCGGATCGGCGGGACATTCTTCAAGACCGACATCGCCGATGACGCCAGTGCCGGCGAGGCCATCGCCGCGGCGGAAGCCGGACAGGGTGTTGCGCGCGTTCTGGTCAATTGCGCCGGCATCGCGACCGGGGCGAAGACGGTGGGGCGGGAGAATAAGCCGCATCGGCTCGACGAATTCCGGCGGGTGGTCGAGATCAACCTCATCGGCACCTTCAACATGATCTCGAAATTCGCCGCCCGGCTGGTGCTGGCCGCACCGATCGGCGAGGAACGCGGGGTGATCGTCAATACGGCGAGCGTGGCCGCTTTCGAGGGGCAAATCGGCCAGGCGGCCTACGCCGCCTCGAAAGGCGGCATCGTCGGCCTGACCCTGCCGGTCGCCCGCGATCTGGCCCAATTCGGCATCCGCGTCGTGACCATCGCGCCCGGCATATTCTGGACGCCGATGCTGGGCGGATTGCCGCAAGCCGCGCAGGACTCACTCGGCAAGCAGGTGCCCTTTCCCAGCCGCCTCGGCCGGCCGGAGGAATACGCCCAGCTCGTTTCCAGCATCATCGCAAACCCGATGCTCAACGGCGAAACCATCCGACTCGACGGCGCCATCCGCATGGCACCGCGCTGAGGCGCGGTCGAGATGAGAACCGTCGAAACGGCCTGGGCTGGACCCTCGGAAAGGGGACGGGCGGCCGGCCCGCCGGCGGCATCGGTCCGAGGACCGCGAACGGTGCCGGGACGGGGTCTGCACCCCGGAGGCTGGGCACGGAGCCATGCGCTCCGCCTCCTGCACGCGCTCGGGCGGGGCGACGCGGCCGCCGGCCTGCCGGACCGGGCCGATCATCCGGCGCTCTCGTGGCGCCGGTCCGGGTTGATGGCGGTGACGGGCACCGCGGACGGCCCCGGTCTGATGGCGCCGGCCGCGCTGACGGCCGCGGCCGACGGCGCCTCGATGGCCCTTTGGGCGATCAGTGGCGCCGCGGTGCTCGAGCGGCTGTCGGGCGCGATGCTGCTGGGCGAACGGGCCCGGGTGATGCGCTTGACGCGCCGCGGCGAGATCTCGCCGGGCGGCGGCTCCCGGCTTTTGCCGAGCCGGGACGGCTGGATCGCCGTGACCTTGGTCAGGTGCCAGGATTGGGACGCGGTTCCAGCCTGGCTGCGCGAAGACGGAGTCGCCGATTGGCCGTCGGTCGCGACCTGCGTGCGTCGTCGCAGCAGTGGCTTCCTGGTCGATCGAGGCCGGCTCCTCGGCTTGGCGGTGGTGCCGATGAGCCGGCCACACTCGGGTCCTCGTCCGCTTTTCGTCAGCCGGCGGAACGGTCGATCGGTCGAGGCCGGCGATCGCGGACGGCCGCTGGTCGTCGATCTCTCGGCACTCTGGGCCGGGCCGCTCTGCACCCGCTTGCTGCGACTGGCCGGGGCGCAGGTGATCAAGGTCGAGAGCGTCCGGCGCCCCGACGGCGCCCGCTTCGGGCATCGAGGCTTCTACGACCGGCTCAACAGCGGCAAGGCCTGTCTGGCCGTGGATCTGCAGGATCCGAACGGGCAGGCGGCACTGCGGGCGCTGCTGATGCGTGCCGACATCGTAGTCGAAGGGTCCCGGCCCCGCGCCCTCCGACAGATCGGACTGGACGCCGAAACCATCATGCCCGACCGTCCCGGCCTGACCTGGATCAGCATCACCGGCCATGGCCGGGATGATCCGGCCGGCGACTGGATCGGTTTCGGCGATGATTGCGCCGTCGCGGCCGGCCTCGCCTGGCAGATGCGGCGAGCCCATGGCAGCGCGTTGTTTTGCGGCGATGCGATCGGCGATCCGTTGACGGGCTTGCATGCCGCTGTCGTGGCCCTGGCGCTCCACAGCCAAGGCGGCGGGCATTTGGCCAGCCTGTCGCTGGCGGGAACGGTCGGCTGGTGCATCGACAGCGAGACCGATACGAGCACGCTCCGCGCCCGGGTCCGGCGATGGCGCGAGGCGGCAGAATCCGACCGGGCACCGCTCTACCCCTTGCCGGAAGCGGAGCCGGCATCGGCCCTGGGTTCCGACAATCCCGCCTTGCGCCGGCAGTGGGGACTGCCCCCGTGTTGATCCGCAACGCCGAAATCCTGGGCCCGTCCGGCACGGCGCGCACGGCCGATGTCCGGATCGAGGCAGGCCTGATCGCCGCGATCGAGCCGAACCTCACGCCGGCTCCGACCGAATCGATCTTGGCGGCACGCGGTGCGCTCCTGCTGCCCGGCTTGCACGATCATCATATCCATCTGGCGGCCCTGGCGGCGGCCCTGGCGTCGGTCGAGTGCGGGCCGCCGGCGGTGACGAACCCGGCGACATTGCGCCGGGAGCTGGTCGCGGCGGCGGCGGTCGGCGACGGCTGGCTGCGCGGCTTCGGCTATCACGCCTCGGTCGCGGGCGACATCGACCGGCACTGGCTCGACGCGGTGGTTCGCGATCGGCCGGTGCGCATCCAGCATCGCAGCGGCCGGCTCTGGCTGTTCAACAGTGCTGCCCTCGACCTCTTGGGCGAGACCGGCCCGCTGGAAAGATCGCCGAACGGGCTGACCGGACGGCTTTATGACGGCGATTCCTGGCTGCGCGAGCGGCTGGGCGCGCGGCGGCCGGAACTTCGACAAGTCGGTACCTTGCTGGCGCGCAAGGGGGTGACCGGAGTGACCGAAGTCACGCCCGGCAACGGGCCGGACACGCTCGACTGGTTGGCGGCGGCGCAACGCGAGGGCGGACTGCCCCAGCGCCTCCTGGTCATGGGCGATCACCGGCTGGACGGAGTGACGGGCGACGGGGCCTGCCGCCCCGGCCCGCACAAGCTGCATCTGCACGAGACGGATTTGCCGCCGCTCGAACAGCTTTGCCGGCGGATCGCGCGCAGCCATGCCGCCGACCGGCCGGTCGCCTGCCATTGCGTGACGCAAACCGAATTGATCTTCGCTCTTTCGGCGCTGAGGGATGCCGGCACGATCGACGGCGACCGGATCGAACACGCCTCGCTGACCCCGCCCGAGATGCTCGACTGGATGGCGGATCTGGGCGTGCGGGTCGTGACCCAGCACAATTTCCTGGCCGAGCGCGGCAGTACCTATCGGCGCGAAATCGTACCGGCGGAATTGCCTTGGCTCTATCGCGGACGGTCGTTTCTGGAGCATGGCATCAAGCTGGCCGGCGGCTGCGATGCGCCGTTCGGCCGCCCCGATCCCTGGGCCGCGATGCAGGCGGCGACCGAGCGCGGCGATCCTGCCGGTCCGGCCCTCGGGATCGAGGAAAGCCTGACCCCGGAGGAGGCGCTGGCACTCTTTCTCGGCCCGCTGGACGATCCGGGCGGGAAGCCGCGACAGGTTCGCACCGGCGTCGCGGCCGATCTCTGCCTGCTCGATCGCGATTGGGCCGGCGCCCGGCGAGAACTCGGCGCCGTGCGGGTCGCCGCGACTCTGATCGGCGGCGTTTCACAGCCTCTGTCCGCTGGCCGCAGCTGATCGAGCGGGCCGGGCGCGTGAGCCACGGATATGGATGAACCACTCGGTCTGAACCAGCTCCTCGCCCTGGCTCGGGCATTCCCGGCTCCGAGCGGGACCTTCGACCCTTTGGGCACGGCTTCTTTCCTCCATGTTCGAGTGGAGTCGCTCGACCGACTCGCTGCACCCGATTTCGATCGGCTGGCTGGCTGGCTCCAGCGCCTGCCCTGCCCGAGCCTGGCACTCGTTCCCGCCGGCCACGCGCTCGCCGCCGGTTTCGACGTCGTTTCGGACCAGCCTGGCGAGCTCGAGCGCGTCATCGCCATGATCAGGCGGTCCCCGCTCGCCGCCTGCGTCCTCGTACAATTGTTGCGGGCAACGGAGGATCTGGCGGTGCCCGCTGCCCTCGCCTGCGAGAGCCTGGCCTATTCGACCCTGCAAGCCGGCCCCGAATTCCGGCGCTGGCGGGACCAGACTCGGCCGCAGGCCCCGGCCCCGGCCGAAACCGGCCCGGCGATTCTCCTCGATCGGCACGGAACCGCACTCACCCTCACCCTCAACCGTCCGGGAAATCGCAACGCCGTCACGATCGAGATGCGCGACGCCCTGACCGAGGCGCTGGATCTGGTCCTGGCCGACCCGGAGATCCGGTCCGTGACCCTGCGCGGCGCCGGCCGCTGTTTCAGCGTCGGCGGCGATCTGCGGGAATTCGGGACGGCGCCGGACCCGGCGGTGGCGCACGCGATCCGCTCGGTGCGCATGCCGGCCGGCCGTCTGGCGCTCTGCGGCGAGCGGCTGACTGCCCGAATACACGGCGCCTGCATCGGATCGGGACTGGAATTGCCGGCCTTCGCGACCCGGATCGTCGCCTCCCCGAACAGCTTCTTTCAACTCCCCGAGGTCGGTTACGGCCTGATCCCGGCGTCCGGCGGTTGTGTAGCATTGCCCCGCCGGATCGGCCGCCAGCGCACGGCGCTGCTCGCCCTCTCCGGGCGCCGCCTGTCGGCGCGGACAGCGCTCGCCTGGGGTCTGGTCGACGCGATCGAGAGCGGCTGAACCGCCCCCCGGACCGACGACGGCTCTTGTCGCCGCCGGTCGGCACGTGCATCAAATATCCGAACCCACCCGAAAAACCCGAATGGAGCCCGACGATGTCCCGATCGCTGTACGACATACCCTTGTCCCGGATCGATGGCCGGCCGACCAGCCTGGCGGAATTTCGCGGCAAGGTGCTGCTCGTCGTCAATGTCGCGTCGAAATGCGGCTTGACCCCGCAATATGCCGGGCTGCAACAGCTGTACCAGGCGAAGCAGCCGGAAGGCCTCGAAATTCTGGGCTTTCCCGCCAATGATTTCGGCGGCCAGGAGCCCGGGACCGAGGCGGAGATCGCCGAGTTCTGCAGCACGACTTACAATGTCGAATTTCCTCTGTTCCAGAAGATCTCGGTCGTGGGCGCCGATCGCCATCCTCTGTACGATGCCCTGGTCAAGGCCCAGCCCGAGGCCGAAGACGCCGAGCCGATGCGGGCGCGGCTGGCCGGCTACGGCATCAAGCCAGCCTCGGAGACGGATGTGCTGTGGAATTTCGAGAAATTCCTGGTCAGCCGGGACGGCGAAATCGTCGGCCGTTTCGCCCCGAGCATCACCGCCGATGATCCGCGCCTGAGTGCGGCGATCGAAGACGCCCTGCACAAGCCAGCCTGACGGCGAACCGCCCCCGGCCCGGCCCGCGCGGCAATTCCGTCGCGGCTGCGAGGGTCCCGGGGCGATCGATCGTCCCTCCCTCGCCCGCGCGAACGGGAGCGCCCCGCTCTCGCGGGCGCTCTCCGCGGAGGCGCGGAGAAAGTCCGGTATCGACCTTGCCCGGGGTGTTGCGCCGCGTGCCGTCACGCCTCGTCTGGTGACGGCGGGTCGCGGCTGTGACCGCGTGCCGATTCGGCGGGCGGGTCGTCGCTGGAGTCGCCCGGTGCCGCGGTGGGGTGCGGAAGCCAGGTTCGCAACCCGACGGGGCCGCCCCCGGTCGGAACCGAAGGCGGGACCGAAGTTCGGAGGCCGCCTCGGGGACGGCCGGGCCCGGGCGGTTCGTCGCCGCCCGGCGGTTCGGGCGACGGCCCGGCTCCGGGGACCCGGGCTTTCCCGGTGAAACAGCGGGCGAAGTCGCGGCGGACGATCGCCATACACTCTTCGAGCGAAAGCCCGTCGAGGCCGGCGAACTCGTCTCCGTCTTCGAAATCTTCGTTCAGCTCGCCGAAGAGATCCTCCCTCTCGTCCTCGATTCCGTCGGTCTCGAGTTCGGAGTCGCCAGTCTCCCGGCCCCGCTCCGCCGCCGAGTTCGAGGCTCCGTCCGAGCCCCGGGCCGAGGCCGCTCGCCGGCGGGCGGGATCTCCCAGGCCGGCGGAGTCTCGAAAAGGAGCGTCCGGCTGGCCGGCGTTCCGGCTCCGCGATTGCCGCTGCCGTCCGAGGGTACCTTCGAGGATCCGGGATTTGATCGCGTGGTTGAGCCGAATCGCTCGGGCAATCCGGGACAGCGCCAGCGCCGGGTCCCCGGCCCCGACTCGGAGGCCCTGCCGCGCGGTCGGCGCATTGTCCGGATCGACGACTTCCTGCTGGAGCGTGCGGAGCAGATCCATGCCGATCGAGGACGACTCGTTCAAGAGCCGGATCTGGTCCTGGCGCGCAATCGCCGCCGGCACCCCCGCCTCGTCCGAACCGCCCTCGACCATCCGGGCCCGGACGGCCAGATTGACTCGAACGACACGGGTGAGCCGGCTGTAAGCCATCGGCGAATCGCCCGCCCTGACCCGCTCGCCCGGCAGGTTATTGGGCGCACTCTCCGGATCCATCACTTCGACATGGAGCGCGCGCAGAAGCGCGAGGGCAATCGCCGAGATCTCGTCGACCTCGCGCAAATCCGCCTCCCGCTCCGCGACGGCGCTCGGAGCGGAGTCGGCGGCCGGGCCGGGAGCCTCGGGATCGGGCTGGGGGAAGGGTTGGGCGTCGCTCATGAACGAAGCATTAGCACAGCTCGCCCCTTGATTCAAGAACATTCGGCGAACTTTTTGCCCGCGCCGATCCCCGGCAGGAGCGGGCCGGCACTTCGAGGCCGGGCTCGGGCTCACGGCTCTTCTTTGGGGGAGTGTCGCCACAATCGGAGCCGTCATCGCACGCGCGCCTCGGTCGAGGGGCAGTTGGCGACCGGGCGGATGTTTCAGGGATGCTTTCCGTGAATTTTCATACCGGGATTTTATGCGACTCTCTCGAAGAGCGGGAGCCTCCGGCAATTCTGGCGCGGAGCGGCGTACGTGAGATTAGAAGTTGTGACATGGGTGGAATGGCGCGGCGGGCGTTTGGAAAAATCTCGGCGCAATTCCGGAAGCTGTTCCCGCGCTTCTGCGATAGCGCGGCTCTTCATCTCGGCGATTCGCCCAGGCACCTCCCACCCCCTCCGCTTCGCTGCGCGCGAATAGCGCTCCGCTGCGGGGGCGGGACCCTCCTATGTGTGGTGACGCGCAATGATGATCGCCCCGACGCGCAATCATCGCCTATTTTGGACGCAACTTAGCTGTTGCGGCGCGCAATGATGATAGTCCCAACGCGCAATCATGCCCGATCTTCGACGCAAATTAGCTGAGACGGTCGGAGCCGTTCGACGCACGCTATCTGAGACCCGACGCACATTCCCTGAGATAGACGCGCAATTACCCGGCTCTGGCGCACGATAAATGAGACGCATCAAGTCGCTAGTCCGGTGGCTCGGATCTCGTCCAGGAACTCGGACGATCGTCCAGGATCGAGGACGGTGTTCAAAAATTGACGGATCTCGTCCGCTTGTTGGTTGATCGACGCGTCGAGAACGCTGCCGCTCTGGTCGCTTTGCCGGCAGCGAAGCCTATCCAGTCCAAAGTGGTCGTCAGCTTGCAGCTATCCAATCATCTATGTCTGACGACGATAGGCGGCCGGAACATGGTGCGCGAAAAACAAATGTTGCTGACCGTCACCGCCTGCACGTCGCCTGCAGCAGAAGCTGGCTTCATGCTCATCACCGATGCAATCCCGATAGGAAACTTCGATGTACAGCCAGAACGATGCAGAAGACGATTTGGTGTATTCTATTTCTTGATCGGTCAGGCGAATATCCAAGTTCACAGTCGTTGTTAATTCTTTTTCAGATCTTAACGTGCCCCCATGCGGAAAATTAGCAAAATATTTGTATTGTGGGGAAATTGGCAAATCCTTTGATACGAGCCAACCTATCTTCATCGCAATCGGGTCGGCGTCCGTTCGACCATGGTTTTGAACTATTATTTGCTTAACGGTTGAATGGCGTGTCAAATTCCCGGAATTCTCCACTGCATTAGCTAAAGAAGCACTCCCTAATGGTCGGTCAATAGATAAAAGGATTGGCTGCTTAACGCGAATACGGGGCAGCTCTATAGCAGTAGCTGCCTTGGCTGCGGCCTGTGCCGCCTTTAAGCTCTTGCTCATGAATATTGCCTGGGCTGTGCCTACGAGGACCAGAGTAATATTTACCCAGACCGGCACCCAATCCTTCGACTTCCACCAATCCGGATCAACGGGCGGAGGCTTTGGGGGTTGACTCACTCGGATTTGCGGTGTATTTGAGACGAGTATATTTAGGTCAAGCAACGGAACGTTGGCGAGAATTTGCCTTCTCGTGTCTCTCTTGTTGCAATATAAATATGGTCCGAAGGAAGTTTCTAACGACTTAATCCTAATCGTCTGATGAGGTAAAACGAAGTCGTGTAGAAGTATCACCAGAAGTAGCAATACGCCTACTGGCCATCCTGTCACTTATTTACTCTCCCAATTGTCCGAGCGTCACGAAATATTAGAGCACGTTATAGGCAATTTCGAAGCTCTGTAGCCTGGCGTTCGGCGGAGTGTCATCACGGCTTTAGTTAAGTAAAGCGTAAGTATACTTGGAATATTTATCAGATCCAAGCGACGGAAATCAGTGAAACCACCGCCTTTTTCTGCAAAGACCGCTCGACCAGCGCCTGCGAGATCAGATCCCTGCTCCTTGGGTTTGGAAGTTGCCAGGCGCTTATCTTGCTATCATCGTCGTCGTCCGTTTGGAGTATACCGCAACACTACGTCAGGGGGTCGCCCTCGCGAGGCGTCAGAATAGAGTCTGACTTTCTGTTGATTGCCACCTCTTGGCAAGGGCCATAGAGTTATCCTTGACACCTCCAGCACCGAGGGGATTCATGGACGGTCAGCGCATCGGCTGCGTCCGCGTCAGTAGCCCCGACCAGAACCCGGATCGGCAATTGGACGCCGTTCCGGCGGCGAGAATCTTCACCGACAAGGCCTCCGGCAAGGATACGAGGCGTCCCGAGATCGATCGGCTGCTGGCATTTGTGCCCGAGGGCGACACCGTGGTCGTACAGAGCATGGACCGGCTCGCGCGCAATCTCGATGACCTCCGGCACATCGTCGAGGATCTGACCAAGCGCGGCGTGCGTATCGAATTCGTCAAGGAAGGGCGGAGCTTCACCGGCGAGGATTCGCCGATGGCCAACCTGATCCCGTCGGTCATGGGCGCCTTTGCAGCGTTCGAGCGAGCTCTGCTCCGGGAGTGCCAGCGCGAGGTGTCACTCTTGCTAGACAGCGCGATGCCTATCGCGGGCGCAAACGCTCGCTGAACCCGGAACACCGGGTCGCGGCAGGCGAGCAAAAGGCCCAGGTGGCGAGGGACACGAGCATCAGCCGGGAAACGGTCCACCAGTATTTGCGCCTGGGCACTTCCGGCTCTCCCGAGTTCGCGGCCGTCTGATGCCGAAGGGCGGCGCCGTGCCGAGTGAGGCGCTGGTGACGCTCCGGCGCCGTCTCTCTGCTCTGCCGGCGCATCATCCCGACCGAAAGCTGCTGCTGGAATCGACAACCGAACTCCGTGCGATCAGCCGCGCCAAGCTGTATCGGTTGGTCCGCGGTGATCGCCGGCCGAATGACTCGCGTCGCGCCGATCAGGGTTGCCCCCGCGCCATGCCGGCCGATGAGATCGAACGCCTGTGCGAGACCTTCGCCGCGATGAAAATCTAGACCCCCAACCGAAAAGGCCGGCTTTCTGCCCCACGCCTACTGATTTCATCGTATATTGGCGCCAACGTCTATCTCGGTCCATATATCTGATAAACGACATCATCAGACATTAAACCCGCACTTTCCCCCGAACGGCCGCCATTCCGACCTCCCTCCGAGCGAGAACGCTCGCGCGGGCGGGTGCCCCCGGGATCGCCGCGCCCGACCAGCATTCGCCCGTCGCGCTCTCCCACGGCAGCCGTTGGTGCCCCGGCTCCCGCGGACGCTCGTCGATCCGACGGCCATGGCTCCGCTTCGTCCACGGGGACAGGACGGCGCCGTCACGTCTACCCGTCTTCCCACCTCGATCGCTACCCACCACCCTCGACCGGCCGAAAATCCCGAGTCGACTGAATCATCGACAACAGCCGATCCAGTATCTGCGCGACCTGATCGACCGTGAACGCTCCCGGCGGCTGCTTCAGCCACCAACGCAGGGTGTCGACGATCAGCCCGACCGCGCAACCGACGGCGAGTTCGACTGGCAGCCATCCGTCCTGCGGTGCGCGACCGACGGCCACCTGCCGCGACAGTCGCAAGAGTTCGTCGCGCATGGCGCCGGCCGCACCGCCGGTCAAGAGCACGGTCCACAGCGCCCGATGATCGCCGACATAGGTACAGAGGGCCGTGAACGCCGCCCGGCTGTCGGCGGCGTCGAGCACGGGAACGGCGAGTGCCACCAGGCAGTCGATCTGGTCGGCCGCGACGTGGTCCAGCAGCGCCTCCTTGGTCGGATGGTGCCGGAAGAAGGTCGCGTAATGGACGCCGGCCTCGCCGGCGATTTCGCGAATCGTGATCTGCTCCAGCGGCTTGCGCTCGAGCAGGGCCAGGAGGGCGCCGCGCAGCGCATGGCTCGACTTGACCGCCCGCGCATCCTGCGGGCTTGACGAAGCCGGACGATCGGGTTTATGCGATACAGTATCGCATAACTCCTTGGGTCCTTGTCCCGATGCCATCCTCCTCACCCCTCGCTCTCCCATCGACATGGAGCGGCAGAATGATGCCCTGGCCCCGAAATAAAGCGAGGCCCGAGTGATGCCGCAGCTGATCGTGACGACCAGAGCAGGCGAGACCCGCTCGATCGAGGGGGCTGCGGGTGCCAGCATGATGGAGGCGATCCGCGACTCCGGCATCGACGAGCTGCTGGCCCTGTGCGGGGGCCTCTGCTCCTGCGCCACCTGCCATGTCCATGTCGATCCCGAATTCTCGGGCTTGCTGCCGGCGATGAGCGACGACGAAGACGCCCTGCTCGACGGTTCCCGCTATCGCGACCGGCGATCGCGCCTCGCCTGTCAGATCCGCCTGAACGACCGCGTGCCGCTGCTGCGCGTCACCATCGCCGAAGAAGACTGAGACATCGCCCGACTGTCGAAGAACAAATCGGCTGCCCGGACTCGGGGGCCGCTCATCTGGGAGGCCGGAAATGCCGACATTGGCCGAGCGTGACTACTTCACCGACTACTCCATCCTCAAGGATCCGTACGAATATTTCGAGGCGATTCGAGAGAAGGGGCCGATCTATCGGCTGCCGGGACGCGATATCGTGGTCGTCACGGGATTTGCCGAGACGCTGGAGGTGCTGAAGAACGCCGAGGATTTTTCCTCGGCGATCGCACCGCAAGGGCCGGCCAAGGCGCTGCCGTTCGACATCCGGGGTCCCGACATCACCAGCGAGATCGAAGCGCATCGAACCGAGTTCGTCGGCGGCGATCTGGTCGTGGCCTATGACGACAAGCAGCACAGCCAGTCCCGGGCCCTCCTCAGCCGGCTGTTCACGCCCTCGCGGCTGAAGGCGAACGAGGAATTCATGGCCGATTATGCCGATCGGCTGGTGAAGGACGCGGTCGCCAAGGGCGGCTGCGAGCTGATCAAGGAGATCGCCACACCTTTCGTCACCCTCGTGATCGCCGATCTGCTGGGCGTTCCCGCCGATGACCGCCAGGTCTTCATGGATGCGATCGAGGCTGGTCCGCCGCCTGGCAGCCTGAACAGCGACGACATCATGGAGCAGAACCGGCCGCTGGTCATCATGGGCATGTATTTCTTCAATTACGTGCAGGAGCGGCGGAAAAGCCCCCGGAGCGACGTGCTGTCGGAGCTGGCCAACAGCACCTATCCCGACGGCTCGACTCCGGAGCTGCTGGAGATCGTCCGGCTCGCCACGTTCCTGTTCGGCGCGGGGCAGGACACCAGCGCCAAGCTCCTCGGCAACACGATGCGCTTCATCGTCGACCAGCCGGGCCTGCAGGGGCGATTGCGCGCAGACCCTTCGTTGATACCGCAGCTTTTGGAGGAGGTTCTCCGGCTCGAGGGATCGACCAAGATGACCGCCCGCCTGGCCCGCCGGGACACGCGGATCGGCGACTATGAAATCCCGGTGGGCACCAAGGTGATGGTGGCGCTCGCCGCCGCCAACCGCGATCCGCGCCGGTGGGAGGATCCGGGCGCGTTCATCCTCGATCGCCCCAGGATCAGGGAACATCTGACCTTCGGCCGCGGCGCGCATGTCTGTGCCGGGGCACCGCTCGCCCGCGCCGAAGTCCGCGTGATCCTGGAGAAATTCCTGGCGAACAGTGCACATATCGACATTTCGGGGGAAAGGCACGGGCCGCCGGGCGCCCGCAACCTCGAATACGAGCCGAGCTTCATCATCCGCGGGCTGGCCGAGATGCATCTCGACCTGACGCCGCCGGCCGGGGCCCCGGCACCGGTGCGCGTCGGCCTCTCCCGTCCCGCCCGGGTCGCCGAAACGCCGCCGCCGACGGCAGCGCGATATTCGACGGCGGCGACGAAGATCGGCGCGCTGCTGGCCGATCCCGCGGCGAAGGCGGTGCTCGACAAGCATTTCCCCGGCGTCAGCACCGATCCGAGGATCGGCATGGCGGGGAGCATGACCCTGCGCCTGGTCCAGAGCTTCGCTGCCGAGTTGTTCACGACCGAGGCGCTCGACGCGATGGACGCCGAACTGGCCCTGCTGCCCCCGCCTCGAGGATAGGGCCCGAGAGTTGCGCCAGGCGGTGAGCCCGACTGAACGCTTTGCTCCAACCCTTTGAAAAATTGGCGCGCCCGGAGAGATTCGAACTCCCAACCCCCAGATTCGTAGTCTGGTGCTCTATCCAGTTGAGCTACGGGCGCGCTGGGCGCGGGTGAAATACCGCGGCGTCGAGGCGCGGGACACTAGCCGAAGCAGTCTGGAGCCGCAAGCGCGGGAAATCCGCCCGGCGGCGGAGCAGGGCCATGCGCGCCGCGCAGGACGGGCAGCGGGCGGGGGTGACCGGGGCCGGCCGCGGCGGCATAATGGGGTGCTGCCGATCCCCTTTTCCCAGGACCGCCCGAACATGACCGCCGCCCCGAGTTTCTCCCGCAGCTTCCCGGTCTCGTGGGAAGAGCTGCATCGCCATGCCCGGGCGCTCGCCTGGCGCCTGCTCGACCAGGGGCCGTTCGCGGGCATCGTCGCGGTCACCCGCGGCGGTCTGGTCCCGGCGGCGATCGTCGCCCGCGAACTCGATGTCCGCCGGGTCGATACGATCTGCATCGCCAGTTACGACGAGCAGCGGAAAGGCGAACTCGTGGTGCTGAAAGGGATCGAAGGCGACGGGGCCGGGCTTCTGATCGTCGATGATCTGGTCGATACCGGCGATACTGCCCGGCTGGTCCGCGCCATGCTGCCCGCGGCGCATTTCGCCACCATTTACGCCAAGCCGGCGGGAAGGCCGCTGGTCGACACTTTCGTCACGGAAGTGAGCCAGGATACCTGGATCCTGTTCCCCTGGGACATCGACCTGCAATTCGCGCCGCCGCTCCACACCGCCCGCCGCTGACTAGCCGGGCTTAGCCGGGCCATGGCGGTCGCGGTAGCAGGGCAGGACCCCCAGCGAGACGGCCTCGTAGACGCCGCGGGCGACGGCGCGGGCCAGGCAATCGGCGGCGAGCGCGCCGATGCGCAGCAGCGTCGCCGCCCGCTCGGCCGGCATCGCCCAGGTTCCGGTCGCGAGCGCGAAGACGATGTCGCCGTCGAACGGCGTGTGCACCGGCCGAATCGCCCGGGCGAAGCCGTCCTGCGCCATGATCGCGACGCGGAGCGCCTCGGCTTTGCTCAAGCCGGCATTGGTCGCGACCACGCCCAGCGTCGTGTGGGTCGAGACGGCCCCGGCCGGCAGTGCCGGCGGGTCCAGATCGGCGTCGAGGGCGATCGCACCCCGCGGCAGCGGTTGGCCGCCCAGTTCCCCCTGCTGCTCCAAGGCCCAGGCCCAGAAGCAATCCTGCCCGGGCATGACGGTGCTGCCGAAGGCGTTGACTGCCGCCAGCGCGCCCACCTGCAGCCCCTCCGGGGCCAGGATCGAGGCGCTGCCGAGCCCGCCCTCGAGCGGCCCGGCTTTGGCGCCCCAGCCGGCGCCGGCTTTGCCGAGCGCGAAGTCGGGCCCGGCGGCCTCGCAGGCGGCGATCCCGAGCGCGCGATACGGCGTCACGGCTCCCCAACCCTTGTCGCCGCCGTTCAGGAGATCGAACAGGATCGCGGCCGGGACGATCGGGACCAGAGCCGGTCCGACGGCGAAGCCGCGCCCGCGGGCGGCGAGCCAGGACGAAACGCCGGAGGCGGCGTCGAGCCCGAAGGCCGAGCCGCCCGACAGCACCAGACCATGGATGGCCTCGACCAGATTGCTCGGGTTCAGGACCTCGGTCTCGCGCGTGCCCGGGGCGCCGCCGCGGACATCGACGGCGGCCACGGCTGGCCGATCCGGCAGAATTACAGTGGTGCCGGTGCGGATCCGCGCATCCTCGGCATTGCCGACCCGGATGCCGTCGACATCGGTGATGCGGTTGAGCGGTCCCGGTGCCAGTCTGGTCAAATGGTCATCCTCCAGGGGCATGCCTCGCGCCAGTTTAGCGGAAGGACATGCGAACGGCGAAACCCCTTCCCTTCGGACCGCGAAAATGCCATCAGGACGCCCGAAGGAGCCGCGCCCGTGACCGCCACCCCGCTCGACGATCTCGCTCGCCGCCCGATCGTCACGCTGGCCCCCAAGCAGGAAAGGCGCGCCGAGCAGGGCCATCCCTGGATCTATTCGAACGAAATCCTGCTCGACGCCGCGGCCAAGGCGCTGCCGCCGGGCACGCTGGTGACGGTCGTGACCAGCGAGAAGCGGCGCCTGGGCGTCGCCAGCTTCAACCCGCACACGCTGGTCGGATTGCGCCTGTTCGATCGCGATCCGGGACGGCGGATCGATGCCGGATTCTTTGCGGCGAGGCTGAAGCGCGCGCTCGAGATTCGCTCGAAACTCTTCGCCGAGCCCTATTACCGCCTCGTCCATGCCGAAGCCGACGGGCTTCCCGGGCTGATCATCGACCGCTACGACACGGCACTGGTCTGTCAGCTCAACACGGCCGGCATGGCCAGGCTCGAGACGGAATTGGTCGAAGCCCTCGACAAGCTGTTGCGGCCGAAAATCCTGCTGTTCCGCAACGACAGCCCGTCCCGCGTGCTCGAAGAGTTGGAAATCGAGACCCGCCTGCTGCGCGGCACGATCGAAGCCCCGATCATCTTGCGCGAGAACGGCTGCAGCTTCCTGGCCGATCTCACCAGCGGCCAGAAGACCGGCTGGTTCTACGATCAGCGGCCGAACCGGGATTTCATCGGCCGGCTGGCCCAGGGGGCCCGAATACTCGACGCCTACAGTTTCACCGGCGGGTTCGGCGTGCTCGCGGCCCAGCGGGGGGCGAGCGCGGCGACCCTGGTCGACCGCTCCGAGCCGGCGCTGGCGCTGGCAGGGCAGGCAGCCGCGCTCAACGGCGTCGCCGATCGGATCCAGATCCTGCGCGGCGAGGCGTTCGAGGTCCTGGAGTCCTTGAACGCCGCCAAGGAGCGCTTCGATATCATCGTCCTGGATCCGCCTTCTTTCGTCAAATCGAAGAAGGATCTGGGCCCGGGCAGCCGGGCCTATCGCAAGCTGGCACGGCTCGGCGCCGCATTGGTCGGGCGCGGCGGATTCCTGCTCGCCGCCTCCTGCTCGCACAATATGGCCCTCGATCTCTTCGCCGAAGCGGTGCGCCAGGGAATCCAGGATGCCGGACGCACCGCGCGCCTGCTCCATACTGGATTTGCCGGGCCCGATCACCCGGTCCACCCGGCCCTGCCCGAGTCGGCTTATCTCAAGGCCCAGATTCTCGCCGTCGATTGACGCGGCGGGGAATTGAACTGCGTCCGGTAAATGCCTACTTTGCCCCCGAGCAGTAAGCGAGCGAGGCATTCCCATGGCCGCCGATAGTCGCAATCTCCCGGCAGCGACCGCCCAGCAGGCCGAGATCGACGCATTTCTGCGTCAGATTGCGACGGCTCCGGCACCGGTTTCCGCCGGTGGTTCGGGCCGGCTGATCTTCGCGCTCGATGCCACCGCCAGCCGGCAGCCGACCTGGGACAAGGCCTGCCACATCCAGGCCGAGATGTTCGCCGAGACGGCGAGCCTGGGCGGCCTGGCCCTCCAGATGTGCTATTTCCGCGGCTTCGGCGAGTTCGAGGCGGCACCCTGGCTCAGCGACGGCAAGGCGCTGATCGCGCGCATGACCGCCGTCACCTGTCTCAGCGGCCGGACCCAGATCGCCCGCGTGCTGCGCCACGCGATCGCCGAAGCGTCGAAAGGCCGGGTCAACGCGCTCGTCTATGTCGGCGACTGCATGGAGGAGGACGCCGATCTCCTGGGCGATCTGGCCGGCAAGCTCGGCCTGCTGGGCGTGCCGGTCTTCATCTTTCAGGAGAGGCACGAAGCCGCGGCCAAGCGCGCCTTCCAGGATATCGCCCGGGTGACCCGCGGCGCCTATATGAGCTTCGACTCGGCGAGTGCCAAAGCGCTGCGCGACCTGCTCAAGGCCGTCGCGATCTATGCCGCGGGCGGGCGCAAGGCGCTCGCCCGCCATGCCGAGAAAGCCGGCGGCGAGGTGCTGCGCCTGACCCGGCAATTGCCTTAGATTTAGATGATCGATGTCATTCTGGTCTTGCTGGCGGTTGCGGCGATCGCCGGCGCGTTCTGGTTTCTGACCACGCTGCCGCCCGCGTCGATTCTCCGCCTGGCGCGCTGGGGCCTCGGCGCTCTCGTGGTCGCGGTGTTGATCTTTCTGCTCGCGACCGGCCGCGGCGCCCTCGATATTCCGCTGGCGGTGCTGTTGTTCTACCTGCGCAGCGGCGGTTCGGTGCCGGGGATGGCGCTGTTCAAACGCCTGCGCGGCTTTCTGCTCGGCCAACCGGCGCCGGCGCCGGCGAGTTCGGCGATCGAAACCCCTTGGCTGCGGATGGCGCTCGACCGCGAGAGCGGGGCGCTGGACGGCGAAGTGCTCGCCGGGCAGTTCGCCGGCGCACCGCTGGCCAGGCTCGGCCTCGATCAGTTGAGGGCGCTGCTCGCCGAATGCGGCGGCGCCGACCCGCAATCGGCGCGGCTCGTCGAAGCCTATCTCGACCGAACCCATCCCGGCTGGCGTGACCAGAAGCAGGCCCCTCCGACATCCGGGCCGATGAGCCGCGACGAGGCGCTGCAGGTGCTGGGCCTCGCCGGAGATGCGGGCGAAGAACAGATCCGCGATGCCCATCGCCGGCTGATGCTCAAGCTCCACCCGGATCTCGGCGGCAGCGACTACCTCGCCGGCAAGATCAATCTGGCCCGGGACGTGCTTTTACAGGGGTGAGCTCGTGCCCCCTACTCCGCCACCTGCCGCGAGACGGCTTCGCACCAGCCCTTGGGCATGCTCAGCCGGAACACCGTGCCGCTGGTCGAGGTTTCGACGAGGACGAGATCGCCGCCATGGGCGCGGGCGATTTCGCGGCAGATGGCGAGACCGAGCCCGGTACCGCCCGGCCGGGCCGAGCCGACGAAGGGGCGAAACAAATTGTCGCGCGCGCGCAGCGGCAGGCCGTGGCCGTTATCGGCGATTTCGATGTCGAGGCCGCCGCCCGTCCCCGGTCCGGCGCTGAAGGCCAGATGGGTGGCGCCGGCCTCTATCGAATTGCGGGTCAGATTCAGCAGTGCCCGGAACATCTGGTCCCGATCGCCCTCGATCCCGCAGGCTTCCGTCGCGATGTCGATGCGCAGCGCCGCCGCCGCCGGTCCGCAGGCGGCGATGACTTCTTGGATCAGCGGCTCCAGTCCGAACCGGACCAGCGTCAAGGGCGGCGCATCCTCGCGCGTGAATGCCAGCGTCCCGGCACACAGCTTGGCCGCCCGATCGATCGCCGCCAGGACCGAAGACGCGGCGCGGCGTACCTCCGGTGCCCGGTTCTCGGCGAGCTGGTCGGAGACCAGCCGTGCCGTCGACAGGATGTTACGCAGATCATGGTTGATCTTACTCACCGCCGTACCGAGGGCGGCCAGCCGCGCCCTCTGGCCGAGCGCCAGCCGCACGGCTTCCTGCATATGGGCGAGTTCGCGCTCGGCCACACCCAGTTCGTCGCTGCGCCGGGTCGGCTCGACGGCTCGGCAGGCATTGTCGGGGTCGGCGCGAAAGGCGATCATGCTCGCCGTCAGCCGCCGCATCGGCCGGACCAGCAGCCACTGCAGGCTGAGATAGAGCAGGGTTCCGGTCACTGCCGAAATCGTCAGCGAGGTCACCAGCATCTGCCAGCCATATTCGGTCATCGCAGCCCTGAGCGGCCGCTCGGCGAGCGTGATCTGGAGACCGCCCTGCGGCGCCCGCGGCGAAACGCCCGAGACCGCCAGCAGCCGGTCGTCATCGCGCAGATAGACCGCAAAAGCATCGCGGATCTGCTGCCAATAATCGGATTTGCGCAGATCGAAGATGGCCTGCACCTGCGCCCTGGTCGGGAGTTTCTTCCGCAACACGCGTTCCAGCTCGGGCGAAGTATGACCATGTTCCTCGGGCATGGCGCTATAGGCGCCGACATGGTCGAGGAGCTGGTCCGCCAGATCCTGGCTGACCAGGTTGTCGGGTGCCGCTTCGAGCGCCAGCAGGGCGAGGGCGGCGCCGGCGAGCTTGTCGTCGAGGTAATTCAGGCGGAATCGCGCGACCGAGGGGACGAACAGCAGCACCTCGCCCAGCATCACGAAAAACACGGTCAGCGCCAGCAGCCGCGCCGAGAGGCTGCGCAACGGCGAAGGCAGGGACCGGATCGTGCGGGTCATGAAGGAAATCCTAGCACGATTCTCCGCCCTGTCGCGCGTCCCGCGTCGATCGGGCCGAGCGCTGTCCCCATATCGGGGATCGGAAGCACTTGATTCAGCGGGGTGCATCGCTCGGGGGTTGCCGGCTGGCCCGTCCTGGCGTACTGGCATGCTGGGAACCGGAACCAAGGTGAATGTCAGACATGACCTCGAGGCTCATGAATCCGCGTCGGGGCTCGGCGTGACCAGGGCGCCTACCCATGCGCCCACCCTCGGCGTCCGCCGCCGCATGTCGCTTCAGCGCAGCTATACGGTGCGCTACAGCCGATTCGTCGGCTGGGCCAAGCTGATCCTGCCGAGCGTCGCCGGCGGGCTGATCGTGGCATTGGCGGCGTGGCCCTATCTTTCGGTCAGCCTGGACCGGCTGAGGGCCGCGTTCCCGAAGCTCGATATCACCCAGCTGCGCGACCAGAAGATGATCAATCCGCGCTACAGCGGCGTCGACAAGGACAAGCGGCCTTTCACCGTCAGCGCCGATACGGGCCGGCAGACCGGCAGCGACGCCAACGGCGACGACAATCTGGTGGCGCTGGACGGTCCGAAGGCGGACATCCTGACCAAGGAGGGGGCCTGGGTCGTGGTCACCGGGGATACCGGCATCTATCAGGGGCAAACCCATTTTCTCGACCTGTTCGGACATGTCACCCTGTTTCACGACAAGGGGTACGAGTTCAAGACCAATTCGGCGCGGGTCGATCTCGATTCGGGGACGGCCGAAGGCCACGAGGCGATTGCCGGCGACGGCCCGTCGGGTACCGTATCGGGCGAAGGCTTCCGGGTGCTGCAGAAGGGCGACATCGTGATTTTCACTGGGAAATGCCATCTGGTCCTGGACCGAGTCCACGGCGACGGTAATTAAAGTGACGCTGGTGGTGACTCGGCCCGGCCGGCTTTTATTCCCGCTCATCCCGGCGATCGCGATCGGCTCGTACGCCGTCCCGGCTCGGCCCCAGGTCCAACCGCCCGCCGCCCCGACACAGCCGGGTCCGGCGACGCCGGCCAAGCCGAAGCCTCCGGCACCGGCGCGAGCCAAACCAACGGCCGCACCCAAGCCGAAACCAGCCGGAGCGACACCGGCCAAGCCGGCGACGGCAGCCACCCCGCCGCCTGTCGCCCCGGCGCCCGCTCCGGCCACGGCCGGGCTCGGGGCCGGCACCGGGCCGGTCGATGTCACATCGGACGAGAGCCTCGAGATCCAGCAATCGAACAAGGCCTACATCGCCCGCGGCAACGCCATCGCCAAGCGCGGCGACCGGACGCTCTACGGCGATACGCTGACCGCCTATTACCGCGATGTCCCCAATACCAGCCAGACCGAGATCTGGCGCGTCGTGGCCGATGGCCATGTCAAGATCACGACACCGACCCAAACCGTCGTCGGCGACCATGCCGTCGAAGATTTCGACACCAAGACCGACGTCGTTACCGGTACTGGTTTGAAGCTGACGACGCCGGTCGACACGGTCACGGCGCGCGACAGCCTGGAATGGTACGAGGACAAGACCGTGGCCGTGGCACGCGGCGACGCCTTGGCCATTCGCCACACGCCGAAGGGCGATCGGCGCATCCGCGGCGACATATTGGTGGCCCTGGTCGTGCAGCCCCCGGGCGAGCCGCAGCGGATCAGCCGGGTCGACGGCACCGGCCATGTCGTGGTCTCGACTCCCGATCAGGTCGGTACCGGCGACAAGGGCGTCTACAATGCCGAGACCGGCATCGCGACGCTGACCCATCATGTCACCCTCGCTCGCGGCGATAATACGCTGACCGGCGAATATGGCGTCATGGATACCGACAAGGGCGTCGGACGGCTGCTGCCGCGACCGCCGACCGAGCAGGACCAGACCCGCGGCCGGGTCAATGGCTACATCGTTCCCCGACAGAAGACTCCGGCGGATGCAAGCGGCAAGCCTGCTGCGGGTGCACCGCAAAAAGCACAGCCGGATCCGGCCAAAGAGCGCTAGAGTGGCGCCGATGGAACATACGACTTCTTCCTCCGCCCGAAATTCGGCCGTGCCGGGTTCGGACAGCGTCGCGCCCGACGGCCGGCCGCGCCTGGTGGCGCAGCGCACCGGCCTCATCGCCACCAATCTCGGCAAGAGCTTCCAGAAGCGGCCGGTGCTGCGCGACGTCTCGATCTATGTGAAGCGCGGCGAAGTGGTAGGATTGCTCGGCCCCAACGGCGCCGGCAAGACGACCTGCTTCTACATCATCACCGGGCTGATCAGCGCCGACATGGGCATGGTGACACTCGACGGCCACGACATCACCGGCCTGCCGATGTACCGGCGCGCGCGCCTCGGCATCGGCTATCTGCCCCAAGAGGCCTCGATCTTCCGCGGCCTCAATGTCGAGCAGAACATCCGCTCGGTGCTCGAAGTGGTCGAGCCGGTGGTCGATGCCCGCGAGGCGATGCTCGACGAACTCCTGGCCGAATTCTCGATCAGCCATTTGCGGCGGACCCCGGCGCTGGCCTTGAGCGGCGGCGAGCGGCGGCGCGTCGAGATCGCCCGCGCGCTCGCGATCCAGCCGCATTTCATCCTGCTCGACGAGCCTCTGGCGGGCATCGATCCGATCGCCGTCAACGACATCCGCGAGTTGGTCCGGCATCTGAAGAACCGGGGCATCGGCGTCCTGATCACCGATCACAATGTCCGCGAAACCCTCGACATCGTCGATCGCGCCTATATTCTTCACGATGGCAAGGTCTTACGCGAAGGCGTGCCGGCTGAGATCGTCGCTGACATCAATGTCAGGCGCGTCTATCTCGGCGAAAGGTTCAGCCTGTAAGGTCGGTGGTGTAGAGATGGCGCTCAGCCAGAGGCTCGATCTCCGACAGACCCAATCGCTGGTCATGACGCCGCAATTGCAGCAGGCGATCAAGCTGCTGCAATTGTCCAATCTCGAGCTGGTCGATTATGTCGAGCAGGAACTCGAGCAGAACCCGCTCTTGGAGCGCGACGACAGCGATCCCGAGGCGCCGATGATTCCCGAATCCGGGCCCAATGCGATCGAAGCGCCGCCGGCGCCGGCCGAAGCCGTCCAGGCGCTCGACGGCGCCTCGAACTTCGAGGGCGAGGACCAGGAAGCCTGGGCCGCCGCGGGCGGGAGCGAGGGCCAGGGCGAAGTCGACTATGCCGGCGATGCCGAGGCCTGGAAAGGCCGCAATTCTGGTTCGGGCGACGGCGGCGACCTGCCGGGACTGGAAGAGACGCTGCGCCAGACGGTGACGCTGCGCGAGCATCTGGTCGGCCAGCTCAATTGCGATATCGAAGATCCCGTCGATCGCATGATCGGGCTGTTCATGATCGATCTAGTCGACGACGCGGGATATCTGACGGCCGATCTCGGCGAAATCGCCGCGACCTTGGGTTGCACGGTCGAGCAGGTCGAGGCCGTGCTCCAGCGGCTGCAGCGGTTCGACCCGTCCGGCATCTTCGCCCGCAACCTCTCGGAATGTCTGGCGATCCAGCTGCGCGAGCAGCACCGGCTCGATCCCTGCATGCAGCGGATGCTCGATCATCTGCCGCTGCTGGCGGCCCGCGATATCGGTGCCTTGATGCGCGTGTGCGGGGCCGACGGCGAGGATCTGGCCCAGATGGTGGCCGAGATCAAGGCGCTCAACCCGAAGCCGGGCCTGGCCTTCGACGGGGCCCCGGCACAGCCGGTCGTCCCCGACATTCTGATGCGCTCACAGCCCGGCGGCGGCTGGCTGATCGAACTCAACAACGACACGCTCCCCCGCGTCCTGGTCAACACCCGCTATTATTCCAAAGTGAGCCGTTCAGTATCCGGTAAGCCCGATCGTGATTATCTGAGCGAACGGCTGCAATCGGCCAATTGGCTGGTCAAGTCGCTGCACCAGCGCGCCAACACCATACTGAAGGTCGCCACCGAGATCGTGCGTCAGCAGGAAGCCTTCTTCGCCCATGGCGTGTCGCAGCTGCGGCCTTTGATCCTGCGCGACATCGCCGAGGCGATCAGCATGCACGAGAGCACGGTCAGCCGGGTCACCAGCAACAAATACGTGGCGACCCCGCGCGGGCTGTTCGAGCTCAAATATTTTTTCACCTCGTCGATACCCGCCGCCAACGGTGCCGCAGCACACTCGGCCGAGGCGGTGAAGTTCAAGATAAAATCGCTTATCGACACCGAAACCGCCGATGACGTGTTGTCCGATGATCGGCTGGTCGATCTGCTGCGGGGCGATGGCATCGATATCGCACGGCGGACGGTGGCAAAATATCGGGAAGCGTTGCGGATCCCGTCTTCGGTGTTGCGACGGCGCAAGAAATGGCTCGGGATCTGATCGGCTGGCGGCCCTAGAGTGGGACGGCGGATCTCGGCGCCCCGGGCCGGCTCGGCCGAGCGATCGTGCGGTGGCTCCGGTTCTGCCCCCCGGCAGGGCCGATCGTCCGGCCTCCTCGTCGAGAGGCCGGCGGCAATCGGAAAGCGGAGGTCAGGATGGCAATCCAGTTCAGCGTCACGGGCAAGCAAATGGATGTCGGCGACGCGCTGAGCCGGCATATCGAAGAGGCGGTCGGCACTCTGGTCGGCAAGTATTTCGGCAGCGGCATCGAAGCCCATGCGGTGCTGTCGCGCGAGGCGCATCTCTATTGCTGCGACTTGTCGGTCCATATCGGTCGCGGCATCCTGATGCAGGCGAGCGAGAAAGACGCCGATCCGTACAAGGCCTCCGACCGGGCCGCCGATCGCATCGCCAAGCGGATGCGGCGCTACAAGAGCCGGCTGCGCGATCACCATAACGGTGCCGAGCACAAGTTCCACGAAGCGCTCGAGGCACAATATGCTATTATCGCCCCCGAACCCGAGGAGCATGACGACACGGGCATCGACGCGCATAACGGCCAGCCGCTCGTGATCGCCGAGATGACCACCGAAATTCCCACTCTGACCGTTGGCGAGGCTGTGATGCGGATGGATCTTGCGGATTGTCCGACTCTGATGTTCAGAAGCTCCGCGCATGGCGGCCTCAATGTCATCTACCGACGCAAAGACGGGAATATCGGCTGGATCGATCCGCGCCGAACGGGACCAGGCCCAGCGTGAGACCAGGCTCTGCTAGGATCGCCAGATGGAAATCCTCGACTTGATCACGCCTGCGAGCGTGATCGCCAATTTCCGGGTCGCCAACAAGAAACAGGCGCTCCAGGAGCTGGCCCGGCGGGCCGCGATCGTGACCGGCCAGCCCGAGCGGCTCATCTTCGATGTCCTGGCGGAGCGCGAACGGCTGGGGACCACCGGAGTCGGGATGGGCATCGCCATCCCGCACGGCAAGCTCGGCGGCATCGAGCGCATGACCGGAGTCTTCGCCCGGCTGGAGAAGCCCATCGATTTCGAGGCGATCGACGATCAGCCGGTCGATCTCATCTTTCTGCTGCTGGCCCCGGAGGGGGCCGGCACCGAACATCTGAAAGCGCTCGCCCGGGTCTCCCGGCTGCTCCGCGACCGGGCGATCTGCGCCAAGCTGCGCGGCACCGACAATCAAGACGCGCTCTATGCGCTCCTGACGGAGGACCAGGCGAGTCACGCGGCTTGAGGTCGACTGGAGAAGTAAGGACGGCCAGACGCTGGAAGGCGTTATGGCGGCGCTCGCGAAAGCGCGGTGCGATCGAATTCCTACGGAGGGGCAGACGCGCACCGGTCGGGTCCGAGCGCTCCGGGCTAGGATCGCCAGGGAACGAGGGGATCTAACGAAATGACGAAGGCCGCGCTGGTCGGGAAAGCGGGGGAGACGCTCGTTGCCGTCGAATTACTGCGGCGAGGGATCGCGTCGCCTGTCCCGCGTCGGATGTCGGGATCGATCTCCTCGCCTATCGGGAGGAAAGCTGTGATCGCGCAATTCCTATCCAAGTGAAGACGCGGTCCGGCCCGTGCTATAATTTCCAAAAGTCATGGTTCTCCGTTCCTAGGTTGGTCCTGGTCCAGGTGTGGAACTGTGCCACGGTTCCGCAATGCTACGTTTTCTCTTCTATCGATCAGGTCGAGGAAGCTCTTGGACAGCATGCCAAGTCGGATTCGTGGCTCGTCCAGGGCGGTTACAGCGTCACAAATCCGACCGCCGAGCATGCATCCCGGATGGAAGGGCATCGATGGCGGTGGGATCGGATCAGCGACCAACTTTCCTGAAACAAACTCTGACGCGACCGACGCAGTAATCCTCTAGACCGACGGCACGTTCGCCAGCGACCGCGCGGGGAGATGCCACTCAAGCCGCCAGCATGCCGATACGACCGGGGCGGCGCTTCCGGTCCGGTGCGGCGATCGGCTCCAGAAAAAACTCGAACCGTGGATGATCCAGGTGCTCGCCGATCAGTTCGGCAACTCGACCGAGCGCTGCCGGCTCGATCGGGTAGCTCCCTGATGCATTTTCATCGGATGCATCGACATGGGCCAGCTGCTTGATTTCGACTAAAGTGCCCGCCGGAACGTCATAGGCTCCCGCAATGACTTCCGTCCTGCGGTCGTAGCCGATTATCTTATGCAAAACAGTCATCGTCACGGCTCCACATTTCGCGTCGGGTCGGCCTGCTTCGTCTGCTGGCCGCTATCCGGATCGAACCCGCCGAGGTGCTCGCCCCGCGCAGAAGATTTCTCGACTTTGCCATGTTGATAGTCCCACTCATAGATCGTGCCGTCACGATCTTTCCAACGCGCCCTGCGGCCGCCGCCCGGCCGCGGTGTTTTCGGTTTGACCCTGACGGCGTGAGGGAAACCGGGCAAATCCAGCGGGGGCATAACGACCTGTAGCAAGCTGGAATTCCCATCGATGAAGCTTGAACTGCCAAGGTCGACTGCGTCGAGTGATCGGCTCCCGCACGCGCTACTCCCGCTCGATCAGCTGCCCCTGATAGACGACAGGCCCAGTCGGCTGGCCGGTCGGTGAACCGGTTTCCGGTTCGAGGCTGATCAACAGCGCCGTGCCGGCGCTGGGGCGGATACGGGCGGCACCGAGCGCCAGCCGGCCGCCGGAAGGGATGAGGCCGAGCGAGACCGGCTTGGCGGCACCGGGAGCGAGCGCCCAGAGCTCGTAGGCGCGGCCGGTTTCCGGGCTCGCATGGGTGAGCGCGGTCAGCACCAGCCCGGCGCGCGGCCGGCTTTCGACCAGGAAGCTCGCCTCCAGCGCCTGCGGAGCGGTCAGGACGGCGATATAGCTGGGCGCCGAGGTCGGGCTCCGGACGAGGATCAACGCGGCCAGACCGGCTGCGAGCACCGCCGTACCGGCAGTCGAGAGGCGCCAGAACCCGGCATTGCGCCACAGGCCCGCGTGCGGCGGGAACGGCACGACCCGGCCACTGGGCGGGGTCAGGGCCGCCTCGATGCGGGGCCAGAGGTCGGCTGGCGGCGGCACGGCCGGCACGCTCTCGGCCAGCGGCTGCAACTGGGCCTGCCAATCCTCGACCCGGCGGCGGAGATCCGGGTCATGTTCGAGGGCCGCCGCCATGGCCGCACGCGAAGCCAGGTCGCCGGCGCCCAGGACATATTCGCCGGCGAGCGCGTCGCGCTCCGCGGGGTCGTCCGGGATCATGAATCGAGACAGGTCTTGAGGGCGATCATGCCGCGCCGGATCCAGGCCTTGACCGTGCCCAGCGGGGTCGCGATCCGGTCGGCGATCTCGCTGTGCGACAGGCCATCGGCGAAGGCGAGGAGGATCGCCCGCCGCCTGGGTGCCTCCAGCGTCTCCAGGCAGGCGCGCAGACGAGCACCGTCGCGGCGCGCGGACAAGGCCGCGACCGGATCGAATTCCTCGACCGAATCGCCCAATCCGGGATCGTCGGAGAGGAACTCCCGCGAGCGGCGCCGGACCGCATCGAGCGCCCGGTATCTGACGATACTGACCAACCAAGCCTCCGCATTGCCCCGCGCGGGGTCGAATTTCGCCGCCTTCTGCCAGATCTGCAGAAAGGTATCCTGGACGGCGTCGGCAGCAGCACTGGGCTGCCGCAGGATGCGCAGTGCCAGCCCATAGAGCCGGGGCGATTCCCGGTCGTAGAGCCGCCGCAGTGCCTGCGGATCGCCGCCGGCGCAGGCGCCGAGCAGAGTTTCGAGCGAGTCGTTCTCGCCTAACGCCATCTCGATCCCACGGCTCCGTGCTGCCCTTCGCCTATGCTACGCGCGGCGCGCGTGCCTGGATGCAGTATCGTCCCGGTCACGGCCGGAGCATGCCGACGAGATCATAGGTTGCGGCGAGGACCGGGCCGGCGATGGCCCGGGCATTTTCGCCGCCGCGCCGCAGGATGCCGTCGATATAGCCCGGATCGGCCATCAGCCGGGCCCGGTGCTCCTCGATCGGTCCCAGCGTCGCAATCAGCCGATCGGACAGCGCCTCCTTGAATTTGGAGAATTCGGTGCCGGCGAAGCCCGCTATCGTCTCCTCGATGCGCTCGTCGGCCAAGGCCGCGTGGATGCCGAGCAGATTGGCGGCCTCGGGCCGGGTTTCGAGTTCGGCGGGTGAGTCGGGCAGCGACAGCGGGTCGGTCTTGGCCTTGCGGATCTTGAGCCGGATGGTTGCGGCATCGTCGCCCATATTGATGCGCGAATAATCCGATTCGTCCGATTTCGACATTTTCCGGGTCCCGTCGCGCAGGCTCATCACCCGCGTCGCCGGCCCCATGATCTGCGGTTCCGGCAGCGGAAAGAACTCCGTGCCGAATTGCCGGTTGAAGGCCTGGGCGATGTCGCGGGCGAGTTCCAGATGCTGCTTCTGATCCTCGCCCACGGGCACGTGGGTCGCCTTGTAGAGCAGAATGTCGGCGGCCATCAGCACGGGATAGGCATAGAGGCCGAGCCCGACGGCCTCACGGTTCTTGCCGGCCTTGTCCTTGAACTGGGTCATCCGGTTGAGCCAGCCGAGCGGCGTCAGGCAGGAAAGGATCCAGGCCAGCTCGGCATGGCCCGAAACCGTCGATTGATTGAAGATGATGCAGCGCTCCGGATCGATGCCGGCGGCGATATAGGCGGCGGCCACTTCGCGGGTGCTGTCGCGCAATTCGGCCGGATCCTGCGGCACCGTGATCGCATGGAGATCGACGATACAGAAGATGCAATCGTAGTCGCGCTGGAGCCGGACCCAGTTTCTGACCGCGCCCAGGTAATTGCCGAGATGCAGGTTTCCCGTGGGCTGGATCCCCGAAAAAATGCGATTCATGGGCAGTGCCGACTTTCCTGGCTCGAGGGTCCTGTTCGGTAGCCCCTGGCGAGGCCGCCGGTCAAGCGGCTTGGCGGCGGATCATCGCCCCGAATTCGTCGAGGCGGGCGGCGCCGAAACCGAGGGCGAATCCGGCATAGAAGGCGAGGCCGGTCGCGATCAGCCCGGCCAGCACCGCGGCGCGCAGACCCAGCGATCCGTCATGGAGCGGCGTCTGCACCAGCCTGGTCGCAAGTTCCAGGACCAGCGCCATCGCGAGCGCCGCCGCGGCGATGCGCGGCACCCGCCGGCGCGTTCGCGGATCGAGGGCGAACTGCCCCTTGCGGACCAGCAGCCAGCCCAGCGCCAGCGCGTTGACCCAGCCGGCCAGGCTCGTCGCCACGGCGTTGCCGATATGCAGGAACGGCCCGGAAAGCACCACCGTCAGCACGATGTTGACGGCGACCGCAACGGCCCCGATCCGGACCGGGGTGCGCATGTCCTGACGGGCGAAGAAGCCCGGCACGAGGACCTTGACCAGCACGAAGGCGGGCAGGCCCCAGGCATAGGCGGCGAGCGCTCCGGCCGCACCCGCCGTCGACCCGGCGTCGAATTCGCCATGCTGAAAGAGCACGGCGAAGATCGGCCGGGCGATCACCGTGAGCGCCGCCGCCGCCGGCAGGGTCAGGAGCAGCGCCAGCTCGAGCCCGCGATTCTGGATCGCGATCGCCCCCGCCTCGTCGCCGTCCTGGAGCCGGCGCGACAGGCTCGGCAGGATCGCCGTGCCGACGGCGATCCCGATCACCGCCAGCGGCAACTGGTTCACCCGGTCGCCATATTGCAGGTAGGAGATCGATCCGGTCGGCAGCATCGAGGCGATGTTGGTCGAAACCAGCAGATTGATCTGGGTGGCACCCGCCCCGAACACGCCCCACAGCATCAATCCGCCCAGCCGCCGCATCTCGGCGTCGAGGCGCGGCCAGCGCAGCCTGAGCGCCATTCCGGCACGCGCACAAGCAACCATCAGCCAGATGAATTGCGCCGCGCCGCCGGCGGTCACGCACCAGCTGAGCGCCGCGGCGGCCCAGCGTTCGGCGCCCCCGCCGCCCGGCCCGAACCGCCAGCTCCAGACGACGGCACCGATCTGGAACAGATTGAGCAGCGCCGGGGTCACGGCTGCCGCGGCGAACCGGTCGAGCGCGTTCAGAATGCCGCCCTGGAGCGAGGCGAGGGCAATGAAGACCAGATAGGGAAAGGTGATCCGGGTCAGCGCGACGGCGAGGGTGAACTGCCCTTCGTCTCGGCTGAATCCCGGTGCGATCGCCGGCACCAGCCAGGGCATGGCCAGCTCCGCCAGCACGAGAGTCGCGAGCAGGGCAGCGAGCAGCAGCGACAAGGCTTCCTCGGCGTAGAGCCTGGCACCGACCGGGCCGATGGCGGCCACCCGGCGGGCGAAGACCGGGACGAATGCCGTGCTGAAGGCGCCCTCGGCGAACAGGGTGCGGAACATGCTGGGCAGGCGCAGGGCCACGAAGAAGGCATCGGAAACGGGGCCGGTGCCGAGGGCCGCAGCGATCAGCTGGTCGCGGACGAAGCCAAGCACGCGACTGAGCAAGGTGTAGGAGCCGATCGTGGCGGCGGCGCGCAGGAGACCCATGCCGTGCCGGGCTAGATGCCGATCGGGGGCGCGGGGCGCCGGGAGCGAGACCGGCTCGAGCCGATGCACCGAGCCGCCGGCATTCGCCGTGCACGGGGCTTGGAAACCGAGACATGAAATGTCGAAATCCCAGCCGGCGATTCGTCGAGCCCGATACTCATCGACAGGCGCGGCGAAGCAAGACAGAGATCGATCAGCGCGGCGGGCGTCCCTGCCCGCCTGCCGGCATGGCCGGCACCAATGCTGGACGCAGCGCGGCATCGGCCGTTGCCGCCTTCGGCGGCATTGCGGGCAGAGACGCCTGCGCCGCTGAGACCGGCCGGCCGACCCACCTTGCCGAGTGCGTCTCGTTCATGTTGGTGCTGCTTGGTTCCACACCGGGCTTCGGCCGACTCGCCCACGATGAACCCGCTCCCTCGAGTGGGGCGGGCGTCTCCCCCGCCTGCCGGCGCCAGCCGGCATCTCTCGCCCGGCGAACTAGATCGCCGGATCGGCCTTTGCCGCCTCCGGCGGCAGGCGGGCGAGACGCCCGCCCCCCTTGCTTTCTTGTCAGAGTCCATCTGCGCTCGCCATGGTCCCCGGAGTGCCGACCGCTTCTGGGCAGCGGCGCGGCTAACCTAGAGTAAGGCGACCAGCAGAAACAACAGCCGCATCCCGCCCGCGCAAACGACGCGCGGTGATGGCAGCCGGACCGGCGAGCGTTCCCCGGGTCGGTGCATGGAACGTCTGACATCGTCCTTCAGCAGATGTAAGCTGCCTCGGGCCAGCCTCCGAGTTGGTACGGACCATGGATGATCGGCGAACTCTCGACCAGTTGAAGGAAATCGGCGCCGGCCGGCCGGCGCCCGAGGACGTGGTATTTCTCTACCGGCAGGCGTTCGCCGAATTCGGCACGGCCGCGTTGTGGAGCACAATTCAGTTGCCTCAGCCGACACTGGCGGCGGCTTTGTCGATCACCGAGAGCTTGCGGGTCGAAGGTGATCGCTCCGCGCGGCGGCTCGCGGAACGGATCGAGGAAGCCTGCCGTGCCGCTCTCTAATCTGCAAATCGAGATTCTGCGCACTCTCGCGGCGCATCGTGATCCGGAGAGCGATGTCGCCGGCAGCACCTTTCTCGTGCGCCGTGGCGCACGCATCTTCGACGATATCGGTACCTTTCACGACCGGGAGGAGCGCGTCGTCCAGGCTGCCGAACAGGATGTCCAAACTCTGAAGGCAGCGGGTCTGGAGGTTGCCTGGCAGCGGCGCGAACCGTCATTCTATCGGGCGATCGTCAGCCGGAGCGATCGAGCAACGAAGCTCGAACGGGTGGTGGACAGCGACTTTCGTTATGTCCCGACCGTCGAAGGCCCTGACCCGGGTTCCTTGACCCTCCGGCATCCCCGGAATATCCTCGCTCCCGCCACTGTCTCAGAAGAGAGGTTGCACGCAGGATCGTGCCGGCCCACATGAAGCCTGGAGACCGGCCGCCACGATGGCTTTTCCGTTCCGATGGAGGAATGCATGACTCGTCTTTCGATCCTGCCCGCACTCCTGATCGGCTTGGCGCTAATCGGCTGCGCCCCGGTGCCGAGCCCGTCCGGCCAGAGTCCGGCAGTGCCGGTGCCCGGGACCCAAGGGACCACGACCGGCAGCTTCGTGCCCGGCGCCGATCCGGAATCCCCGGTGGTGACGGTCGGAAGGGATCAGATCGATCTGACCCAGCAAAATAGCGCCCAGAACATCCTGCTCAATTCGAGCGCCGGCCCGCTGCTGACGATCCGCCATTGACGCCGCCGCCGGCGAACGGTTTCGCCCTGGGCAACGCCCCTGCATCCGCAGTAGATAGGGACGTCCCAACCCGAGGGCGCTGATGCCGGCCACCGACTTGCCGTCTTTGAATTTCGATCTGGGCGAGACGGCTGATCTGCTGCGCGAGAGCGTGCGCGCTTTCGCCGCCGCCGAGATCGCGCCGCGCGCCGCCCAGATCGACCGCGACAACCAGTTTCCTATGGATCTCTGGCCGAAACTGGGTGCTCTGGGAGTGCTCGGTGTCACGGCACCCGAGGAATATGGCGGAGCGGGCCTGGGCTATCTCGAACATGTCGTGGCGATGGAGGAGATCAGCCGGGCCTCCGCGTCGGTCGGCCTCTCCTACGGCGCCCATTCCAATCTCTGCGTCAATCAGATCAAGCTCAACGGCAGCGAGGCACAAAAGCGGCGCTACCTGCCCCAGCTGATTTCCGGCCAGGTCGTGGGGGCGCTCGCCATGTCCGAGGCCGGTGCCGGCTCCGACGTGGTCTCGATGCGTCTGCGCGCCGACAAGAAGGGCGAGCGCTTTATCCTCAACGGCACCAAGATGTGGATCACCAACGGCCCCGACGCCGGCACGCTGGTCGTCTACGCCAAGACCGCGCCCGCTGAAGGCTCCAAGGGCATCACCGCGTTCATCGTCGAACGTGGATTCAAAGGGTTCTCGACATCTCCGAAGCTCGACAAGCTCGGCATGCGCGGCTCGAACACTTGCGAACTCGTGTTCGAAGATTGCGAGGTACCGGAGGAGAATGTTCTGGGGAAGGTAAATCAGGGCGTGCGGGTGCTGATGAGCGGCCTCGATTACGAGCGATCGGTGCTCGCCGGCGGTCCGCTCGGGATCATGCGAGCCTGCCTGGATGCAGTCATCCCCTATCTCCACGAGCGCCGGCAGTTCGGCCAGCCGATCGGCGCGTTTCAGCTGATGCAGGGCAAGCTCGCCGACATGTATACGGTCGCGAGCGCGGCTCGGGCCTATGTCTATGCCGTCAACCAGGCTTGCGATCGGGGCCGGGCCACGCGCAAGGATGCTGCCGGCGCCATCCTCTACGCCGCCGAGAAGGCAACCTGGATGGCGCTCGAGGCGATCCAGTGCCTGGGCGGCAACGGCTACATCAACGATTATCCGACGGGACGATTGCTGCGCGACGCCAAGCTCTACGAGATCGGGGCCGGGACCAGCGAGATCCGGCGCATGCTGATCGGGCGCGAATTGTTCGAGGAGACCGCCTGAGCCCGGGCACCGTACCGGCTCTGGCGGAGGCGCGGGCTTGCGCCCGCGATCGGGACATGATGTATCGACGCCGGCACCCGGGACGTCGGGTGTCGGGCGATGTGCCGGATCGGAGCCGAAGCGAGGGACCAGATGCCGACTGTGTTGATCTCCGGGGCGAGCCGCGGGCTCGGGCTCGAATTCGCCCGACAATATGCAGCGGAGGGCTGGCAGGTCCACGCCACCTGCCGCGATCCGGACAGGGCCGCAGCCTTGCGCGCCATCGAGGGCGATCTCGTCCTGCACCAGTTGGAAGTAGCAGAGAAATCCTCACTCGACGCCCTGGCGCTCGCGTTGAAATTTCTGGCGCTCGATGTCCTGATCGCCAATGCCGGCGTCTCCGGCCCCCGCGGCATGACGCCGGAATTGGTCGACCGCGAGAGCTGGCTCGAAACTCTCGCAGTCAACACGATCGCCCCCGTAGCCCTGGCCGGGGCGTTCCGACGCAATCTGGAAAAGGGCCAGCAGAAGAAAGTCGTGGCGATCTCCAGCCGGCTGGGCTCGATCGCCAGCAACGAGAACGGCGGCCTCTATGTCTATCGTTCGGCCAAGGCGGCACTCAATGCCGCCTGGCATTCGCTCGCGATCGACTGGCGCGCCGCCGGGATGATCTGCGTCGTACTCCATCCGGGCTGGGTGGTCACGGACATGGGCGGCCCCAGCGCCGATCTGCAGCCGCCGGAGAGCGTTTCCGGGATGCGCCGGGTCATCGCCGGCTTGACCCCGGCAGCGAGCGGGCACTTTCTCAACCATGACGGCGCGGAACTGCCCTGGTGAGGGCGTCCGTGCAGCCGCGCCTGCGAACCCGGGCGCCGGATCATCGCCCGCCGCCGGGCCCCGGAGAGCGTCGAACGCCGGTTCGAGGAGAGACGGAAGATGAGCAAATCCGTGGATTTCTATTTCGACTTCTCCTCGCCTTACGGCTACCTGGCGAGCACGCGGGTCGATGACGTTGCCGCTCGGATCGGAGCCGCGGTGCATTGGCGGCCGTTCCTGCTGGGTGCCGTCTTCAAGCTGACCGGCGCCGGACCGCTCGTCTCCATCCCGCTCAAGGGCGACTATACACGGCATGATTGGGCGCGCGGGGCGCGGCGCCGAGGGGTGCCGTTCCGCCTCCCGGCCCATTTCCCGTTCGGTGCGGTCAGCGCCAGCCGCGCCTATTACCATGTGCGGCACCAGGATCCGGCGGCGGCGGTGCGTCTGGCCAAGGCGCTGTTCCACGCCGCGTTCGGCGAAGGCCGCGACATCAGCCCGCTCGAAACCGTGGCCGCCGTGGCCGAGGCCGCGGGGTTCGATTCCGAAGACATTCTGGCCGGCATGCAGAGCGCTGCGGTCAAGGAATCGCTGAAACTCGAAGTCGAGACTGCGATCGCTCGCGGCGTCTTCGGCTCGCCCTTTTTCATCGTCGGAGAAGAAGGCTTCTGGGGCGACGACCGGCTCGACGACGCAGCCGCCTGGCTGGTCGCCGGCGGGTGGTGAGGGCCGCGGCCGACAAACCCGCGGCATCCTGCTTCGCCCGTCCTCGACCGGGCGCGCTACCGAGGGCGAATGTGCTCCCCGTCAGCTCCCTCCCGCGCGATCCTGCTCGTTCGCCGGCGTTGCCGACCGGTCGAGGGCGGCGTCGAGCACACTCAAATGCGGTCGCACGGCTGCATGCGCGACCAGTTCCATCTCGCGGTAATGGCCGACCAAGGCCGTGCCGAATGCCGTCAGCGTCGCACCCCCGCCGGCTTTGCCGCCGAGCTTGGTCGTGACCACCGGATCCCGGAACGCCTTGTTCAGCGCATCGATCAGCAGCCAGGCGCGCCGATAGGACATGTCCATCGCACGCCCGGCGGCCGAAATCGAACCAGTCTCGCGGACCAGTTCGAGGAGCCGGATCTTCCCCGGGCCGACCGAGTCGGCCGTGTCGAAATCGATGCGCAGCGTGAGCCTCGTCATCGAGCGAGTTTGCCATCGGTGCTGCGGTCAGGCCAGCCGATCCTGCAGGGCCTGGAACCGGGTTAGGCGGAAACATCCCGCTGCCGCCGAACCCGCCGACGGTCAGGGTGCAGTCGTGACCGCCTTCACCTCTGTATAGGTGTTCAGCACTTCGCCGCCCATCTCGCGGCCCCAGCCGGACTGCTTGCAGCCGCCGAACGGAAGGGCGGCGTCGAACACCTTGTGGCAGTTGGTCCACACCGTAGGACGCCTTGCCCGTGCAGCTCGTGATCCGTGGCACCGGGCGGTGCCGGCTTCACCTTGATCAGAAGCAGGCGAAGCTCTGCAGTCGACGGGCAGGTGCCGATGATCGAGCAGTGCAGATTGCCGGCCAGCTCCCAGATTCGGGCTCGGCGCGGCGGCGGCGGGTGAACCGCCTGCGGCGACGGGACCGTCGCCTCGAACCGGCGGAGCGGATCGAGAGAAGCCGGGACGCGAGCCGGGCTGGCGGGCTCGAAGCGGAACGGGGTCGTCACCTGCGGGTCATCCCAGAGCGCCATATTTCTCAGAATATAGCGATTCTGGCAGAAGCCGAGCCCGTCCGCAAGCGGCCGCTCGGCCCCGCCTCGGCACCGTCGCCGGCGCGGCGGGTGCTGCGACCCGCCCCACCCGGTTCCAATGCTGCGACCACGGCAGATGTCGAGATTTTTGCCCCTGCTCTCCTCAGGGCGGGTCGTGGCCTCGGCCGCTCGGCGTCGATCCGCCGGAGGCGTCGCCGCTGGCGTCGCCAGGGGCACCGGCTGCAGCGCCGAGCTCGAACCAGACTTGCAGCCCGGCCGGGCGGCTCATCGCCGCAGTCGAGGGTGGGTCCGCCGTCTGGCCGGCGGCGTCCCGGGGTCGGCCTCGCCCGGGCGGTTCGTCTCCGCCTGGGGGTTCGTCTAGGCCTGAGGGTTCGTCCGGCACCGAGATCCCGGGGACTCGGGCTTTCCCTTTGAAACAGCGGGCGAAGTCGCGGCGGACGAGCGCCATCCTCTCCTCCGGCGTCAGCCGGTCGAGGTCGGCGAATTCGTCCTCGTCTTCGAAATCCTCGTCCAGTTCCCCGAACAGATCCTCCGTCTCGGTCTCGATGCCGTCAGTTTCGACGGGCGGTTCGGCGGTCTCCTGGTGCCGATCCGCGGCCGAGGCTCCGGCCGGGCCCAGCGCCGCCGCTGCTTGCTGGCGGGCGGGATCTCGCTGGGCAGCACTGTCTTGGTCGGGGGCGTCGGGGTTCCCTCTCCGCGATTGCCGCCGCCGTCCCAGGGTGCCGTCGATAATCTTGGCTTTGATCGCGTGATTGAGCCGAATCATCCGGCTGATCCGGGAGAGCGCCAGTGCCGGATCCCCGGCCCCGACCCGGCGCCCCTGCCGCGCCGTCGGCGCATTGTCCGGATCGACGACTTCCTGATGGAGTGCTCGGAGCAGATCCATGCCGATCGCAGACGACTCTGACACCATCCGGATCTGCTCCTGGCGCGCCATCGCCGCCGCCCCGGTTCCCTCCGGACCGCCTTCGACCATCCGGGCCCGAACGGCCAAATTCACCCGCACGGTCCGGGTCAGCCGGCAATACGCCATCGGCGGATCGCCCGCCCTGACCCGCTCGCCCGGCAGGCAAGTCGGCGAATTCCAGGGATCCAGGGTTTCGACATGGAGTGCTCGCAGAAGAGCGAGGGCCATCGCCGAGATCTCGTCGAGATCCCGCAAATCCGCCGCCCGCGCCGCGGCGCCGCCGCTCTCTGCGGGGTCGGCGGCGGGGTCGGCGGCCGAGGGGTCGGGTTGAGGCGAGGCTTGAGCGCTGATCATGGTCAAATCATGCTCACACCCAGACCATAGAGTCAAGTACATTTTACGAACAAAATGCCCGCTCCGTGCGGCGGCGAGAGCGGCTGAGACACTACCCGAAGCTGGCGTCGCTGGACAATCTGGCACGACACAATGAAATATTCCTCTTGTGTAGCGACGCCCCGCCCCCCGATCAGACGAGACCGCGCCGGTGAATTCCCCACGCTACGCTCTCTATGCCGTGCCGCCCGCCGACCATCCGCTCCAGACGGTCGCGGCGGCTTGGCTGGCGGGCGAAACCGACGGCCCGGCGCTGCTGCCCGACGGGCTGGGACTGGCGCGTTGGCGCGAGATCACCGCCGAGCCGCGACGCTACGGCTTTCACGGAACCTTGAAGCCGCCCTTCGCCTTGGCTCCGGGGGCACACCTCGACGATCTCGCGGCTGCACTGGCGCTCTTCGCCGCCGCGCGGCCGCCGCTGGAGCCCGTGCGGCTGGCCGTGGCGGCGCTGTCCGGGTTCCTGGCGCTGATTCCGAGCGATCCGGCACCGGCGCTCTCGGCGCTGGCCGACTGCTGCGTCGACGCGTTCGATCGGTTCCGCGCGCCGGCCGGCGAAGCCGAACTGGCACGCCGGCGCAGTGCCGGCCTCAGCCCGCGGCAGGAGGCGCATCTGCAGCGCTGGGGCTATCCTTACGTCTTCGATCAGTTCCGCTATCACATGACTCTGACCGGCCGGCTCGCGGAGCCCGAGCGTGAACGGATCCGGGCCCGGCTCGCCGGCCGGTTCGCCGCGGCGATCGCAGCGCCCGTGCCGCTCGAAGTGGCCCTCTTCGAAGAGCCGGGCCCGAACCGCCCGTTCCGCTTGGTCCGGCGCTACAATTCGACCGGCTGAGGGTCCGGTGGCCAGCCGCAGCGGGCGAGCCGGTCGCGCATATGGGTCGGCGGCGGCGCTTCGGCCTCGACCGGCGGTCGCCCTTGCCAATAGGGCACGGCGATCCGGCGCGACAAGAGCTGCATCGGCACCGCCGGATCGGCGGCGCCATAGAAGGAGTCGCCCGACACCGGCCAGCCGAGCGCCGCCAGATGGACCCGGATCTGGTGGGTCCGGCCGGTCAGCGGCCGGATCTCCAGCCAGGCGAGCCCGTCCGAGCGCCCGAGCAGCCGCCATTTGGTGACCGCGTGCTGACCGCGAACCGGATCGACGATCATGCGCCAGCCGGCGGGGCCGGTAGATTTTGCGAGCTTCAGCTCGATCGTTCCCGCCGCGGCGTCCGGCCCGCCTTCGACCACGGCCCAATAGGTCTTTTCGATCTGGCCCGCGCCGAAGAGGCGGCCGAGCCGCGTCAGGGCCTTCGGATGGCGCGCCAGCACCAGACAGCCGGCCGTATCCTGATCGAGCCGATGGGCGAGCGCCGGAACATGGCGCAAGCCGAAACTCAAGGAAGGCAGCAGCGCCTCCAGCGTGTCGCGCGCTTTCGGTCCGGCATGGACGGGAAGACCGGCGGGCTTGTCGAGAATGATCAGGTTGGCGTCCCGGACCAGGATCCGCGCCCGCAACGAGTCCGGCCCGATCGGCGGCAGCGGCCCGGTCAGCGGTCGGTCGCCACGACCACGCGGCCTCGAATTCGGCCCGCGAGGATCTTCGCGCCATATTCGGGCAAGGCGGCGAGCCCGATCGTCTCGGTCAGGCTGTCGAGCAACGGCATCGGAAGATCCCGGGCCAGTCGGTTCCACGCCGCCTGCCGTTCTTCCAGCGGCGACAGGACCGAATCGATCCCGAGCAGATTGACGCCGCGCAGCAGGAACGGGATCACCGTGGTATTCAGTTCGGCGCCGCCGGCGAGGCCGCAGGCGGCGACCGAGCCGCGGTATTTCATCTGGGTCAGGAGCGTCGCCAGGGTCGTGCCGCCGACGGCATCGATCGCCCCGGCCCAACGCTCGCTCTGGAGCGGCCGGCTCGAAGGCGCCGCCAGCTCCGCCCGGTCGATGATCTCGGTCGCACCGAGGGATCTGAGGTAATCACGAGTCTCCGGCCGCCCGCTCGACGCGGTGACGCGATAGCCCAGCTGGGACAGGATCGCGACGGCGACGCTGCCGACGCCCCCGCCGGCACCGGTCACCAGCACCGCGCCGACCGCCGGGGCGAGCCCGTGCCGCTCCAGCGCCATCACGGCGAGCATCGAGGTGAACCCGGCTGTGCCGATCGCCATGGCCTGCTCGGCCGTCATCCCGTCGGGGACGCGGACGAGCCAGCCCGCGGGAACGCGGGCGTATTCGGCCCAGCCGCCCCAGCGCTGTTCGCCGACCCGCCAGCCGGTGAGCACGACCTCGTCGCCCGGGCACCAGTCCGGGCTCGCCGACGCTTCGACCGTGCCGGCGAAATCCACGCCGGGAATATGCGGGTAGCTGCGCACGAGCCGGCCGAGCCCAGCCAAAATCAGCCCGTCCTTGTAGTTGAGCGTCGACCACCGGACGCGGACCAGGACCTCGCCCGGCGGCAACTCCTCGATCCGGCGCGTCTCCAGACCGGGGAGGACGGCGCCATCCCGCTCGGTCAGGACGAGGGCGCGAAACTCACTCATGAACGCGCTCCCCCTCCTCGGTACCCGCTTCCGGCAGTATGGGAAGTTGACGCATGGCGCGCAACGGACGAATTTGCCCGGCATCGAGCCCCTGCCCCGGAGTCGCCGCCGATGTCCGAGACCCAGCTTCTGACCCTTCGCCGCCCGGATGACTGGCATGTCCATCTGCGCGACGGGCCGATGCTGCAGGCGGTGCTGCCCTTCACGGCTGCGGTTTTCGCCCGGGCGATCGTCATGCCGAACCTGCCGGTGCCGGTCACCTCGGCCGAGGAGGCGCTCGCCTACAAGGCGCGGATCCTGGCGGCCTTGCCCGAGGGTGCGGATTTCACGCCGCTGATGACCTGCTATCTGACCGATGCCACCGACCCCGACGCGCTCGAAGCCGGGTTCCGCGCCGGAGCCTTCATCGCCGCCAAACTCTACCCGGCGCGGGCCACGACCAACTCCGCCCAAGGCGTCACCGACATCCGCCGTCTCGACCGGGTACTGGAACGCATGGCGGAAATCGGCATGAAATTGCTGATCCACGGCGAGGTGACCGATCCCGAGATCGACATCTTCGACCGCGAAGCCGTCTTCATCGAGCGGATCCTGGTCCCGCTGCGCGACCGGATCCCCAATCTGGGCATCGTGCTCGAACACATCACCACGGCCGAAGCCGCGCGCTACGTAGCACTCGCCGCCTCCGGGATCGCCGCGACGGTGACGCCGCACCATCTCCTCATCAACCGCAATGCCATCTTCGCCGGTGGCCTGCGGCCTCATGCCTATTGCCTGCCGGTCGCCAAGCGCGAGAGCCATCGCCGAGCCTTGGCCAGCGCCGTAGCTTCCGGCAGCGACCGATTTTTTCTCGGCACCGACACCGCCCCGCACGCCATCGCCGCCAAGGAAGCAGAATGCGGTTGTGCCGGCATCTTCTGCGCCCCCCACGCACTCGAACTCTATGCCGCGATCTTCGACGAACTGGGCGCGCTCGACCGGCTCGAACCCTTCGCCAGCCTCAACGGGCCGAAATTCTACGGGCTGCCGGCCAACGCCGGCACGGTGACGCTCCTGCGCGGCGAAGCCGAAATGCCGTCGCTCGTCGCCCCTGAAATCGGTGGGCTGCGCCCGTTCCGGGCCGGCGAAAAACTGAGCTGGCGCCTCGTATGACTCGACCGGTTTCGTCGACACACTATTGAAGGTTGATAATTTGGTGGCGACTGAGTTGTTTATGGCAAGAGATCTCAGATAATTTACCCGCCTCCGTAAGCAAATCGACGAATCCTAACCCATCTTCGCCAATTGGCTCTACAGGATCAAATCGAATCAGATAGATAGGGGCCATGAGCAGGCCCATATGGCACTACTTTTGTGTTGGCTGGACGGTGTGCCCGCGCGACGGTGTCAAACGATGG
>Ga0209274_10000030_pt1 | contig 149006 bp, 123 predicted proteins | sample HubBroMetageREF1_FD_188343 | JGI IMG/M metagenome (GOLD analysis project Ga0209274, IMG submission 188343) | Reference soil microbial communities from the Hubbard Brook experimental Forest, New Hampshire, USA - Hubbard Brook CCASE Soil... | ecosystem: Environmental > Terrestrial > Soil >...
ATCGCCGTCAAGAGTATGGGCAATGCGAGACAAGCCCTGGAGAATGCAATGGCTCTTGCACAAAGCGATCCGTCGCTCGACGCCGGGGCCAGAGCGTCATTCGTCGCGGGTGAAACCGCGAAGCTTCTACGATTGAAGTAGATTGAGCGAGAACTGTTCTCATTTCCCGAAGACGTCTTACGGACTCTGCACTTAACTTGGCAAGTGTTGCTTTCGCTTCCTTGTTTGGGCGTCGAGGTAACACGTCGGCCCTACCGAAACCGTTCTCGCAATGTTGTTCTCCTCTGATCAGCCAACGGGTAGCGTCCTTAAGTTCTGCAGAAAAGCCGACCTTATGAGCACCGGGAAGCCGTCTTCTCGTCAGTGATCCGTGCGGGACGCGTGCTGGTCAGCGAGTTTCGTAACACCCTCGAGTGACTCCGCAGTCATCATGATCGCCGAGTTGAGCGATCTCTTACGCCGGATGCTGGATGACTCGACTCGACAACAAGTGCCTCTGCAGGAAGAGACGGCGTTTGCGCAAAAGTATTTGGACATTCAAAAGGTACGATTCATGGATCACCTTCAGGTTGACGTGGATGTTCCGGGAGAACTTAATCTCGCTCAGGTTCCTAGCAGCCCGTGGCAAGGGCCGCCGGGCACTCTTTTCAATCGGGTTCTTAGTCAATCAGCACGATTGCCTGCTTACTAACTTTGACGGGCAACGTCTCTAAGGGTGGACCCGGATCCGACTATCCCGAAAAGCAGCTCTCGGAGCCGGAGGTCAACTCGCTCCCCCCGGTGATGGAGGGATTCAGTTCGAGCCCAGGCAAAAGGCTTTTGGTGCCGAAATCGAAGATTTCGTCCCAGAAGGAGAGCGGGGATGGGAGGAACGATGAGACGGGAGATGTGGGGAGCGCGGAAGGCTTTGGTTGTGGCGGTAATGGGATGCGCAAGCATGATCTCGGCTCCGAGACAGGCGAAAGCACAATCGACCGTTGCGGCGAAAAAAGATGGGCGCGCCAAGATTGATGCCCATGCGGGGGAATGGTTAAAAGAGAGCGATGTGCCAAGCGTAGCGGTGGCATACATCGAAGATCGAACGGTGGCGTGGACAGCGGTATATGGGGAACAAAGTCCCGGAGTCGCCGCGACCGGAAAAACGCTGTATAACATGGCGTCGCTGACGAAGCCAATTACGGCGGAGACAGTCTTGCGACTGGCGTCTGCGGGGAAAATTTCGTTGGACGAATCAATGTCGCCGTTCTGGCTCGACCCGGATATAAAAGATGATCCCTGGAGCAAATTGCTCACACCGCGGTTGTGCTTGTCGCACCAGACTGGATTTGCGAACTGGAGGCGAATGACCGGCGGAGTGCTGAAGATCAGATGGGAGCCGGGAACCCAAACGGGATATTCGGGAGAGGGATACAACTACGTTGGCAGGTTTGCCGAAAAGAAGCTGGCTAAACCCTTTGATGTGTTGGCGCAGGAGATCGTGTTCGATCCAATCGGCATGAAGGAGACGGCGTATACAGCGAAAGAATGGTATGGCGGGCGGTTAGCGGTTCCCCACGGGCCAAAGGGAGAAAAACCTGTAGACCCAGTCGCGACAACGTGGAATGGCGCGGACCTGCTGCGGACGACGATTGGCGACTATGCGAAATTCGTGGTGAGCGTGATGCATGACGAGGGCCTGTCGAAGGACATTGCGGCAGAAAGGGCGACCCTGACGCGCGATCGCATGAAACCCGAAGATTTGAAGAAGGTATGCAGCGAGGCCGGAGAGCCCGGACATTGCCTCGTGACTGCTGGAATGAGTTTGGGCTGGGAAGTCGAGACCGTGAATGGAGAAAAAATCCTGGATCATGACGGCTCCGATTGGGGAGTTAAGACATTCGTGATGTTCGTTCCGGCTCGAGGAATCGGCGTGGTGGTCTTTACCAACGGAGAAAACGGCGAAGCGGTGATCAGGAAGGTAGTTGAGGCTCTTTATCCGAACAAGCTATACGTGGCCACGATGTGATTCAGCGATGCGGAGGGGGCTTTTCATCCTAACTCCGGGCTAGAGTCCGTCGTACAGTGGAAGCCCGTGTGCCTGCTTCACTGCCAAAGTGAGAGCAAAGTTAAAGCAGCAAAGACAGAGAGAGATGCGATCTATTATGTTCGTCGAGAATTTTGAACGTGATCTGCGCTTCAGCGCGCCAGCTCCCGGCAATCATCGCCGTTGTCTCGCTCTCACTGGGAATCGGCGCAAATACGGCCATCGGGTAGAAAGGCGCGGCAACCAGCTGCGTTCCAAAATAAATAACGGGCATGGCGATCAATGCGTACAACGCCCGATGAGCACATAATCGCCGAGTCACTCACCGACAAACCGTTAGTACTGATATGTCGGCCAGTCTTTACCAATTTTCGATTTGGGTCGCGCATTGTGTCTGAGTCACGGGCAAACCGGAAATAATCGAGACCCGCAAGCCAGCTTACCGAAGCACATGGAAGAGCGGTGACTTACGGTATCGCAGGAAGCTTAGGTGCTTTTTCGATCTATCCATGAGAATCTATGCGATACTGTGGCCGCCATGTGGTGTCTGTTGGACTCCAAAGCGAAAAACCATTTTTCGTACAATAAACGTACAATGGATCGGGCAATGGGGCTTTTTTAGCCGTTGTGGCACTTCCTAGAATCAATAAGTTACGTGTTATCAACACCCTGAATAGTTCGACTCCCGTCGCCTCCACCAATAATTCGTTTATTATCAATTTGTTGCGACCGAAACATGAACTTCACGTCGACATGCAACGTTGCTGGGAGGCGGGTTCCCCATCGGTTCGCTCGGGTCATAACGTCTGGGTTTCGCGAGGGACCTTTCTCTTGCGGTTAGGCTTCTTTCTGAACCGGTCTTAACCCTGCAGTTCACCGAACTGCGGCCCAATCTGCCCCACCGCGGGTCCACTGCACTTGCGATATGGGCGCTGGTCGGTACTGTTGTGGCGACACTTCCGACAGGGGGCCTTTCAGATGGGAGTTTGCTTGCTCGGCATGATGTGTGTGGGCCGTGCCACTACGACATTCGATCCCACCCTCGACGAAAGGAGAGTCGGGTCAAAGCAGTTTTGTTTGCGCACAAGGATCTACGGGCAACGCGCGCTTCTCAAACTCCTGGAATTATCACTAACGGGTTTCACCGGCACAACCACACTATACTGACCCGCGGACTATTAGGAAGTGATCCGCAAAGGAAAGCACGTCAACGATTCGAAACAGATTGCAGCTTAGCCAGGGCAGCGTCGCACTGCGTGATAGCACGGGCTACCATCGCCGGATTGCCGCAGGGCAGCGCGCTCGGAGTGACAACTCCAGGATTCGAGATTTTTTTCCAAGCGTCGGCGCTCTTGGCGTACCAATCGTGCGCATCATTCCAGCTTCGCCTCGATCTCATTGCGGTCGCCGGTGAGCCGGAGGCCTCCATTCTGGAAAGTTCCCCCATCGCGAAGTAAGCGTCGGCGGCCGCGTACAGGGCGGCAGTGTTGGGCGGTTTCGCTTTTGTAGCGGGCTCAGAGATGTCCAGAGCTTTGCGATAGGCGGAGGCCGCGTCCTCCTTGCGTCCCAACTTCGCAAGGGCTTGGCCAAGTCTGACATATCCGGTGGATACTTCCGAGCGGGCGTCAGGGTCGGGATCGCGAAGGCTCTCGACCTGCTTTATGCCATTTCGATAAATCTCCAGGGATGATTGCGTCTTACCAGTTCTGGCAAGCGCCTCGGCGACCCAGATTTCCGCAGTTCCACTGAAGTGGAGCGCCTGTTGATCGCCGGGATTACGGGCCCGGACTGCATCATAGAGTTGGATGCCTCGACGCAACCACTGTTGTCCCTCCGCATATTGGCCCATATATACATCGGTCCTTCCCACCGTCACATAGGCGCCCGCCAAGTCCAGTTGAAGAGTCGCATTCTGCGGATCTATTTTGGCCAGCGGTTCAATCAATGCGATGGTGCGCTGGTGCGCGGTCAAAGCCGCTGCCCCATCTCCATTCATCAACATGGTATTGCCGTGGAACACAGTAGCGAGAGCCAGTTCGCGCCTGGCTCGAGCGTCATTTGGATCTTTCGCCAAGGACTCAAAAATCTCCAGCCCCGGCGGATAAAACTGCAAGGCCTCCGACCTGGAACCGAGATCCGACAATGCGTTGGCCACCTTTACGTAATCGACACCCGTTCCTCGTTGGAGTTTTCTGTCTTGCGGGTTCCCCTTTAACAAAGCCTGCATCATCGCCAACGATTTCTTCATCGATTCGACGCTTCCGGTCTGATCCCCCTCGCCTCCCTGAATATCGGAAAGCAATTCATATTCGTGGGCAGCTTCCACTCGCACTTCCAAGTCAGGGTTCGAAAGTTTAAGGAGTGGCTCGGTAATCTTCAGTGCTTCCTCGGCTTGCTGGCGCGCGCCTGGTTGACTGGCACTGTCCAGCATTCTCGCAAGACTCTGACGCGCGATCGCGAGGCTCAATTGGTCGGCAACATTATTCGGATTTGCCCTGGCAACCGCCTCGCGGATTACCACCGCCTTTTTGGTGCTGAGTAAGGCAGCGTCGGTCTGCCCCAAACTTGCATCGAGCGTGCTGCCCTGGAGCGAACCGATCCGTAAATAGGCCGCAGCAAGCTCACGCTGCAGTGAAATATCGCCGCTCGACTCGCTGGCCAGGCTGTCCAGATATTCAAGAGCGCGCTCCAGCAGCAACTTGCGCGTCGCAGTCGCAGCCGGCATGGTTTCAATCGAATCGTGAATCTCGAATATCAGTGAGTTCGCCAGCTTTCGCACATCGTTGAAGCGGCGTTCGGCGCGCGCTTGCTGCGATCGGGCGATCCGTGCTTCATGCAACGTGACGGCCAGCCCCGCGAGAATAGTTATGGCGACGATGACCGCTCCAGCAACTCCGGCCCGGTGCCGTGCGACAAACTTCGATGTGCGATAACCCACCGTGTCTTTGCGGGCGAGGACTGGAAGATTCTCCAGATGGCGGCGGATATCCTCGGCGAATTGCTCGACCGACGCGTAGCGCCGCTGCGGTTCCTTGCGCAGGGCCATGAGAATAATATTGTCAAGATCGCCGTGCAGCCGTTTGCTCAGCTTCTCTGCCGGATGATCGGGGTGTCTCCCGACGGAACGAAATCCCTCCGGGTCGCCGAGGTCATGGCTACTCCATGTCTCTAGCCGGTGTGCGGCAGAGCTGGGCTTCTCGACCTCCACTTCGCAAACTATGCGCGCGATTTCTTGCGGCGTGCTGTTCGGTTTCCGATAGGGATGTTGGCCGGTCAACAATTCAAAAAGCACGACGCCCAGGGAATAAACGTCGCTGGCGGTGGTGATGGCCTCGCCCCTTATTTGTTCGGGGCTGGCATATCCCGGTGTGAGCGCTCTAAATATGGTCAGGGTAGATTCAACTTGACCGGTGACGGCCTCGGCGTCCAGGATTTTGGCAATGCCGAAGTCCAAGAGTTTGGGCGTTCCATTGGAAGTAACGAGAATATTGCTGGGCTTCAGGTCGCGATGGATGATCAGCCGCTGATGGGCGTATTGGACCGCGGAACATACTTGTAAGAAAAGTTTCAGACGTTGCGTGACCGTGAGTTCGTGTTGGCCGCAATATCGATCGATGGGTTCACCTTCGATCAATTCCATCACGAAATATGGCGTATTCTCCGGAGTCGTCCCGCCGTCGTGCAAGCGGGCGATATTGGGATGGTCGAGGCCAGCCAGAATCTGGCGTTCGTTCTTGAAGCGGCTGATCACAAAACCCGAGTCCTGGCCGCTACGCACTACCTTCAGCGCGACTTCCTTACGATATTGATCGTCGGCGCGAAACGCGCGATATACTTCGCCCATTCCCCCGACACCAATCTGCTCGACAACCTTGTAGGATCCAACGCGCCGGCCAAGCCAGGCGTCCGCCACTTCGGAGGAGTCTCCCTCTGATTCCGGCGCCAACGTCAACGGCAAAGGCTGCGGTTCATTCAGGAATTCGGTTCCAGCCTCTTGGTCAGCATTCAGAAGTTCCTCGACATCTCTGCGCAAGGACGAGTCGGTGGCACAGGCGCGGTCAAGAAACGCAGCACGCTCATCCGGCTTAAGCACAAGCACCGGGTCGAGCACCTCTTTTACCTGTTGCCAGCGCTCGGGAGTCATGTCTCAGCCGTTCTGTGCATGGCGTTGTGGAGCCACAGGCGTGCTGTAGCCCATTCGCGTTTTACTGTTGCCGGCGAAATCCCAAGGGCGCCCGCAGTATCCTCAATCGATAGACCGCCAAAAAAGCGGAGTTCCACAATTTGGCTCTGGCGCGCATCCAGAGTGGACAGTCCGGTTAAGGCATCGTCCAAGGCCAATAAGTCGAGGGCTTTTTTCTTAGGAAGGCTAAGGGCCTCATCGAGGACAAGCGTGACCACAGCGCCGCCTCGCTTGGCCGCGTGACTCCTCCGGGCGTGGTCCACCAGAATCCCGCGCATCAGCCGCGACGCTACGGCGAAGAAATGAACCCGATCCTGCCACTGAACCGAGTCGCGGCTGACCAGCCGAAGATAGGCCTCGTGAACCAGGGCCGTGCTTTGAAGGGTATGGTCCCCATGCTGTGCGGCCAGACATTTTCGGGCAACACGACGCAGTTCTGGGTAGACCAATGGCACCAGAGCTTCGCGAGCTGCAGCTTCACCCTGGTTCCAACGGGCTAGCAATTCGGTAACTTGGCTCGGCGAATCGGAGCGCATGAACCCCCCACGGCGGGAAGCGACACCTATTGGACGTAGAAAATATCCCGATTTAGGCCGGAAGTCAATGGTTTACAAGCGCTCCGGAAGGCCGCGCGCATCACGAATGTGCAATATCTAGCACACTCGCCGCAAAAAAATCTGCTGGCCCTTGAGCCAGTTTGTCCGCGCTTTGCGGTTTTATAGATAAGAGATGGAAACGGAATGCGGATTCTGATCGGGACGAACGAACCGCTGGAGGGTTCCTTCTCATTTCGGGGTCAACCTCAAGGTTGGAGGTGGTTATGCGATTTGCCAAAATCGTTGTCGGGCTGATCTTCGCGGTCTTCGTGTTTTCCGCCGTTGCTGGAGCGCAGGTGGTTGTGACCGACGACGCCAACACATCATCCACCTTCCCGACAACGAATTTCGGGAGCAGCGTAGCCCTCATCGTCGGTTCAGGGTCGAACACCTACATCAAATTCAGTCTGGCCAATCTGGGCTCGGGAGTCATCGGCTCGAATGTCTCGAAAGGCACGCTAATACTCTACGTCGATGCGGTGCTCGCTTCCGGAACCATGGATGTGTACCAGGTTAACGGTTCCTGGTCTGAAGGCAAGATCACTTACAACAGCGCTCCCGCGCTGGGCACGCAATTATTCAGCGCAGTTTCGGTCAGCGGCTCAGGATACTTGTCACTGGATCTGACCTCGACCGTGCAATCCTGGCTGAACGGCACGCTGGCCAATAATGGAATCGCGCTGGTGCCAACTCCCGGCAGTAAGATTTCGGTGTCGTTTGACAGCAAGGAGAATATCTTCACCAGCCACACCGCGCAGTTGCCGCTGGTGCTGGTGTCGGCCGGCCCTCAAGGACCACAAGGGCCGCAAGGATCACAGGGAGCAACCGGACCACAAGGACCGGCGGGACCATCGGGCGCTCCTGGAGCAACCGGACCACAAGGCGCACAAGGTCCGCAGGGTTCAATGGGATCGACCGGACCACAGGGTCCGCAGGGTACTCCGGGAACAGCAGGAAGCAACGGCCTGCCGGGTGCGGCTGCCACGGTTCAGGTGGGGACCGTAACTACGGGCAGTCCCGGATCCCAAGCATCCGTGACCAACATCGGAACCGCGAACGCCGCCGTCTTAAACTTTTCGATTCCGCAGGGCGCGCCCGGTTCGGGCGGTAGTGGATTCAACGGAATCCAGGAGTTCACCCAAAGTGGAACGTTCACCGTCCCCGCAGGAGTGACCAGCGCTCTCGTCGAGCTCTGGGGCGCCGGTGGGGGCGCGGGCAGTACCTGCGACATCATCGGCCCCACTTTTGGCGGTTCTGGAGGGGGCGGCGGGTACTCGCGCGCTGTGATTTCGTTGACGCCGGGAGCGGCCTATAGCGTTACGATCGGCGCCGGAGGGACAGCTGGCGGAGGAGCGTGCGGTGTTGCGGGAGGAGACGGAGGGGCGACGCAGCTTTTGGACGGCTCATCCAATGTGCTTGCCAGTGCGGGAGGGGGCGGCGGGGGAGCCTCAAGCGCTTACGGCGGACCAGGAGGATCTGGTGGCGCCGCCGGCTCTGGTCAGAACGTAGTCGGACGTTCAGGCACAGGCGGAGGGGTGGGAACAAGTAGCAGCCCCGGGGCCGCTGGCAACCCGCCTGCAGGGTCGATCCAGCTCCCTAACGGAGCTGGCGTCGGGAGCACGAGCCAATATTCCGCAGGATTCCCGGGGTATGTGCTGATCACTTTCTAGCTTGTGATCACCGTGTTCGCACACGGTTAAGTTGCCAAAGGAGATCGAATGATCGCAATACCGAAGAGCCGAAATCGCGCGTCGTAGAGCGGATCTCAAGAAAAAACTTTGGAGCGTGCCATGAAAAATCTTAAGACGAGACTAGCCGTTCTTTTGCTTTCGACACTATGTTTGTTGACCGGCGCCTACGGGCAGAGCACGCCCACCGGCAGTCCTTCTGCTCAAGTGCCGCCGCCGTTGATCCAGTTTTCCAACGTCGCAACCGATGAGGGCGGCAATCCGTTGAGCGGCGTGGCGAACATCACCTTCTCGCTCTACAACAGCCAGCAAGGCGGTGAAGCGCTGTGGACGGAGACCCAGAACAATATTCAACTCGATGCCACCGGGCACTACTCGGTCGAGCTCGGCATTACGCAGCCCAACGGAGTGCCGACGTCCCTGTTTACCACGGGAGAAGCGCGTTGGCTGGGAGTGCAGATTGCGGGGCAAGCGCAGCGGCCGCGGATCTTCCTATTAAGCGTGCCCTATGCACTGAAGGCCGGTGACGCGGCGACGATTGGAGGATTGCCTCCGTCGGCCTTCGTGCTGGCGGCGCCGCTCAACGGGGCGAGTTCCGCTCCGGTGGATGCAAGTGCCATGGCGCAGGGCTCGGCTCCACCGCCCTCGAATGCCATCACCGGAACCGGCACGGTCAACTATCTGCCGTTGTGGGACACTACTTCCGACATTATTAGTTCGGTGCTGTTTCAGTCGGGAAAGGGGAGCACCGCCAAGATCGGTATCAACACAACCACCCCGGCCTCGACGCTGGATGTGAAAGGCGGCGGTACCATACGCGGCACCCTCAGTTTGCCGAGCGCGGGAACGGCCACGGCCAGCAAGGGCTTCAACTCGCAACCGCAAACGCTGGCAGCTTCGGCGTTCAACAGCAGCACCAGCACGGCGGTCAATCAGACGTTTCAGTGGCAGGCCGAGCCGGCGGGCAATGACACCAGCACACCTTCGGGGACTTTGAATCTGCTATTCGGGGAAGGCACGGCCAAACCATCGGAGACCGGGCTGCACATCTCCAACAATGGTCAGATCACGTTCGCGACCGGGCAGACTTTCCCCGGTACGGGCACGGGCGACGGGTCGGTGACCAGCATAGGCAGTGGCGCGGGCCTGACGGGCGGGCCGATCACTTCGAGTGGATCGTTGAGCATCGCAACTGGCGGCGTGACGAACGCTATGCTGGCGAATCCCTCGCTGACCATCACGCCGGGCACGGCGCTGACCGGCGGCGGATTGGTCTCGCTGGGCGGAAGCACAACTCTGAATGTCGATACAACGAAGGTACCGCTGCTCGTGGCGTCGAACACTTTTACCGGCAACCAGACGACAAACGGAAATCTGACGGCGACGGGAATGGTATCGGGCAGCGGCTTCCAAATCGGGGGTGAGCTGTTCGACTTCGGCTATTGGACGTTGTATAGCGCGTACCTCGGTTTTGCAGGGAATGCAAGCTCAAACAATACGGGCCGTTTAGACGTGGCCGTCGGTCCCTTTGCGCTTTTCGCTAACAGCACGGGTTATGCAAACACGGCCGCCGGCTATGAAGCGCTCGGCGCAAATACTACAGGCAGCTACAACACTGCTATCGGCTCATCCGCACTCGCACTTGAAACTACGGGCGTCAATAACACGGGCGTGGGATTGGGTGCGCTTTCTTTCAACACCACCGGCATCAACAACACGGCGCTCGGCTACAACACGGGAAATCCGGTGGACGCTACGACTCTTACCGGAGCAAGCAATCTGTTCATCGGATACGGTGCCGCTCCCAGCACTGGTGCCCTGAGTAACGCTGGCGCGATTGGGGTTCTGGCTGAAGTCTCGCAGAGCAACTCGATTGTTCTTGGAGGCATCGCCGGCGTCAACGGAGCAACCGTAAGCCAGAGCGTCGGAATTGGCACGACCGCTCCAGCCTCCACGCTTGATGTGCACGGAACCGGGAACTTCACTGGGAATGTGACTTTCGCCTCCACGCAAACCTTTCCCGGCACCGGCACCATCACCGGAGTGACCGCGGGCAGCGGTCTGAGCGGGGGCGGTGGGAGCGGCAATGTCACCTTGGCGATCGATACCACCAAGGTCATGACCGGAATCACGGCCGGAACCGACCTGACGGGCGGCGGAACGGGGGGAGTTCAGACCTTAAATCTCGACACCACGAAAGTGCCGCAACTGGCCGCCGCCAACACGTTTACCGGGAATCAAACGGTGAATGGGAACCTTAACGCCACGGGAGTTGTGACAGGAAGCGGCTTCCAGATCGGCAGCAACCTGTTTGATTACGGCTCTTACACACTTGGGAGTGTGTTTCTCGGATTCGCGGGCAATACCGCAACGATGGCAGGAGGAAACACCGGCGTCGGGTTTCACGCGCTCTCGTCCGACACCTTGGGGGGCTTGAACACCGCGGTTGGGACTTACGCCTTGAGTGCCAACACGACAGGCAGTGACAACATCGCAGTGGGCAACGCCTCCCTGTACAGCAACACCACGGGAACCTCCAATGTCGCCATAGGTTCCGCCGCATTGGGTACCGGCAGTACCGCGATCAACAACACCGCAGTCGGCTTTGACTCCGGTTCCACCGCTGACGGATCGTATATCACCGGCGCGAGCAATACCTTCCTGGGCTACGGCGCCGCAATCGGCACGGGCACTATCAACAATTCCACTGCGATCGGCGTGGAGGCTGAAGTCAGTGAGAATGATGCGATCGTGCTGGGCAGCATTGCAGGCGTGAACGGCGCCAGCGTCAGCACGAGCGTCGGCATCGGCACCACGGCGCCCATCTCCACACTCGACGTTGATGCCAATGTGCCCTCTGGCCTGGGCCCCACACTGACTCTGACCAACAACGGCGGCAGCGGCCAGGTATCCATCGATTTCAACACTTATAAGCCTTCGACTCAGGGCATTTACAATCCGGCATCCCGCATTGAGGTGGGAGACGATGGAGGATTTACCGACATCATTACGTTCCAGGCGAACAAGCAGGGTGCGGCGAATCAAGGCTTGCAAACCACCATGTCGATCGACCCGTATGGGGACGTTCACGTCTATGGCACCCTAAGCAAAGCCAGCGGCTCATTCAAGATTGACCACCCTTTGGATCCCGCCGACAAGTATCTCTATCACTCCTTCGTCGAGTCGCCCGACATGAAGAATATCTATGACGGAAACATTACGACTAACAGCCACGGTGTAGCCGAGGTGCTTTTGCCGGATTACTTTGAGGCCCTGAATCGCGACTTCCGCTACCAGTTGACAGTTATCGGGCAGTTCGCGCAGGCTATTGTGCTGAGAAAAATCGGCAACAACCGTTTCACAATAAAGACCAGCAAGCCGGGCGTGGAAGTTTCCTGGCAAGTGACCGGCATTCGCCACGATGCTTACGCTGATGCACACCGCATTCAAGTGGAAGTAGAGAAGCCGCCGCAAGAACAAGGGCGCTACCTGCATCCAGAACTATTCGGCGCGCCCGCCGAGCAGGCGATTGGCTATCACCCTCTGCAGCCGCCAAGCCGAACTGTTGACCCTCAACTTGCAACCGCCACAGGGCAGCAGACTAGCGGGCGATAACGCTAAGGCGAAGTCCATGATTTGCAAATCGCAGTTTGCAAAGCCAGAGTAACTCAGTAGTCGCCCGAGCCGGTCCGTGCAGCGATGAGTTGCCAAAGGAGGTCTAATGGACCGCAATAGCGACGAGCAGAAAATTGCGCACAGTCACTGATCTCTGAAATCGTGGCCGCCTCTATTTTCGATTATCGTAGATTGTGAAAACTGCGCAGGTCTGTATTTCGACTCTTCGCGACAAGCGGTTTGCATTTTTCGCAATTGGCTTCGCGCTCCTCTCAACAGGAAAATTGTACGATAATTGTACGATGGGCAGGCTTATGCAGGCCTTTTGGCACTTTCGTCTCTTTGTAGAATCAGCAAGTTACAGAATCTAAATGGTGCTGGAAGGTTCGACTCCCGCCGCCTCCACCAATATCTTGTTTATTATGAATAGTTTACAAGCTGTATAATTTTTCGTACGATGATCTTTCAACCGCTGTTTGAGCGAGGCGGATTCTCCAGAAGTCCCAGTGCCATTCTTCCCGCACGCACAAGTCAATCGCCAGTGGGAAGCCTTCTCGCTGCGAAGGTCGGGCGCAGGCGTGCTTCCATTTCACTCAGCCGTCCAGAAGCCAAAACGGCTCGCCAGTAGTCCACCGGTCCCTTCAGGTCGTTTTGATGAAAGGCAACTGTCCAGCCCCAATCACAGGCTTGTTCGGCCGATTACGGACAAGATTCACTGGCGCGCTGAAATCCCAGAGTCGTCGATTGATGCTAACGGTCAATTCGCATTTACCTCGACATAAAGAATCCTTATACAAGCATATATCATCTTACCTTGTGATATCGAATTGCGGGCAGGCGAGCTTGCCACGAAAGGACTTTATGATTCGCAAACTGATGGCTACGGACAACGACATTGCAACCACTATTCTCCGATTGGTGCTCGGCGTAACTTTCTTCGCGCATGGCGCCCAAAAGATGCTCGGGTGGTTTGGTGGCTACGGATTCACCGGCACGATGGGTTTCTTCACGGGAGTCCTGCACATTCCGGCTGTATTTGCATTTCTGGCAATCGCGGCGGAATTCTTCGGCGGATTAGGGCTGCTCTTCGGGCTGTTCACCCGCGTGGCTGCCTTCGGGGTCATGTGCAACATGATCGTGGCGATCGCGATGGTTCATAGCCGGTTCGGGTTCTGGATGAACTGGACTGGGACACAGAAAGGGGAAGGTTTTGAGTACCACCTCCTGTTGATCGCAGCCTCGGCTTTTCTTATGATTCGCGGCGCAGGAGCAGCTTCGGTCGATCGTCTGTTGTCCTCTCCCGCGAAGAGCAGGATCAACGCCCAGGCACGTCCACAGGCTGCCTGATTGGGAACCTAAAGATGAACAAGAGTGATCGCATGAAGGCGCCTCGGCTCTGGCTGGTAATTGCGAAGAGTTACCGCGCGCTGAGCCTCCTCGCTGAGCAGAGTATCGCCAACACGGGGCTGTGCCTCACGGATTTTGTCGCGCTCGAAGCCCTGTTACACAAGGGTCCGCTGACTATCTCGGAGATCCAGGACAAGGTGCGCTTGGCCAGTGGCTCGATGACCGCGGCAGTCGATCGACTCGAGAAACTCGGGTTGGTTGTTCGTAAGTCGAGCCCGAGTGATCGACGGTCGCGGGTTGTGGAACTCACAGCGCAGGGTAAACGGCTGGCAGCATCATGTTTCGAGCGGCATGCAAAGGACCTCGAGGCGCTCATGTCAGTGTTGTCCGAGCGGGAAATGGAACAACTTCACGGATCGCTTAAGAAGCTCGGCCTGCTCGCAGCCGAACAACTTGACAGCGAGAATGCAAGGTCACGAGCAGCAAAGAACAAGCTAGAAAATCCATGAATGACCTGGGGCCTGACCGGAATAGCCTGTGTCGGGCCGCACATATCAGGAGGTACGATGGAAATCGGTTCAGGAGGTACGATGGAAATCGGTGTTGATAGTTTCGGAGCAGTCATCTCTGACTCCGCTACGGGTCTGATTCTCAGCCCGCTCCAGCGAATGGACAATCTACTGGAGGAAATTGTCCTAGCCGACGAAGTTGGTCTCGATGTTTTTGGCATCGGCGAACACCACCGCAGCGAGTTTGTGGATTCTGCCCCAGTTGTCATTTTGGGAGCGGCCGCCACCCGCACCAAGAACATTCGCCTAACAAGTGCCGTAACCGTCCTCAGCGCCACCGACCCCGTTCGAGTCTTTCAGGAATTCGCCACTCTGGACCTGATCTCCCATGGGCGCGCTGAGATTGTTGCGGGACGAGGTTCGTCAATAGAGGCGTTTCCACTCTTCGGTTTCGATCTGGACGACTACGACTCGCTCTTCTCGGAAAAGCTGGATCTCCTCCTTAAGGTTCGCGAGAACACCCACGTTCACTGGAAAGGCAAGCACCGCGCTCCGCTTACGGGACAGGCGGTCTATCCGCGTCCGCTCCAAAATCCGTTGCCCATTTGGGTTGGAGTCGGCGGTACACCCGAGTCATTCGTTCGTGCCGGCACACTCGGACTACCGTTGATGGTCGCCATTATCGGCGGAGAACCCAAACGATTTCGGCCGCTGATCGATCTTTACCGCGAGGCTGGGCGCCGCGCCGGCCACCCCGCCGGGAAACTGCGAGTCGGACTTCACGCAATCGGCTTCTTGGGAGACACCACGCAGGAAGCTGCCGACGATTTCTATCCGGGATACGCTCACACCTTCACAGAGATCGGGAAAGAACGCGGCTGGCCCCCCGTAACTCGGGCGCAGTTTGACGCTCTGCGCGGGCCCACCGGTGCACTGATTATCGGAGACGCTGAAAAGGTGGCGGAAAAGATACTTTACGTGAACGAAGTTCTGGGAGGCCTTTCTCGAATTACTTTCCAGATGGGTGTCTCAGCATTGCCACACCAAAAGATGTTACGGTCGATCGAGCTTCTGGGAACTAGAGTTGCTCCAAATGTCCGGAAAGAACGCGTGGCAGTAGGTTCGCATTGAGTTGAGGCGGAACTAGAAGCTTGCATTCATTGAGAGGCGGTGTTCAGCGCGGTCCAGGCAGCTAAAGAATCCATGTAGTCTCTCCAATGGGTGTTGGTGGCAGAGCCCTACAACATCCTTGCGTTTCGCCTGACGATTGCATCCCTCCGGCCCTGGTGGCCTACTGCCCGTCCAAGTCGCGAAGATCAGACTCGAGCCTCGCTGGACTCTGCAGATAACCATCAAGAAAGCGAAGCAGAAACGGTGTTTGACTGCCAGCGCCGGCAAAAAGTAGGACTGGAACGTCCGGCTTGATCCGCTTCATCTCCGCCCGTACCGCACTGCCAGCGGCATCGGGAAGGTCGTATTCCAGGAGAACACCGTCTACATCCAGAGTTGTCAAGAGGCGTAAAGCCTGATCCCCAGTCGTCGCTGACGTGACTTCGTAGCCGGCGGTTTCCAGCATGTATTTCAGCGCGCCCATATGCTCGGGGCGATTCTCGACGCAAAGAACCTTGATGTGGCTCATGAGCAGCTGTTGCGCCCCCTCGATCGGCACATGCACGCGGAGAACAGCTCGCAGTTCACCGGTCGCCCGGCGGTATGACAGCCGCGCGACTGAGAATCGGCACTTGGAATGAATTGCCCAGCATATCGTTGTAAGTAATCGTGTCCTCTCCGACCAGCACCAGAAGCTCACGACCAGTTTCATATCGCACGTTATCCGTGCCGACGGGCGCCGCGTACAACACCCCATAAGCTGTGTTGCCGACTCTCACGGAAACCTCGCAGCTGGTGATACGAGCATCGGCGTCGGCGGCTTGATGGCAATGCGCCGCAGTGATCGTGCCTACTTGGTATTTGGACACGCTCGCAGCCTCTCGTTCGGAGGCCACGATTGCCGTGTCCGGCAAGGTCGACCGCTTCAAGGCGACGGCAACGTTGTGTGCCAGGTTATGAGTAGCTCGCGAGTTGCTGCCGGTGAACCCAACATCGCCTTCAACAACATTGTCCAGAACAAGGTCGCCTTCCCGTGTGTAAAGCCGAATTCGGGCGTTCAGCGTGTTCATCCCACTCGCCGCACTCCATCCGCAGATCCTAAGAAAACCCTCCGCGACAACTCCCAGCACGCCTGCGTCACCGAGGTTGGCCCGACGAGTCCCGCTCCCTGGCGCGGACTCTTGCACCGTCACTTTTAAGATCAGCAGGTCAGGAACGTCATTCGAGTTCGGACCACCTTTAAGGAGCACTTCCTTGAAGCGCTTCGTTTTGGCTAGCTCTCCCAAGAGATTCCTGTGTAGAGCGGATTCGAAAGATGGATCCAGGCTCACATCTCCGGTGTCGACTTTATCGACTCGAAGGCTCCATTGCTGGGAGCCGCGGCTCTTTCCCTCTGTGGGGGATACCGCAAGCGCGGACGGAACGAACGCTAGAAGATACAACGCAGAAAGCGTCAGGATCAGAGCCGACAGGCCTCCGCGACGCATGTTGTCGCGAATCAAAGCGGACAGTCTGAACGCAGCCCTAGCTACAGCAAGAAAATGTTCTCTACGTGTTTTCGTTCTCGGCCTTTCGACGGAACCTCTTGACGCTTGCGCGGCCGGGTTTCCACTCGGTTGAAATGTCACTGCTTCACCTTTAATTTCGCAATTCTCAACATTTGATTTAGGCGGAAGCCTTGCTCGTGCTCATGGCCTCCCTGAAATCGCGCCGGACTTGTTCTTCGCGCTTCAGGGCCTGGTTGAGCTCCTGAACGATCTTCAGCAGCTCATCGGGATCTTTTGCTCCCAGCGCGGCGTGGCACAACTCTCTCCAGTTCTTCCGCCCTCTTTCAGCCATGATGCCTTTCCTCCGAACATTTGCCTTCTGTTATCCCAAAACAGTCCGTCAGCCACCGAGGAGTTTCTTCACCTCCTCGCACTCACAGCACTGCTTCCCCGGCCGACCGCTCGCAGGGCCGCAACAATCGAGCCCACGATACAAAAACTGATCAGTAGAATCAGGGCGCTCAAACATAGACCGCCCAGCAACTCAACCGTGCTTTCCAGCATATGCATGTCCCTCTGCCTGTGATTGTGTTTGCCCGAACTCCCAGTTTCGCGAACGTACCGCTACTGCACGGCACCTATGAACCCTACTTTCATGATCAACCTTCCTTGTTCGGCTGGACTTGCGAAAGCGCATGCCCTTCAAGTGACTGTCACAATCAGCCGAGCTTAACCAGATTCTGAAACATAAGCCCGCCAGGCTGCCCGCCTAAAACATGAAGGGGCACGCCGCCCTTATCGAGCCTTCCGAGTTCGACCGGGGCGAAGCCAAGCTGAGTTGCTACCGCCGCGACAGTTGCGCTGGCGTCGGCGTCATTGCTCGATATGAACACGACCTGCCGCTGCCCCTCCGAAGACGGATTCGTTCCAAGCTGTGCCGCGGGCAGATGATTGAAGGCCTTTACGAGGCGTGCTCCGGCAAATGCTTTGGACACGACTTCAGAAGAGAGGAGACCTCCTAGCTCTTCCGGAGCAACACGAATGGCATTCGTAGCGTCGACAACGATCTTGCCGTTCCACTGCTTGAATTGCTTCGCAACATCCTTGTGAGCAGGAAATGGGACAGCGAGGAAGATCATCTCAGCCTTAAGGGCGTCTGGAATGGATTGGGGAAAGACGCTGGAACCGAGTTCTTTCGTCAAAGACGCCAGCGTCTCAGGTCCACGGGTGTTTGCGATTGCGACTTCGATATTCTCACGTGCGAAGATGCGTGCGAGCGCGGTGCCAATCTTGCCGGAACCAATAATCGCGTACTTCATAATGAATCTCCAGAAGTCGAATGAACGCTACGACTCCATCGTCGGCGTTGGCGTCGTAGCGAATGAAACTGGCCAGACTCTTCTTATGACAGGCAGGAAAACCCTGCCTGCCAGGAACCTTACGATCGTAAGTAAACCGTGTTCTCGCATTCGGTACTGGCATCTGAGGCGCCAAAGTAGCGCCCTCGGCGGAGTTGTTCGTAAATGCTTGAGTGAGGGCAGGTTGCGCATTTGAAGCCGAAAGTTAACTACGCCGCCTGTCAAGCGCCCCGACGCAGGTTTTGACATGTGGCGAAGGCAACGACATTTTGTCGAAGCCTTCTGCCGCGTCACTACATCAGATCAAACATATCCACGAACGGGCAGCGCCCTTGTAGGCCGTTTGCCGTGGCTGGGCTGTTCCTGATCGATGTGACAAGCGAACAAATCTATGAGCACTTTGGCAGCAACAATCTCAGACACGTACACCCAACGTTATGAGGCGCTGCTGCGCGCGACCAGTGCCATTGGGACGTGCAGCGATTGCGACGCCGCCGCTGACATGCTTTTGAAGACGCTGCTCGAGGTTGTTCCCTTTGACTACCTGCAGCTGGTCGCGTTTGAGAGTGACACCAAGACAGTCGGGTGGCATCTGCTCTACTCAAATGGGAGAAGGCACAAGGTGCCCGAGGCGAATGTTGTTCTGGAAGATACGCCCATTGCGTGGGTACATGAATCTCAACGGGCTCTCGTAACGACAGATTGGAGGGCGGAGCGGCGGTTTGCGAAGCATGGGGAATTCCTGAACGAATTAGGTGTTGTCTCTACTTGTGTGCTTCCGCTCGCGAGAGGCGAACGCCGGCTCGGTGCGCTGAGCATGGGCAGCTTCCATCGCCATGCCTACCCCGAGGAGGAAGTCCGCTTCCTCTCTCTGGTCGCCGACCAGATTGCGCTAGCCATTGATGCAGCCGTGAACTTCTACCTGTCACGGCAGGCGCGGGATCGGTTGAAGCTCATCCTTGACCTAACCAACCAGGTCGTCTCGAACCTGAATTTCCAGGAACTGCTGCGAACGATCTCGGCGAGTGTTCGGCAGGTCATGCGCTGTGACGCTGCGGCGATCATGCTTCCCGAGCCAGATGGCACGCACTTGCGGGTGCACGCTCTCGACTTCCCAGACAGCAGGGGAATTTTCACAAAACACCTGTTGATTCCCATCGCGGATACGTTCCCGGGTGAAACTTACCAAAGCGGCAAGCCTTGGGTCTTGAACCGACTCGATCCCGCTGAGGTGCCTCCTGAGATGTACGCAAAGGCCTCAGGCGAGGGCATAAATTCGTTCTGCGACATGCCTCTCATCAGCAGGGATCGCTCGCTTGGCGTGCTCGCCCTAGCGAGCCGGGAAGAGAATGCTTTTGATCGGGAGGCGACGACCTTTCTGTCCCAAGTCGCGCAGCAGGTCGCGATCGGCGTGGAGAACGCGCTGGCGTACGGTGAAATCGCTGATCTCAAGGACAAACTCGCGCTGGAAAAACTGTATCTGGAAGAAGAAATCCGCGGCGAGATGGACTTCGAAGGAATTGTGGGGCAGAGTTCAGCTCTCCGCCATGTTTTGAACATGGTGGAAACCGTGGCTCCCAGCGACTCGACGGTTTTGCTTCTTGGTGAGACCGGCACCGGAAAGGAATTGATTGCGCGGGCGATCCATGAACGCAGCCGGCGTAAGCATCGGACGTTCGTAAAGCTCAACTGCGCTGCGATTCCTACAGGACTGCTCGAGAGTGAGCTTTTTGGACATGAACGAGGCGCCTTCACAGGCGCGATTGCGCAGAAGGTTGGCCGCCTCGAACTGGCCGACCAGGGCTCGCTGTTCCTGGATGAGGTCGGGGACATTCCGGTCGAGATCCAGCCCAAGTTGCTGCGAGCTTTGCAGGAACGAGAGTTTGAGAGGCTGGGCAGCAACCGAACCAAAAAGGTCGATGTTCGACTGGTAGCGGCCACCAATCGCGACCTCGAAAAAATGATGGAAAATCGCGAGTTCCGCAGTGATTTGTACTATCGTCTGAATGTCTTTCCGATTCGCATCCCCCCTTTGCGCGAGCGCCCGGAGGATATTCCGTTGCTGGTTCGCTACTTCACGCAGAAGTACGGCCGCCTCATGAACAAGGAGATCGAATCGATTCCCGCCGCAGCCATGAGGAAGCTATCGAGTTGGCATTGGCCGGGGAATATTCGTGAGTTGGAGAACTTCATTGAGCGTTCGGTGATCCTCACTCACGGCACAGCATTGCAGGCTCCGATCGCCGAACTGACCAACAACGGCAGGACCACTCCAGTGGTTGGGACGCGCGAAGCGAACGAGCGCGATGAAATAGTCCGTATTTTGAAGACCACCAACGGACGAGTAGCAGGCACCGAAGGCGCCGCAGCCCGTATGGGCCTCAAGCGCACGACTCTCATCGCTCGCATGAAGAAGCTGGGCGTCGACCCGCGAAGAGTGTTATGAAATCGACAACAGCCCAGCCTCACGACAGCACTCTCTAGCCTGAGCAAGGCTGGCGGACCCTTAGATCTCATTGAGTGTTCTAGCGCTTTGGCCCTTCCCTTGCTTTGAGCCTGCTTTATCCCTTTTGTTGTAGAGCCTTCCGCTCCAATGTCTACAAGTGTCGATTCTGATTTTGACAGTCGTTGACACAATGCTCCGACGATTTTGCTCTCGCCAATAGTTTCAACATCTTGCAGGCATGCGCCTTTGGCATGCGCGTTGCGCTTACTCAACCCGTTCTGAGATCCAATATGTTCAAGATTTCCATCGTCGATACCCGCAGTCAACGCAAGCTTGTGGTCGAAGGAAAACTGAGCGAACCCTGGGTCGATGAGCTTCGCACCACCTGGAGAAATGCGAGCCGTGACTTAAATGGCCGCAGAGTGATTATCGATCTGAGCAGCCTGACCGTCATCAGCCGCGAGGGAGAAGATGCGATTTTCGATCTGATGCAGCAAGGCGCAAAGTTTTCCTGTGCCGGCATTCTTACTCGACACGTGCTGAAGGGACTGGCCCAAAGATGCCGATGCGCATCGTCGCAGGTACTCGAACAAAAAGAGTGAGACGCTGAAAACATTAAAAAAGTGTTTGGTCGTCGATTTTCACCAAACTCAAGCGACTAATACGTGAAAGACGGAGGTGAACATGCCGGAAACAAAGCAAATCACGAGCCCCACGCCGTACGCAAGCAGCGACGATTTCCGCCGGGTTTTCGACGAGGACATGAACAGCCTCTACCTGCTCGCGTATCTGCTAACCGCGGATCGTGAGAAGGCTGAGCAGTGTTTTGTCTCAGGCCTGGAGGACGCGGTAGAGGGCAACCCGGTTTTCAGGGAGTGGGCGCGTTCCTGGGCTCGGCGGGTGATTATCGTAAACGCCGTGAGGTCAATCAATCCGCGACCGATGGAAGAAAATAGGGGCCCGAGCTCTGCCCCGGTCAGTGGCAAAACGCCTGTGGAGCAGGTCGAGATTGCCGCAGTTCTTGCACTCGAGCCGTTTGAGCGCTTTGTCTACGTAATGACGGTTCTCGAACGCTATTCCGATCAAGACTGTTCTCTTCTGCTGGGCTGCGCACGGCGGGATGTAGTCGCCGCGCGCACTCGCACTTTCGAGCAACTTGCAAGCGCGATGGCACCGCACTCCAGGCCACTGCCGCCTGCCAGCTTAGAAAAACCGGCATCGGATGATCGCCGCAGTTCCCTGCTTGAGTTGCTGGCTGGTCAATGTTTAGCGACTTCGGCGTAAGTCAAAAACCCTTTCAGATTGAGATTAAGGATGGCCATGAACATGACGGTGAGGACTACTTCAAATCTCCGATACGGTCGGCTTGGACTTGCTGCGTTACTGCTGTTGGCGGCGGGTTGCAGCCGAAGCAACGTGCAAGCAGCGGCGCCTGCCATGCCTGCGCCGCTGGTGACGGTAGTCAAGGCAACGGCGCAGGACGTCCCAAGGTATTTGGACGAGATCGGCAGAAACGCGGCCTTCGAGTCAGTCACGGTCACACCCCAGGTCGGCGGACGCATCGTCGAACGGCATTTTCAGGACGGTGAAAACCTCAAGAAAGGGCAGCTGCTGTTTGTCATCGATCCTCGTCCCTACAAGGCGCAACTAGATGCGGCGCAAGCGAGCCTTGCCCAGGCGAAAGCGGCGCTCGATCTCGCAAAGATTCAATTCGCCCGCGATGAGGAAGTCATAGGAGAAAGAGCAATCTCGAAGCAGGACTATGACACCAAGAAGAACGCCGTGGATGTCGACCAGGCGCTGGTGGAAGCGGCGGAAGCAGCTCTCGAAACCGCGAGGCTCAATCTCGAGTACTGCTACATCCACTCTCCCATTGACGGCAGAGCTGGCGCGCGTCTGGTGGATGTCGGGAACGTCGTGCAAGCCAATGCGACGTCGCTCCTTTCGATCCAGCGGCTCGACCCGATCTATGCGAATTTCACCATCACCGAGAGCGATCTTCCGGAAGTTCAACAACAGATGTCGCGAGGCACGCTAACAGCTGCAGTCCGGCTTCCGTCCGACGCGGAGAGTGCGGCTAAACCCGGCCGCGTCGAATTCCTCGATAACTCAGTGCAGAACGGCAGCGGCACAGTCAATTTGCGGGCGACGATGAGTAATCCCGACCACCACTTCTGGCCTGGCCAATTCGTCGACGTGAAACTCGTGCTGACAACGGAGAAGGCGGCGGTGCTGATTCCGAATCAAGCCGCACAAATCAGTCAGCAGGGGCCGTTCGTCTACGTGGTGAAATCCGACGATACGGCTGAACTCCGGCCCGTGAAGTTGGGCCAGCGCCAGGGTGACGATGTAGTTGTGACGGCAGGAGTCGGCCCCAACGAACGCGTCGTGCTCGCTGGCCAAATGCTGGTTCGCCCCGGCGGTAAGGTGCGCGTCGATTCGTCGGCGCCCGTCGCGCCATCGTCGAACGCTGGCAATCAGGCGGCCGCTACAAATGGAGGTCATTCATGAATCTCTCCGAGGTCTTCATTCGCCGTCCGGTAATGACGGTCGCGCTGACCGTCTCCGTCATCCTGTTCGGAGTCCTGGCGTATTTTCGGTTGCCGGTAAGCGATCTGCCAGCCGTCGATTATCCGGTCATCCAGGTACAAGTCAACTACCCGGGAGCTACGCCGGACACAATGGCCAACAACGTGGCCACGCCGCTCGAGCGCCAGTTCATGCAAATCCCGGGTCTGGAACTGGTGACCTCTAACAATGGTCAGGGAAACTCGAGCTTCGTTCTGCAGTTTGATCTCTCGAAGAGTCTCGATGGCGCGGCGACTGATGTGCAAGCGGCCATCACGCGGGCCCAGGCACAGCTTCCCGTAGATCTGCCCAGCCCTCCCACTTTCACCAAGACAAATCCCAACGATCAACCGATTGAATATATCGCCTTGGTCAGCAACACGGTCACCGAGGGACAGCTCTACGACTACGCCAACACTCAAGTAGGAGAGCGGCTTAGCATACTGCCCGGCGTAAGCCAGATCGCAATCTACGGCACGCAATCGGCCGTGCGGATCAAGGCCGATCCATCGGCGATGGCGATCCGCAACATCACGTTGGAAGATCTGACGGGTGCGATCAAGAACGGAACTGCCTACACCGGTGCAGGCCAGTTTGACGGGCCACACCGCAGCTTTCTGCTCCAGCCCCAAGGACAACTGTCAACCGCTGACGAATACAACAACCTCATCGTTGGACAAGACGGCGGCGCACCTGTGTACCTGAAAGATGTTGCCAGCGCCCGCCAAAGTGTCCAGGACGAGCGTATCGATATGCGTTTCTGGGTACGCGGATATCCCCAGCCCGGTGCAACAGTGGTGGTCGCGGTGTTTCGCCGCGCGGGGGCGAATGCAGTCGCGGTAGCGAAGTCTGTAAATGATTTGCTTCCAACCATTCAAACTCAACTCCCGACTTCAGTTCTGCTGGTTCCGGCCTATGACCGCTCGCTCACGATTGTGGGCGGCATAAATGATGTGCAGACGACGCTTTACCTCGCCTTCATGCTGGTGGTCATGGTTATTTTCGTTTTCCTCGGCCGGGCGACCGACACTCTGATTCCGGCCGTGGCCCTGCCTTTGTCTCTGCTGCTGACCTTCATAGCCATGGACGTCCTCGGCTACAGCCTGGACAACCTGTCGCTTATGGCTCTGACGTTGGCTATTGGTTTCCTGGTGGATGATGCCATTGTCTTTCTCGAAAACACTGTGAGGCTAATGGAGACAGGACAGAGCGCATTCGAGGCATCGCTAAACTCGGCCAAGGAAATCAGCTTCACCATTCTTGCCATGACACTTTCGCTGGCCGCGGTCTTCATCCCCCTGGTGTTCATGAGTGGGCTCATGGGGCGCATCTTCCGCGAGTTCTCGCTCACGATTGTGATCTCGATTCTGGCCAGCGGAATTGTGTCGCTCACGCTGACTCCGCTGATGACCTCCCGGCTGCTCAGCCAGCGCGGTGCGGCAGCGAAGAAGACCTGGATGGAGCGCGCCTTTGGCGCCTTCGAACATCGCGTGTTGGATCTTTACGGACGTTCACTGTGGTTCTTTCTTCGCCATCGCTGGATTTCGGCTGTGACTTGGGCGGTCTGCCTGGCCGGAACCGCGTACCTCTTTTATGTCATTCCGAAGTCATTTCTGCCCGTGGGCGACAGTTCGTTTATCCGCGGCATATTGGTTGCACAGGAAGGATCATCACCCGATCAGATGCACGCCTATCAAACTCAGGCGGAAAGAATCATGAAGGCGAATCCCGCCGTGCGCAGCACTTTCACCATGAGTGGGAACGCGCAGTTTCTGGGATCGAATCAGGCATTCCTGATTGCGTTTCTAAAACCCCCATCCGAGCGCCCACCGATCGCACAAGTGGCAGGACAGCTCATGGGTGCGATCGGTAACTCGATTCCCGGCACGGTCGCCTTTCTCCAGCCCAATCCCGCGCTCGAGATCAGTACCGGCGCCACGGCCAACGCGCAGGGCCAATTTGCCTATGCGCTTTCCGGGATCGACCCCAACCAGGTTTACGATTCCGCCGGCAAGATGATGGCGAAGATGCACGAGTATCCCGGGTTCTTGTTCGTGAATTCCGATCTCTACAATCACACGCCGAACTTGCAAGTCGACATTCTGCGTGAGCAAGCGAAGCTGTACGGTGTTTCCGAGAGCCGGATTCTCACGCTTCTGCACGACGCCTATTCGCAGAACTACAGCTATCTGATCAAGAAACCAACAGATCAGTATCAGGTGATTCTCGAAGTCGCCGATGACAAGCGTTCCGCGCCGGAAGACCTGGGCAAGCTCTACATCAAGAGTGACGACGGGCAGCGTATGGTTCCTCTGAACGCGGTCACGAGCTGGCATCCGGTCATCGGCCCCCAAGCGGTCAACCACATCAACCAATTCACCAGCGTTACGATGTTCTTCAATCTGAAACCTGGTTACGCCATCGGGCCGGCGACCGAGTTTGTGGAACAGACTGCGAAGCAAATTCTGCCGCAGGGCATCGTTGGAACGCTGCAAGGCGAGGCGCTCACGTTCCGCAACACGGTTTCGGACCTCGCCGTGCTGATGCTGGTCGCAGTGTTCGTCATGTATGTCATCCTGGCGATCCTTTACGAGAGCTACCTGCACCCAATCACGGTGCTCTCCTCCTTGCCCGTGGCGTTGCTGGGTGGGCTGCTGACGCTGTGGCTGTTCGGCGCGGAAGCTTCGCTGTATGCCTACATTGGAATGTTCATGCTGATGGGCATCGTAAAGAAGAATGGAATCATGATCGTCGATTTCGCGGAGCAGCGAGTGCGTCAGGGAATTCCAGATACTCAGGCGATTCACGATGCCAGCATGGAACGCTTCCGTCCCATCATGATGACGACGATGGCGGCGCTGCTGGGTGCGATGCCGATTGCGCTGGGTTACGGCGCTGACGGAGCCTCGCGCCGACCACTGGGCTTAGTCGTGGTCGGCGGCCTTATCGTGTCTCAGTTCATCACGCTATTCGTTACACCGGCCATCTATCTCTATCTCGAAGAATTCCAGGAGAAAGTACTGGACCGGTTCTCTTTCTTCCGCTCGACACGCAAAACAGCGCCGGAGACGATCCCGGCTTACGCGTTGCAAGAAGGAGCTGGAGACTAATCCATGACTCAGACTCGGATGACTCAAACTCTGAAGCGCATTTCTTCCTCGTTTGCTTTTGTTCTGGCGATGGCCGGGCTCACCGGTTGCGCCGTCGGTCCAAACTACAAGCGGCCAGCCGTGGATGTGCCGGGTATGTATCGAGGATCAACCGCGGACGTGCCTCAAAATCCAGACGCGAAGCCGCAACCAAGCCAGCCCGAGCATGCGAAGGCCGAGAAGGCCGCGGAGTCCTTGGGAGACGCGAAGTGGTGGGAAGTATTCCAGGATCCCGAGCTGCAGAGCCTGATTCGCACTGCACTCAAGAATAACTATGACGTTCGGATCGCGGCGACGCGAGTGCTCCAAGCTCAGGCGCAACTCGGAATCACTCGCGCCGATCAGCTTCCTTCGTTGAGCGCCGGTGGCAACGTCACCAGCCAGCAAAGCCCACAAATCGGCCCGATTCCGGCTTATGAGATCACCCAAGGACAGTTGAGTGCGTCGGCCGCGTATAACCTCGATTTTTGGGGAAAGTATCGCCGCGCCACCGAAGCTGCCCGGGCAAATCTTCTCGCCAATGAGTGGGCTCAGAGAGAAGTGAGAGCCACTCTTGTCGCGAATCTGGCGACAGCTTATTTCCAGCTCCGCGAGCTGGATCTCGAGTTGGAAATCTCGAAACGCACATTCGCGTCGCGGAGCGACTCTCTGCGATTGACGCAAACCCTGGAGCAACACGGGATCGACTCGCTATTGGACGTACGCCAGTCCGAGCAATTGGTCTACACCGCTGCCACGGAGATTCCGGATTTTGAAAGGCAGATCGCACAACAGGAGAATGCCATCAGCATTCTTCTGGGAAACAATCCCGGAGATGTCCCTCGCGGACTCAGGCTCACCGACGAGCCGCACGCTCCCGAAGTCCCTGCCGGCCTCCCTTCATCCCTGCTGGAGCGACGGCCGGACATTCGCGAGGCCGAAGAAAACCTGATTGCGGCTAATGCGCAGATCGGCGTCGCGCGGGCGGCTTACTTCCCCTCGATCTCACTCACGGGAACAGCGGGTTACGAGAGTCCGGCGTTGACCAGTCTCTTCACCGGTCCGGCCGGTATATGGAATTTGGCTGCCTCCGTAACTCAGCCCATATTCCAGGGAGGAAGGCTTAAGTCGAACGTCCGTCTGACCGAGGCGCAGCGCGAGCAGATGCGTTTGACCTACGAACAAACGATTCAAGGCGCGTTTCGAGACGTCTCTAACGGATTGGTTGCTTATCGCAAGAATCGAGAGTTCAGGATCCAGCAGGAACATCTGCTCGAATCAGCCCAGGATGCGGCGCGGCTCTCGGAAGTACGTTTCAAGGCCGGGACCACCGACTACTTGGAAGTGCTGACCAATGAGACAAATTCCTTTTCCGCTGAATTAGGCCTGGCACAGGCGCAGGCGAACGAACTCATTTCGCTGGTCCAAATCTACCAAGCCATGGGTGGCGGCTGGCAACAATAGGGCACGGTGGTATTCGACTGGGCACTCCCGGTTGCGAAAGATCTGGACAACAAAGTCGAAACTCTCTTAGGTGAAGCGGCAGCCTGAACGTCCGTTGGAAAAGAGATCGCTCGGCAGGTTGCTCTCTCGTAATTTCCAGGAATGTGCGATGACGTCGGGGCATGAGTGACGGGCACACGAACATGCGTCGACTGATTCGACTGATCTCTTCCGCATCTCGATAGTCGCTATGACATGATAGTGACTAACGCAAGCTGATTCTATATAATCCCGCGTCATGCCAACTGAGGAGACGCTCTATAACGTAGCCAATCGAGTGGCCACGATTACGTTGAACCGGCCAGACAAACTCAACGCCTGGACGGCGCTGATGGAAAGCGAAGTGCGTTCGCACATGGAGAACGCCGAGCGGGACGACGAGGTCCGCGTGATCGTATTGACAGGTGCTGGGCGGGGCTTTTGCGCAGGCGCTGACATGTCGCTGCTGAGCGCGGTGGCGGAACGCGGCCTGGATGATCGGGGCCGCAAGCACGTTTTGCATAACGAAGGCAACCGGCGCGAGGGCGTGCCGGCTGATTTTCAGAAGCGATACTCTTACTTCCCAGCAATCGGGAAGCCGGTGATTGCCGCCATCAACGGGCCGGTGGTTGGCCTTGGATTGGTTATCACTCTCTATTGCGATCTGCGGCTGGCCTCGGACGCAAGCCGCTTCAGCACCACATTCGCGCGGCGCGGGCTGATTGCCGAGTATGGAATGGCCTGGATGTTGCCTCGGATCATTGGAATTGCAAACGCGCTCGACCTGCTGTTTTCCGCCCGGACCATCGATGCCGCCGAAGCACTGCGCATGGGGTTGGTGAATCGAGTTCTTCCACACGAAACCTTTCTCGAAAAAGTCCAGGAGTCTGCCCAAGAACTGGCTTCCACGGTGAGCCCGCGCTCGTTGCGCATAATCAAGCGCCAGGTATACGAGGCCACGTCGCAACCGCTCGCGGAAGCTTTCGACATTTCCGTGCGCGAGATGATGGCGTGTTTCCGCACAGAGGATTTCAAAGAGGGTGTCGCGCACTTTCTGGAGAAGCGCCCCGCTGCTTTCACGGGTAAATAGGAGACAGGCGGCAGCATGAATTTCTCGTTCAGCAGCAAAGTGGAGGACCTGCAACGGCGCTTGCAGGTTTTCATGGATGAGCACATTTATCCGAATGAGCAGCGCTACCACGATGAGATCGAGCGCAAGCGCTGGTCGCCGCCGGCCGTAATTGAGGAACTCAAGCCCAAAGCCCGCGCCGCGGGCCTATGGAATCTGTTCCTGCCGGATCGGGAGCATGGGGCGGGGTTGACGAATCTCGAATATGCACCTCTGGCCGAGATTATGGGGCGCAGTTTTATGGCTCCTGAGGTGTTCAACTGCTCGGCGCCGGACACCGGCAACATGGAAGTGCTGGCCCGCTACGGTACCGAGGAGCAAAAAGAGCGCTGGCTCAAGCCTCTGCTTGCAGGTGAGATTCGATCGTGCTTCTCGATGACGGAACCGGGGGTCGCTTCATCGGATGCGACCAATATCCAAGCGAGTATTGTTCGGCAGGGCGACGAGTATGTCATTAATGGCCGCAAGTGGTGGTCCTCCGGGGCAGGCGATCCGCGCTGCAAGGTCGCGATCTTTATGGGCCGAACTGACACCGAGCGGACTGGCACAGACCGGACTGACCCAGGCCGGATTGACCCAGAAAAGACAGATCGCTCGACCGCGCTCCATAAACGGCAGTCGATGGTGCTGGTGCCGATGGATAGCGCCGGGCTCAAGATTGAGCGCATGCTGACGGTGTTTGGCTATGACCATGCGCCCCACGGGCACGGCGAGATCACTTTTGAAAACGTTCGCGTCCCCCTCTCGAACATGTTACTCGGCGAGGGACGAGGCTTTGAAATTGCCCAAGGGCGGCTGGGTCCGGGGCGCATTCACCACTGCATGCGCTGCATCGGCGTGGCCGAACGGGCCCTCGAAACCATGTGTAAGCGAGTGCAAGCGCGGGTGGCCTTTGGCAAGCCGCTGGCCGAGCAAGGCACCCTACGGGCCGACATTGCGCGATCCCGCATGGAGATCGAGCAGGCACGTCTTCTGACTTTGAAAGCGGCCTACATGATGGACACGGTCGGAAACAAAAAAGCACGCGCCGAAATCGCGATGATCAAAGTCGTGGCGCCGAATGCCTGTCTGCGAGTGTTGGACCGCGCGATTCAGGCTCACGGAGGTGCGGGCGTCTCCCAGGATACCTTTCTGGCCGGCGCCTGGGCGAACGTGCGCACACTGCGTTTGGCCGATGGTCCGGACGAAGTGCACACCGAAGCCATCGCGAAGCTGGAACTCAGGAAGTGGAGTGTGCCGCAGGCCTTGGGTGACAAGATTGGCTGACAAGAAATGACCCTTCGACAACTCCGCGATTCCTTAACCAGCGTGCCGTTCAATGCCTTGCTCGGGATGCGACTCCACCGCGTGCACCGAGACGGCATTACGATCGACTGCACGCTTCGCGACGACTTGCGAAACAACGCTGGGGTTGCCCACGGCGGTGTCGCTGCAGCCATGGCCGACGCAGCTGTGGGCATTGCCATCCAGCGCCACTTCGGTGGGGGGCGTCGGATCACTACCGTGGAGTTAAAGAGCAACTACTTTCTACCAGTGACGGAAGGCCGCATCTTTGCCCGGTCGCACCTTCTTCGCATCGGCTCCACGCTGTGTGTGGGTAATGTGGATCTCACTGATGAACATAGGCGTGCGATTGGAACGGCCATCGTTACTTATATGTTCATCAATCCTCCTGCTGTTCGGACGCCGGACCTCGGACGCCAGGCCTCCGCCCGCGTGCCGAGTGCTCGCCGTGTCGCGCGTCCCTCACGCAGGAAGTAGTGGTTCCTGCTGCAGCTCTCGTGTGAATATTTTCAACCGAGATAAGAGATGCGGCAAAATCGAGAGGAGACACCAGTGCCACTTCTACTGGAAACACCCCATTCCCTAAGAGATTTGGTAGGGCGCGAACTCACCATGACGGACTGGTTCCCCATCGCCCAGGAACGAATTGAGCAGTTTGCTGAAGTTACCGAGGACCGCCAGTGGATCCATGTGGACCGCGAACGTGCCGAGCGCGAGTCTCCCTATGGGACCACAATTGCTCACGGGTTCCTGACCTTGTCGCTGCTGAGCCGGTTTATGAAGGAGGCAATTCAGATCCGAAGCGGTGTCCGCATGAGCGTCAATTACGGCTTGAATCGAGTTCGATTCCCTTCTGCTGTCCGCGCTGACTCTAGGATTCGGGTTCGCTTCACTCTTCAATCGCTAAAAGACGTGCCTGATGCGCTGGAAGCAGTCTTTGATGCGAGAGTGGAAGTCCAGGGTAGCGACAAGCCGTGCTGCGTAGCTGAGTGGGTAGTTCGCTACTATATATAAGGTAGCGGCCGTTGTAAGGACTGCACGGAATCCTCTTAGCGGTGGGTGCACAGCCCTGGGGCGGCGAGGTGCGGCACTGCATTGAAGGTAAATAGCCGTAGCTGCTCTTTTCGCAAACGCAGGATTGTGTAGGATGCGTTATACACTGCCCCGGCGAGGCGCATGATCCGCTCATCGGCAATCTCCAGTGACAGGCCAGTCCAAATCGCAAGCGGCGTGGCCGAGGTAGCCACGAGAATGTTCTCTTGCCGGGCGTCATTCTGTTGCCGCGCTTCATTCTCTTGCCGCTCCATCTTCAACCGACAGGCCGCAACGCGCTCACGAAACTGGTCCCAGGTCTCGCCGCCATAGGGATAACGACCGGAGAGCCATGCCTCCACCACTTTTGTATCGCAAGGCATCCATCTGCGATGAATTCGTGATCCGTGCGCGCCTTGGCTAGCGCGAACCTGCTCGCGCATTTCGTCGTATTCGCGCAGAAATTCCGGATCTTCGGCAGCCATGAGCGGAGCAATCTCGCGATATACTCGCCCGAGATCAAATTCATCCCATCCAGCATCGACGCGAACTGTGGGGAAGCCAACCCCCGCGTCGGCATAGGACGCACGGATCTGCTCGGCGGTTTGCTGCTGCCGCCTAAGTGCCCCTGCATAGGCAGAGGTAAATCGGACTCCCTGGGAAATGAAGTGCTCGCCCAACAGCCGTGCCTGACGCTCTCCCAGCTCCGAAAGCGAATCGTAAGCGTCGCGCGTACCCGCCTGCCCATGGCGCACGAGATAGACGGTGCTCAAGTGGATTTCCGCATCTTAGAATATTCAATGAGCGAATCCGCCAATTCCACCAATCCCCTCACGCGGTCTCCGAAGTTCTGAAATCGTGTGTCTTGCGTCTGGCCACGCCGGAAGCGATAGTAAATCTGCTGCAGAATCACTGCCAGCTTGAAAATGCCAAGCACTTCGTAGTAACCGATCTGCGATAGGTCGCGTCCGGTTCCCTCCGCATAACGCTGAACGAACTGATCTCGCGTATACCAACCGGGCTGCGATGTGAGCGCGGGCACTCCGCGAGGGCGCAGTTGCGGCGCCTCGACCCAAGCCCAGTAACACAACGTCAATCCCAGATCGGCCAATGGATCGCCAACCGTCGCCATTTCCCAATCGAGCACCGCATCAATCTCAATGCGCTCGGCAGAGTCTTCGCTCAGCATAACGTTGTCCAGCTTGTAATCGTTATGCACCAGGGTCGGCGCGGGAGAAGACGGCCGGTGATCGATGAGCCATCGAATCACACGATCCATCTTCGGCATGTCATCCGTTGCGGCACGTTTCCAACGATCTGCCCAACCTTGCACCTGGCGTTCAAGAAATCCTTCTGGCTTACCGAGAGCAATCAAACCGGTCCGGGAAATATCGATGGCGTGCAGGCGTATCAGGCAATCGACAAATCCCTGGCTGACTTGCTCCGCATAATTCGGCGTCTTTGTCTTTGCCAGCTGTGGCGGAATTTCATCCCGCAAGATAAGCCCGTGCCGGCGCTCCATCAGGAAGAACACAGACCCCAGAACCGCAGTATCCTCGCATAAGTGAAAGACGTTGGGAGCTTCCGGAAAATGCGGATGCACCATCTGAAGCACTCGAAACTCACGCGCCATGTCGTGAGCTTTCGGAGCGACTGGCCCCAGAGGGCCACGCCTCAGGACGTACTCGATTCCATCAATCTGCAGCAGATAGGTAAGGTTCGAGTGCCCGCTCGGAAACTGTTCGAGCGTGATACCTCGTTCCGCGCCCGGGATTCGTCCGCGCAGCCAATTGGCAAGCGAAGATAGATTCAGTTCTTCGCCTGGGCGAACGGGGCCAGTATCGAGTTGCAATCGAGATAAGCCTTTCCGACGGAAGGTGTTTCCTACGAGAGGTCCGCTCAACCAGAATGTGCTGCATTCCAAACGCGCGAGGCGGTCCCGTTCTGGGCGGTAAGTTTATCTTTTAGTTACCCTACCCCCCTCCCCCCTCGATCTTTCAAAATATCTAGAATCAGCAACTTACCGACTTCGACCGGCGAAATTCCTCGCAAAATCTTCATAACAAAGGTCTTATAAGTCAAAATCTTGAAAGCATGGGATTTACGGGCCGATTTGAACGCGAGCGTGTTTGCCAGTATTGCTGCGTCTACTTCCTCTGCCGGGACAATGATGGAACGAATCGGGGGTCGAGCGCAAGGGCAGATGTCACAATGGGCGGCTGTGGAAAAGGAAATCTCCTAGCTATCGGCTGACGAGTGCGCACCTTCGGCTAAGCTCAGGGCAGGCTCTTTCGAAAACCACGAGAGGTGCGGCAGCCTCAATTTGTGGTGGTGCCAGCGGAGGAAATCTTAAAGATGCGCCAGCCTGGCCTGGTGAAGTCTAGTTGGCGGTGTTAAACTACTTCAGAGGGATTCTCCCTCTCGTGCTGTTCTGGCTTGCAGTTGACGGGCTACCTCGCCACAGCATTAAACTCCCCGAGCCTGAGAACAAATCCCATATCTGGTAACAGCACCCAAAGGAGATTTCCTATGAGTACCGCTGCGCCCCTATCTTACGATCAGCCCGTCGACGCTCACTACGAAACGATTTTCACCCGTCACCTTCAACGAACGAAGGAACAACCGCCCGCAGGCTGGAAGAAAGTGATGGTGCATCTTCCGCAGAATGCCCCTCGCGTGGACCCGAGCGAAGAAAACAGGTTCATGGAAGATTTGCTACGGCTAATCCGGGAGCAATCCTCCAAGACGAACGTGAGGGATGTTAGTCGACAGGGTTTGTGGATTACCAATTTTGACGGTTATGAAACCGTGGACAAGTATCTTCAAGGGGCAATGCTGAAACTGTACGTCGGCAAGCCAACGCCAGATCAGGTATGGCTCGACATTGCTGCAACTGGCAAACCTTGGTCAGGCAAAGGACCGATGAATTAAGGAGTCGAGAACAAAAGACGGTGAAGCATCTTTCAACGCTTCACCGCCTGAATTACCAGCTGCCGCAAGTTCGTCGCGGTCTGGCACTGGCGTATAATGCGGCGGATGAAACGCTGCATGGTCACGTCGCTCGTCCTGATCATGTTCAACGCAATGATTTACGGTCAGGATCAGAACCCGACTCTGAAAGAGACATTGGAGTGGATGCACAACGCATTCCCGAACAGTCAGAGTGTCACTGCGGTTCAGTTCAAACAAACACGGGAACTGAACTATACCGAAGGTAAGGGAGACGAACCCCCGTCCTGCATCATAACCATCGTTGACCACTACAAGGCGGAAGACGGTACGCCCATAGCACGGGACACAGTCATTGACCTATCGCTTATCGACCCGGATTCTATCGAGTCTTATACGGAAGACACCCTCGTAAAGGGCACGGGAGTGGTTACGATGGTCGCAACGAATGATAAGAAAATCATCGTCGAGAAAATCGAAAACAAAAAAGACGATAAACCCTACCTCACAGAACGAGAATTCATTGATTTCGTTGGGACGAATTACTCAGATCGCTTCGCCAAGGCATTCAAAAATGCTGCGACTATCTGTGGCGGAAAAAAGTCCGCCTTCTGATTTGGGTGATCCAACGTGCTCAATTCGAGCATGGGCGCCAGGTACTCGGGACGGGTCATGTTGAACGAACCGCGGAACGATTTCGCCAGCGCCGTCCGTGAGCTTGCAACTACCACCGCCTCTCGCATATCTTCTCCCGCTACGCTCGCAGTCGTGCTCTTAATCCTTACGCCATCTTCTCACGCCATCACGGCCTGTTCCCGGTTCAGCTCAGCGAAGGTCTTCCCTTCCTCGGCCAAACGCTTCAACAGAGGGGCAGGCTCCCAGAGTTCGCCGTGCTGTTGATGAAATTCTGAGATGCGGCGGTAGACCTTATCGAGTCCCACGGTATCCGCATACCACATCGGACCGCCGCGATAGGCCGGGAATCCGTAGCCGTTTAGATAAATGATGTCGATGTCGACGGCGCGCCCTGCGATGCCTTCCTCAAGAATACGGGCGCCCTCATTCACCAGGGCATAGACACAGCGGTCTACGATCTCTTCGGATGAAAGCTTGCGTTGCGGGATGCCGGCTTCGCGGGCCCACCCGCGCACCATCTCGTTGACTTCGGGATCGAGAATCGGACGCCGGTTCTCGTCGTACTTGTACCAGCCCACAGCGGTTTTCTGGCCGTAGCGTCCAAGCTCGCAGAGGTGGTCCTCCGCGAACGGCTGACGCACTCCAGGCTTTTCGAGGTGCCGGTACTCTTTACGGATGCGCCAGCCCACGTCAAGGCCGGCCAGATCGCCAGTAGCCATGGGCCCCATCGCCATGCCGAAGTCGAACAGCGCCTTATCCACGGACTCAATACTGGCGCCTTCCTCCACCAGGAACTGCGCTTCACGGCGATAGGGTCCGAACATGCGGTTTCCCACAAAGCCCCGGCAGTTGCCAACGAGCACCCCGACTTTCCCCAGTTTCTTAGAGAGTTGCATGCAGGTCGCGATCACTTCTTTGCCGCTCGCCTTGCCGCGCACGATCTCGAGCAGGCGCATAATATTCGCCGGGCTGAAAAAATGCGTGCCAATAACGGCATCGGGTCGCGAACTGGCTGAGGCTATCTCGTCTATGTCGAGGGTTGATGTGTTACTCGCCAGGATCGCGCCTGGCCGGCACACGCGATCCAGCTGGCCGAAGACTTCCTTCTTGAGCGCCATGCCCTCGAATACCGCCTCGACGACCATATCGACCTTGCCGAAATCGTCGTAGCTGAGCGTCGGCTTGATGAGTTGCAGGCGTTCATCCACGAATTGCTGCGTAAGCCGGCCGCGTTTAACCGAGCTCTGATAGTTCTTCTGGATGGTGGCCAGTCCGCGATGAAGAGCCGGTTCGTCGGCGTCCTTCAGCAACACGGGAAATCCGGCGTTGGCAAAGACCATTGCGATTCCGCCGCCCATGGTTCCGGCGCCGACCACTGCAACCGAGTTCACTGGGAGAAGAGCGGTCCCTTTTGGTATGTCGGGGATCTTAGCTACTTCACGCTCGCCGAAGAACGCATGAATGAGAGCCTTGGATTGATCGGAAAAAAGGCAGTCATCGAACAGCTTTCGTTCTACCTGGCATCCTTCTTCAAAAGACAGTCTAGTGGCGGCTTCCACCGCATCGATAGCCGCAAGCGGCGCCATCATGCCACGCTGTCTGGTGTGAGCTTTTTCGCGCGCGGCAGCGAAGACCGGTGCGTTCTGCTCGGGAACGCCGAGTTTATCTTTTTCGTTCCGCTCGCGAGTCTTGCGCAGTGGTTTCGCAGCAATGTCTCGCGAGAAAGCTATGGCGCCCGGCAACAAGTCGCCTTCGATCAGATGATCGAGGAGACCGAGTTTCAACGCCTCCTGAGCTGTAATCGGATTGCCTTCTGCGCACATCTCGACGGCCTTGGCGACGCCCACCAGCCGAGGCAGCCGCTGGGTGCCACCTGCGCCGGGAATAATGCCTAGCTTCACTTCGGGCTGACCCAGCTGTGCATTCGGAGCCGCCACGCGATAGTGGCCGGCCATCGCCAGTTCCAGCCCTCCGCCAAAGGCAGAGCCATGGATGGCCACCACCACTGGTTTTCGCACATCTTCTATCTGAAGCAGGAGCGGAAGCAGGCCTGCGCCTCGCTGCGTCTTGCCAGATGTGATCTTGCCGAATTCCTTTATGTCCGCGCCGGCGATGAAAGTACGGCCGCCACCAATCAGCACCACGGCCTTGACGCTATCGTCTTGGTCTACCTGCGCAATAGCTTGTGCAATCGCCTTCGCGACTGCGGGGCTCAAGGCGTTCACTGGAGGGTTATTGATGGTGATAATTGCGACATCTTTATCTTTGGTAAGGTGAACTAGATCGTCCATGGCACCGAACTCTCTCTCCAGCATCTTCAAAGGTTCACTTGCGCGCCGTAAATTCGTGCGCGTTGCGTACCTGTTCGCTCCAATACTTTTTGCGCAATCCTTTTTTCAGAATTTTTCCGGTAGCAGTCTTGGGCAAGCTCTCCAGAAACTCGATCGACCGCGGGCACTTGAAGTGCGCGATACGAGAGCGGCAGAATTCGACGAGTTCCGCTTCCGTTGGGTTGGATCCGGGTTTCGCTACCACCAGCCCCTTGGGCACTTCGCCCCATTTTTCGTCTGGGACTGGAATGACAGCAGCCTCGTAAACCGCGGGATGCGCCAGCAGCGCCTTCTCCACTTCGAGCGATGAAATGTTCTCACCGCCGCTGACAATAATGTCTTTCTTGCGATCAGCGATGAGGATGCGTCCATCCTCGCTGATGGTGGCCATGTCTCCGGTATGAAACCAGCCACCGCGCATCGCTTCCGCTGTGGCCGCCGGCTGCTGCCAGTAGCCCTGCATCACACCGTCGGAACGAGCGACAATCTCCCCCATGGTCTTTCCGTCGTGGGCAACATCGTTGTCCTCGAAGTCCACGACCCGAAGCTCCACACCCGGAATCGCGTACCCGGTCATCGCCCGTGCCACGTAAAGCTCTCCACCATCGAATTGCTCTCCCGGCTTCAGTTTGGCGGTCGAAAGCACCGGCGCAGTTTCCGTCAGGCCATAGCCGGCAAAACACGCGCAGCCAAGCTTTTCCTCGGTCTCGCGCACCAAGGTTGGAGAAGAAGCCGCTCCTCCGATCGAAATCCACTGCAGACTGCTCAAGTCGTATTTTTGCCGGTCTGGCGAATTCACCAATGCTGTTGCCATGATCGGCACCAGGCTCAGCGAGTCGACGCGCTCGCGCTGGATCAACTGGAAGACTTCCGCGCAGGTAAAGCGCTGCAGCATGACGTGTTTCCCGCCCATGAATGTGACAGAATGGGCAGTACCCCAACCGTTGGCATGGAACAGTGGAATGGTGTGCAGATTTACGCTATCCGGCTTGGTCATGAACGTCATAATGACCGAGAGGGCGTGGAGATAAACATTTCGGTGGGTCAGCATCACTCCCTTGGGGTCGGCGCTGGTGCCGCTGGTATAGAACAGTTCAGCCAGGGAGTTTTCGTCGAAGTCCATCACATCCGCCCTGTAAGGCGTCGCCGCCGCCAGAATGTCTTCATAATTTCTTGGCGAGAGCCAGGCTCCCTGCGGTGCAGCGTCAAGCATGAAGAAAGTCTGCACAGTTGAAACGCTTCGCCGAAAAGAATCCACGACCTCGGCGAACTCTTTTTCCAGGAAGAGCACTTTCACCCCGGCGTCATTCAGAATGTAGGCCAGTTCCCGAGGAGCGAGCCGGAAGTTCAGCGGGAGCAACACCGCGCCGGCTTCCAGTACGCCGTAATACGCTTCGAGAAGCCGATGGCAATTCAGGCTGAGAAATGCAACCCGGTCGCCAGCTTTCACCCCCGCTTCGCGCAGAGCACCGGCGAGACGGCTGGCACGTTCACCGAACTGCGCGTAAGTGAAACGACGGTCTCCGCAAACCACGGCGGTCTTGCCGGGGAACTGCTGTTCCGCGTAACGCAGGAATCGTACGGGGGTAAGGGGAACATTCATGGCCTTATCTCGCCGCTTACCAGGCTGACTGACCTCCATCCACCACCAGCACGTGACCGGTGACATAGTTCGAGGCGGCAGAAGCGAGAAACACAGCGGCTCCTTTCAAGTCATGTTCATTGCCAAAGCGCCGCAAGGGAATGTGGGAGAGAAAAAGCTCCTCATGGTGCCCCAGGACGCGATTCGACATGTGTGTGGGAAACCAGCCGGGAGCAATTGCATTTACCTGAATGTTGTGACTTGCCCATTTGCAGGCCAAGTCTTTGGTAAAACTGATGACTCCACCCTTGCTGGCGTGATAGCCAATGGCTGAAAGTTCCGCCGGAGCCCCGCCCAGTCCAGCCACTGATGCGATATTAATGATTTTTCCAGCGCTGTTCTTGGATGCCCTATTCTCACCGCTGCCTTGGCGGATCATGATTTTGCCGACCGCCTGGGCGCACAGAAAAGTTCCGGTCAGGTTCGTCTCGATGACCTTGTTCCAATCCTCGAGCCGCATCTCCTCGACAGGAGCGCCCCAGGATATTCCTGCGTTATTGATGAGTACATCGATTCGCCCGAACTGGGAGAGGGTCGCTTCCACCATTTCCTGAATACTGTCCGGGTTCTTGACATCGCAGCCAAGGGCAATGGCTTTGACACCGAGTTGCTGCAATTCTTCGGCGGCTTGATGGCAGCGTTCCTTCTTGCGAGCGCACAACACCAGATCGGCGCCCATTTCCGCCAAACCCTCCGCCATTTGGCGACCCAGTCCGATTGACCCTCCGGTGACGATTGCGACGCGTCCGGTTAGATCGAAAAGCTGCTTCACATTCACCGTGGAATCTCGCGTGGTGCTGGCGGCCTCCTTTAACATGGAACCTTCTCCTGCTCCGATCCGGCATCGCTTCCCGCACTTCGGGCCTGCTCGTTAAGAAATTGCAGAATAGCGTGGTGTGAAACTTCCGTCTGGTCAGTCAAGAAGAGATGGCTAGCATGCGGAATCATCACGAGCTTCGCACCTGGGATGCGTTCTGCGATTAATTTGGCATTGCCCGGCGGCACCAGCCGGTCGGACTCCCCATGGATCACCAGGGTGGGGGCAGCGATTCCGGAGAGGCGGCTGTACGCCTCCCAAGCAAGTATTCCCTGCAGCTGTGCCGTGTAGGCTTCGGGCCGCGGAAACCACGGCCGACGAATCGCAATGTCTTCCTCAATCCGTTCACGCGGAGTTGTCGAATCGTAGATAAACGGCACGGGCGCCTCGGCGGCCTGCTCCGGGCTCATTTTGTCACGCGTCTTCAGCATCTGGGCGGCCTCTGGTTCGGCGCGCACCGCGGTCGGCCCGCCCGCCGCGGTGCAGCCCAGTATCAGCGACAGCACTCGGTTCGGGTATTGCAGCGCGAACTCCTGCGCAATCATGCCACCCATCGAGACACCGAACACGTGGGCGCTCTCAACTCCGGCAGCGTCGAGAACCACCGCGGCGTCGGATGCCATCAACGCGATGGGATACGGTCCCTGTGGCACATCGCTCTGCCCGATGCCACGGTTGTCGAGGGCCAGGGTCCGGTAGCGCGAAGCCAAAAGGGGCCGCGTCCGATACCACATTTTGGATGGGTAAGCGAGCCCCATGATGAGCAAAACCGGCTCACCCCGGCCTTGCTCATCCCAATAAATCTTAGCTCCCTGATTCTCAACGAACGCCATTCAGTGCTCCCAGTCAGTGCTGCTGATCAAAACGACAAGCGCACGCCGAGTTGGATCTGGCGTTTCGGAAAAGCGGACGTGAAAGCCAGCGGTGTGCTGGGCGTAATAGCCGCCCCGCCACCCGCATTGTATGGTCGAATCCCATGAACGTTGAACGTCGTCTCACCTAACCCGCCCGAGGCCGTGGGAATAGCAAAAAGAGGGTTCACTTCGTTGTTGACGCTGGCAAAATTTGTCCGGTTTGCGATGTTGAATCCTTCCGCCGTGAATTTCAGGTCAGCCTTCTCGCCTAGTTTATGTGCCCAGGTCAGGCGCGCATCGAAGTCGATGTAGTTGGGGCCCAGGCCGGTGTCGCGCGGGGCTCCGATGGGACGTTCGTTGGTGGTGTGGTTGTCGCCGTTCACTTCTCCTCCCGCCAGTAAGTTGAAAGGATGTCCGCTGTGGTAAGAGAAAATCGGAGCCAGTTGAAAACCCGACAAAACATTCTGTTTCCACGGGCTGTTGATCACACCTGCCAGCGACACTTTGTGCCGCTCATCAAACTCAGAAAGACTGCGATCTAAATTGATGTTTGTCGGATCCTGCGGTCCGTAATCGGAGTTGTAATCCGTGGACGTGTCAATGCCCTTGCTCCAGGTGTAATTCCCGAACACCGAGAAGTGATTGCTGAACCGTTTCGTGACTTCCACGATGCCACCCTCGTAAAGAGCATACGACTCGGAGCTGTATTGGTTGTTCTGTATAACCAACGAATTCACAACGCATGGGTCGACACCGGGGGTAGGCTGACAAGGATACGTCGGGACGCCCCCCACCAGGACCTCGCTGCCTCCCAGCGGATCGGCTGCGGGGCTGGTATTCCAATTGCGATAGGAAACCGTCTGGCCGTTGGCCAGAGTGACCGTGCTGAACGGCGCTAGTAACGGTGCTTGAGTGTCGTTGGTATCGATCGCCACCGGGAGTCTCTGGGTATGTGAATAGATACCACTCAAAGAAATGGAGAACCCAGGTCCGAGCTCGCGTTCAATTCCAAACGAAGCTTGTTGCGCGATGGGGGGACGATAGCCCGGTTGGTTCACGAAAACTACCTGCAGCGGACCGACGGGACCGGTGTTGGTAACATCGATCCCGAACTGGGACACAGCAGCCGGCGTGATGCAGGCGGCACTCCCCGAGGCCGGCGTTGTGCAGCCGATCAAGTTGCCGGGCGCTCCGTTCGCAAAGAGCGTTGGGAAAATAACCTCCGGCCCCTGTATACCCAACGCCGGAACCCCGCCGATCGGATCTACATAAATAGAAATTTCACGGTTGCAAGGGCTTGAGCCGTTACCTCCGAGAAAGGTCACCCCTCCTTGGGCGAAACCGCAGATCGCGGTCAGGTTTGCAACTTGGCCAGCTCCCGGCGCGTTCTCGACCGCGGACTTATTGCCGTTCACAACCCCCAGGCTCAAGTCGACGTCGGGGATCTGGACATCTACGGGTCCGTAGAAGATTCCATACCCTCCCCGAACGACAGTCTTGTGATCTTTGAAGGGATCCCACGCAAAGGAAACCCTGGGGCCAAAATCCTTCTTATACGTGGTCAAAGGGGCGAATTGCGTATCCAAGTCGTAGCGGAGACCATAGGTCAGGGTGAAGCTTGGCGTTACCTTCCAGGAGTCCTGCGCGTAGAACGAGGTCAGCGGCCGGGTGTAATACGGGTAGGTCGGATCTCCGAACCCCTGCTGGTAAACCTGAGGGATCCCGAACGATGCCGATTGCAAAGGGTTGATGGTGGTGCCATCAAGCTGCGGGCTGATCAACCCTCCGGGGAGCGACCCAAATACAAAGCGACCGGGGAAAAAAGTGTGAGATTCGGTGTGATTGCCACGCAGCAACTCGTAGGCGCCGAACTTAAACGTGTGATTGCCGTGAATCTTGGTGAAATTGTCGGCGAATTCGTAGCGCCGCAGGATGCTGATGTTGGGTATGAAAATGTTCGTTCCCAAATTGTTGATGAAGCTTGGGATCTGAATCCCCACCTCTGCCGGCTCGTTGGGAATCACGTTAAAGCTGTAGTAATTCCACTGTACTCGGGCTTCGTTCTGGGCGCTCGGATTGAACTGGTGGTACCAGGTGGCTTGCAGGGTGTTGTCGTAGTCGTGGGTCGAACTTCCAGCTGAAAAAGCGGTCAGGGAGTTCACGTCCGGCGATTCCTCCAAGTCGTGCCCATACCGGTAGGTCAGGGAAAGCTGGTTGTTCGCATCAAAGCGGTGATCCAGGCGGGTCTCCGCCAGGTATTCCCGCGTGTCGAAAGGAAAGAGTCCACCCTCGGTTTCAAACTGATTTTGCAGGAAGCTATTGAGCGCGGCCTGGGTTGCACTTACGGCTGGGTCAATGGTAGGACTCGTGCCAATCGTCAAAACGCCCTGGAGAGCGCCGGCGCATATGTTGGCAGGTATTTGCGGCTGACCTGCAAAGCAAGTTACCAACGTTGACCCTTGTGCCGCCAGCGCGGCGAGGATAGCATTCTGCGCCGCTGTAGGTTCAAAAATGTTCGTATTCGTCAGCAGCGGAACCGCATTCTGCGCGTTCTGGCGCAAGCCCTCGAAAGCGACAAACAGAAATGTCTTATCTTTCCTAAGCGGGAAACCCAGGGTCCCGCCGAATTGCTGGCGAGTCAAGGTATCCTTAACCGGCGACCCAAATAGTTCGGTCTGGGTGAGAGGATCGAAGGCCTGGCCGGGCTGCAGGGGTTGGTTGAACGAAAACGGATTTTGGGAGTCCATGGCATCGTCGCGGAAAAAACCATAGAGGCCGCCATGAACCTTGTTGGTGCCAGACTTGGTCACAATATTAACGGAAGCGCCGGTGGCGCCCCCAAGGTCTGCGCCGTAGTTGCTGCGATTGATCTGGAATTCCTGCACATCGTCCTGGCTCACGGTCAGGCGCACTCCACCGCTATCCCCCGAGGTTTCGCCACCGTCGACCGTTATGCTGTTTCCTCTACCATTGCTGCCGTAGAACGACAGACCGCTCTGGGGTGTGTTCTTGACCCTAAAATCCTGGTCCCCGGCCAGCCGGGTGGAATCAGAGACGCCTGGGGCGAGCAAGGTAAACGTAAGATAATCGCGCCGGTCAATGGGCAGGTCGGCGATGTACTGCTGTGAGATCCTGTCCGCCTGGCTGCCTCGTTCTGTTTCCACCACGGGCGGCTGGTCTGTGACCTCGACAACCGTCGCGACCTGCGACGGTTTCACCTTGAAATCGGAGATGACCGTCTGCCCGATGGCGACAGTGACGCTTCTTCTAATCTCCGTCGCGAAGCCCGGCCGTTCCACACTGACGTCGTAAGTAGCCGGCGACAGCCCAGCTACTCTGAACTGACCGGTACCACTCGTCATTGCCGTGCGTTTCAGACCGGTCTGGTTATCGACCACATTGACCGTAACGTTGGGCAAAACAGCGCCGGAAGCGTCCGTTACAGTTCCGGTGATCTCTCCCGCTGAGCCGACGCCCTGCGCGTAAGCCACACTGGCTGTCAACAGCAAGCACACAAACGTACATGCGAGTGACTTCATAGGATTCTCCTTACGGAAGTATCTGCACATCGCCGCATTGGTTCTGCGTATTCCCCAACGCGGAGCAACTCCCCAAAACCCTGCCGGTGCGGCGCCAACCCTAAAAGCCGTCAATGCTGATCCAGCTGCCTGTTTCGCTGTCGATCAAAAATTCAAATCGTGTCCAACGAAACCGCAGATTGTGAGAGTTAGTATCACATAATAGTAACTAACGTCAAGAAGTGAAACGTCGATATTCCCGAGGCGGTATGGCGCGCATATTCTGCGCGCTGCGATAGTTCAATGAGGAGGACTAGAGGGAGTCGTTCGGGAATGGCGTCGCTGCGCGCGGGACGGAACTCCGACCTCGTCGGATTCCCGCCGCCAGCCCCTTAGGGAGTCAGGACGATTCGGCCGGAGACTTCGCCTTTGCGCAAAAGATCCAGCGCCTCGTTGGCTTCAGCAAGCGGCCGCTTAACCCCATGGCAGCGTATCTTCCCGGCCGCAGCCATGGCGAGTACTTCGCGCAAGTCTGGCCGAGTACCGACCGTTGATGCATGGATCCGGACTTCTCGGGCTGCCATCAGAATCGGCGGGAAACAGATGTTTTCAGCGGGCAAGCCTACGACGAGCAGAGTACCGGCGGACCTGAGGCAGGAAAAAGCTGTGTCATAAGCTGTCTTTGCGGCGGAGGTAACAAGTGACACGTGCATTCCACCTTTGCGGCGCAACTGTTTAGCCGCATCAGTGGTGGCAGCATTGAGCGTGTCGGAGGCGCCAAGGGATGTGGCGAGCTCAAGCTTCTCCTCGGAGATGTCGATCGCGGTCACCTCCGCGCCAAAGGCTCGTCCGAACTGCACTGCAAGGTGCCCCAGGCCACCTATGCCGAAAACAGCCAGGCGCTGACCGGGCACGATCCCGGCACCCTTCAGGGCGCGATAGACTGTGAGTCCAGCACAAAAAAGCGGGGCGGCTTCGAGCGCAGAAAGACCATCTGGAATTTTCAGCGCGTGAGTTGCCGGCGCCTTCACAAATTCGGCGTAGCCACCGTCAACCGTGACACCTGTGATCTTCTGCCGGCTGCACAGGTTTTCATTTCCTTCGCGGCAAAATTCGCACTCACCGCAGCTCCAGTGAATCCAGGGCACGCCGACCCGATCGCCGATTCGCAAATCGTGCACTGCCTGGCCTTTCTCCACTACGTGACCGGCAATTTCGTGACCCAGAATCAGCGGTCTCTTCACGATTCCGGCTAGTTGTGTCCAATCTCCATCAGCCACGTGCAAGTCGGAATGGCAGACACCACAGGCTTCCACCTGGATCAAAACTTCATCTGCTTCGGGATGGGGCCTTTCGACTTCCTCGATCGAGAGCCGCTGTTTGAAGTCGCGCAGGATCGCAGCTTTCATCGAGCTTCGCCTCCGGGATCAGGGAAAAAGCAGACGGGGTCCGGGACACCAATCACGGCTTAACGCCGCGCAAGAAAAATTCCACTGCGCTGTCCACGCGCTCGGTCAGCTTATGGGGTCCTGTGAGGTCGACGGTCCACTGACGGACCACGGTGTGGTAGAGCGCTTCCATAAATTCGGCAAGATGGACGACCGGGAACGCGCTCGTGATTTCACCACGTTCCTGACCCTGCGCCAGAATTTCCCGCAGCCGGCTGATCGCAACTCCCTCGACTCCGCGCACCTCCGGAGAACGCACCGGATCCATCGCACCCGACAGCACGACCGCTTTCCATAGCGGCCGGTCAGCTTCCGCTTCGAGCGCCATGGCATGATACAGGCGATGCAAGCGCTCGGCGGTATCAGCCTTGGTCGAAAGTTCTGATTTGAGGCGCTCCGCTATGCACTCGAAGCCCCGCTTACCCACATCCCGTAAGACAGCGTCCTTGCTCGGGAAATAGCGGAAGAAAGTCGGCTGGCTTATTTCTAGAATCTTGACGATGTCATCAATGCGAGTTTTCTCGTAGCCCTGTTTGCGGAACAATCGGATGGCTGTCTCGATAATTTGCTGACGAAGTCGCGCCTTTTTGCGCTCTCGAAGCCCTGGGACCTCGTGGTTTTGCGCTGGGTGGTTTTGCGCTGGGTGGTTTTGCGCTGGCGCACTTCGCCTCACCGAGCTCCTGTGATTCCGGCTTCTTCGCCGTGCGGCGACTTCAACACGAACCATAGTCGTATATTCTCCTGATCAGGTTGCAGGACACGCTACAGGTTGAGTGCTCAATGTACCCAGACCGATTTTAACAGTTGAGATTCGATGGACTGTTCTCCCAAATCGCCATCCAATGGCGAGTTCGACGCTACAGTGTTCAATGCTTGGGTTCGACGTTGACGTTAGTTACTCATATCTGATATAGACTAACACAATTTGAGAACATGATTCTCGGCATAGGACGGATGAGGTGAATCGGCTGGGTTGCGAGCTCCAACCTCGAAACATCCGAATATCAGCATCGCGGTCGCAGATTTGCTCGTTTGGCGTCGTAATGGTTCGACCCGAGGGAAGATGATGACAACTGCCGCGGCAACTCCTCTTCAAGTTAAAGGCGGCGCGTTCCTCATTGAGGATCGCTCGCCCAACGAAATTTTCACGGCCGAAGATCTGAACGAAGAACACCTCGCAATCGCCCGCACCGTCGACCAATTCTGGACGAATGAGGTGGAACCTCATCTCGAGGCGATCCGCCAGCAGACTCCCGGGGTCGCCCTGAGCGTGCTTCGCAAAGCGGCCGAGCTGGGACTCGCCGCCATACCGATCCCCGAGAAATTCGGCGGCATGGAAATGGACCTGCCGTCGGTGATGATCGCGGGTGAGCATCTGGCCCGGGACGCTTCTTACGGGTCCTGGCACTCCTCCCATACCGGAATCGGTACGCTGCCCGTTCTTTTCTTTGGCAACGAAGAACAGAAGCGGAGATATCTTCCCAGGCTGGCGAAGGTTGAACTGTTGGCCGCTTACGCGCTAACCGAACCGCTGGCCGGCTCCGATGCTCTCGCCGCGCGTACCCGGGCGGATCTCAGCGCAGACGGCAAATGTTACGTCCTCAACGGACAGAAGATGTGGATCACCAACGGAGGCGCGGCAGACCTCTTTACCGTATTCGCTAAAGTAGGCGGCGAGAAGTTCACGGCGTTCCTGGTGGAGCGCAGCTTTCCCGGCGTGACCAGCGGCGCCGAAGAACACAAGATGGGGATCAAGGGCAGCTCGACCACGGCGGTGTATTTTGACAACGTCCGGGTTCCGGTCGAAAACGTGCTTGGCGAAATTGGGCGCGGGCACATCATCGCGTTTAATATCCTGAACATTGGCCGGTTGAAACTCGGCCCTGGTGCCGTGGGTGGAGCAAAAAACGTGCTCGCCATCTGCTTGAAATACGCCAAAGAACGCAAAGCATTCGGATCGGCGATCGCCGAGTTCGGCGCCATACAGTATAAGTTGGCGGAGATGGCAATTCGCACGTTCGCGGTGGAATCCATGGTGTGGCGTGTGGTGGGACTCATCGAGAGCCAATTGGCGCAGTCCGCTCAAGATAAAGACAAGCACGCGGATTCACAGACCGAACTCAAGGCCGTTGAAGAGTACGCCGCGGAGTGCTCGATGATTAAGGTGTATGCCTCCGAGATGCTGGATTACGTTGTCGATGAAGGCGTGCAAATCCACGGCGGCTATGGCTATCATCAAGATTATGCGGTGGAACGGGCTTACCGGGATTCGCGAATCAACCGGATCTTCGAGGGCACCAACGAAATCAACCGCCTCCTCATAACCGGAATGCTGCTGAAGCGCGCTGCCCGTGGGCAATTGGCGCTCATCCCGGCGGTTCAAGCGGTGCTGAACGAGACTGTGAAAGAGACAACTGGCTCTGCGGGTGCTGATGAAGAAGCTCGGCTTGTGCGCAGCGCGAAAAAGATTGCATTGTTCATGATCGGGACTGCATATCACAAATACGCGGCCGAGTTGGAAAAACAGCAGGAGATCGTAATGAACATTTCCGACATCGCCATGGAGGTGTTGGCCATGGAGTCGAGCCTGCTTCGAAGTCGCAAGCTCGCAGCCTCGGGCGCAGGCACGAATGCTGCCGACATGTGTGCTGTGTTTCTGCGCGAGGCCATGGATCGAGTAGAAGTCTCGGCGCGAAATGTCATCGGCGCATGCTCGGCTGGCCACGCCCTGCGGGAGAATATGGCGACCCTGCGCGGCTTTGCTAACTACGATCCGCTCGATGGGGTTGCACTGCGGCGCAATATTGCTGGCCGACTTCTGGCCGCGGGGCGCTACACCGTCTGACAGTGATTCGTCCTCCGCTATGGTTGCTGCTACCCCGGTAAACCGCCAATGGCGGCTCAAATCGCGGCCCACAGGGCTGGTTAAAGCTGACACCTTCGAGCTTGTGTCCCAACCCATGCCCGTGCCTGAGGAGGGCCAGCTTCTGATTCGCAGCGTATATCTTTCGCTCGATCCAGCGATGCGGGGGTGGCTGATTGACCGTCCGTCCTACGTTCCGCCCGTGCAGATTGGCGAAATCATGCGCGGATTGGCTGTCGGAATAGTGGAGAAATCAAATCATCCAAAATTTGCCGCCGGTGACCGAGTCCAAGGGATGTTCGGCTGGCAAGAATATTTGCTTTCCAATGGTGAAGCTGTGACGAAGTTGCCGGAGAGCGGACTTCCATTTTCCGCTTACCTTGGACTGTTTGGACTGGCTGGGTTAACCGCCTACGGTGGTCTTTTGGAAGTGGGACAGCCCAAGGGAGGCGAAACTCTGCTGATCTCCGGCGCCGCAGGTTCGGTCGGATCACTCGTCGGCCAGATCGGCAAGATCAAGGGACTTCGTGTAGTGGGCATCGCCGGAACCGACGAGAAGTGCAGTTGGCTGCGAGAGGAACTCGCCTTCGACGCTGCCGTGAACTACAAAGACGAGAACTACAAGAAACAGCTGAAGGCTGCGTGTGCGAACGGAGTGGACATTTATTTCGAGAACGTCGGTGGAGAAATCTTGGAAAGCGCGCTCTACCTCATGAACACCTTTGGTCGCGTGGTGGTTTGCGGGTTGATCTCGCAGTACAACGCCACGGCACCCGTTCCAGGACCCCCTAACTTCGCGCTGGTAATCAGCAAGCGTCTCAAGATCCAGGGTTTCCTCGCAACTGATTACTCTTCGAAACTAAAGGAAATGGTGAGTAACTTCACGCAGTGGCACAGCTCAGGCCAGCTAAAGTATCGGGTGGATATCGTCCGCGGTATCGAATCTGCACCAGTGGCGATCAACAAATTATTCGACGGTTCCAATCATGGCAAACTAATGGTTCAACTCTCAGACCCTCCCGCCGGTCCTTAAAGCTCAGGCTTTGAGGCAATGAGGCCTTTTTAGCCCTTGTAGCGCTTCCTAGAATCAATAAGTTGCATGTTATCAATCCGGAAGCATTGCGGTACCATTCGAATGCCACAAGGTTGTGGGACCGATTCAATGCCTAAGACGCCTTTGTTTTGGAGCACCCTGCGAAGTCTCGTCTGTTTCGGTTTAGTTCTGCCTCCCACATTGGTAGCCCAGCAAGCGGCTCTCCCCGTGCCAATGGTGGCTCGATACGAAGACGGAGCCGAATATCGCTGGTTGCACAAGAAGGTTCTCGATTCGCGTCTGCTGGACGATATGGAGAATTTATCGTCGTGGTCGTTCGCGGGCGCGGGAGAGATGACGTCGGTCGAAGTCCGTGCCAGTGAGCCATGGACCATGACTGACAACACTACGCCAAAGCGCGCGCTGCGGATCCACTCGATTTCCAACATCGCTCAAGTCGATGGCAGCGGCGAGTGGGAGGATCTAGTCGCAACCCGGAAATTCGCCGGCGAGGACTGGGGCAAATTCAACCGCATTTCGCTGTGGGTCTACCCCGATGTCGTCGGAGCTCCGGCGATCTCCTGCTCCCTGGTGCTGCATAACGATGGAGTCCACAAGTTGCCCGATCACTACAACGAGGGACGCCACGAGTCAATCATTCTCAAGAATCATACGTGGAATCAGATTGTCTGGGAGATCGCTCCTCTCGACCGCGATCGCGTCACGGCGCTCGAGTTCGCATACAGTTTGCCCAAGAAGTTGCCGGATCCTGGCGATCGGACAACCCTCGATGTCACACATCTGGAACTGCAGAGCGTGGAGACCGATCATGTCGAAGGTTGGGATGTCGCTCCTGGCAAGATCGCATTCAGCCACAGCGGATACGCGACGGGAAGTTCAAAATCGGCGATTGCGAGTGGCCTGGAATCATCGCAGTTCTCTCTTATTGACCAACAAACTGGACAAATAGTTCTGACCAAAGCGATCCAGCAAGTGACCACAGACCTGGGAAAATATCAGGTTCTCGATTTCTCGGAAATCCGCCAGTCCGGCAGCTACGCGATCCGCGCCGGGGATACTCTAACTCGCCCGTTCCGCATCGGCGAAGACGCATGGAAGAGCAGCATCTGGAAGGCGATCAATTTCATGTACAGCGAGCGCTGTGGGACCGAGATTCCGGGCATCCACGGCAGATGTCACCAGGACATCTACACCTCGCATGGCGACCAGCGAATCGTGGTAAACGGTGGATATCACGACGCGGGAGACTTAAGCGCGACCAGCCACACCCCGGCGATGGCATATGCGGCATTCTCTCTGGCCGAGAGTCTGAAGCGTCAAGGGGAAGATCCCGACCTGGCGGACCGTCTGCTTGAGGAAGCCCGATGGGGCTTGAACTGGGTTCTGAAAACACGGTTTGGCGACGGTTACCGGAGCACTGGTCAGCTGGTGAGTTACTGGACTGACGGGATCATGGGTACGGCGGATGATCGTCATGGGGAGGCAGTAAATAATCCGGAGTGGAACTTCCGCGCAGGCGCGCTGGAGGCGCTGGCGTCACGGGTGTTGAAAGAAAGCGATCCGGAACTCGCGAATCGCAGCCTGGTCATTGCCGAGGAGGATTGGAAGTATGCGGTAGAAGGACTGAAAACCGCGGGTCCGCTTCCAGAAGTCTACGGCGCAGCGGACGAGCTGGAGCGGATTTCCTTTGGCGTGGTTGCATCCGTCGAACTTTTTGAAGCGACCGGTGATCGACAGTACGAAGAGGAAGCCGTTGCACTTGGAACATTGGTGCTGGCATCTCAGGAGCGCAAACTCCAGCCCTGGAGCACTCCCCTGACCGGATATTTCTACACTGGGCCGAAGCGTGAAAATCTGTTTCATCGTTTCCACCTGGGACAGGAGCAGGAACCGATTGTTGCCCTCACCAAGTTGTGCGAGGCATTTCCGGACCACGCCGACTGGATGAAGTGGTACTCCGCTGTAGTCCTCCATTCGCAGTACTACCTTAAGCCGGCATCTGCTTTCGATCTGCTTATGGAGTCCTGCCCGCCGGAGTCTATCGCGAAAGTGAAGCGCGGCTCATTCCCGAAGCGAAGAATTGGACTCCCCTTCGCGCCGCCGATCGCGACGCTTATATCGAGCAGGTCCATCGCGGAATTCGCCTCGGTGACGATGCATACCTCCGCCGTTTTCCGGTTTGGTTCGACTTTCGCGGTAATTCCAGCGTTCTGCTGTCTCAGGCCAAGGCGCTGTCTGCCGCCGCAAAACTGCGCCGTGATCTGGATGCAGAAGACCTGGCCCAGAGACAAGCGCAGTGGTTTGTAGGCAGAAATCCTTTCTCGTCAAGCCTGATGTACGGCGAGGGCTACGACTGGACACCCCTTTATAGCGTTCGCTCTGGCCAGATGGTGGGCGCGCTTCCAGTGGGCATCGAGACCAAGGGCTATAACGATGCTCCGTACTGGCCGACTCAGATCTGCTGGACTTATAAGGAAGTCTGGACCGCTCCGGTTGGACAATGGCTCTGGCTGATGGACGACCTCAGCGTTCCTGCCACCGTTCGCGGCCTCATCGATCCGGCAAACCGTGAACCGATCGAATTCCGTGAAGAGCGGAGCGGGGAGTTGATCTCAGTCCGCCCGGCAGGAAGTGAATTCAGCGCGCGCCTGTCTGCGGGGCGTTACGTCGTTCAACATGGATCTGACCATACCAGTCTCACTGTGCTTCCCGGAATCACTTCCTCACTGGATTTGCGCGCCAACCAGATTCTGGATCTCAAGGTTTCCTTTGACGCTACCGAGCCCAATGAAATCGTGATACGTGCCCTGGCCAACGGGGCTGGGGATCACACATTCTCGATTCGCAGCGACAATCTTGTGCTCTCGGGTGTGATGACGCAGAATGTCCACCTTTCGGGGGGAACTCGAAAGGAAATTATCTGGCATGCACACGTTGTCTCGGCGGAGACACCGTGGGTAGCATTGGTGATTCCAGATGGCGAACTAAGCAAGCGGGCCGAGGTCACCGGAGCCGGCGCACCTCGCCACTAGAAACGCAACGGTTTCGGCCCCGGTCAGCATGCCGACATTTCCACGCCCGACATTGATAGAATCTGGTAGTCACAGACTTCGCATTCGCACATCTACTTTCATTGCGCGCCAATTCCGCCGGCGCAGGCAAGGCATAATTCGTATTCATGCGTTATTCCATCATGATGGTCGCTCTCGGATTGATGGCTCTGCGATTGGCTACCGTACCCGAATCGCCAGCCATCCGATTCGAAAACATCGCTGCTAAGGCGGGTGTCAACTTCATCACCCGTAATTCGCCGACACCGAACAAGAATCAGATTGAAACCATGGTCGCCGGAGTGGCATTGCTCGATTACGACGGCGACGGCTGGCTGGATATCTATCTGGTCAACGGAGCCGCAATTCCTTCCCTGCAGAAGGAGTCACCGGCCTACTGGAACCGCCTCTATCACAACAACCACGATGGCACGTTCACCGATGTTACCGAGCGCGCTGGACTCGCCGGCGCGGGCTACGGCATGGGTGTAGCTGTCGGGGACTACGATAACGATGGACGACCTGACATCTTTCTGGCCAACGTAACCGGCAACCAACTCTTCCATAACAACGGCGACGGCACCTTTACCGATGTAACCGCAAAGGCAGGCCTGGCTGGCGCGGAGATGAATGGCAAAAAGATGTGGTCAGCCGGCGCAGGCTGGTTCGATTACAACAATGACGGCAAGCTGGATTTGTTTGTGGTGAACTACTGCGTTTGGGAAGTCAACAAGGATCCCTACTGTCACGTGAAGGAAGGAGTTCGCGGTTACTGCCATCCTAAGCTTTACGCGTCGCTGCACAATTCACTGTACCGCAACAATGGAGACGGCACCTTCACCGATGTCTCTCAAGAAACCGGCATCTCGTCACACATGGGCAAGGGGATGAGCGTATCGTTTGCCGACTACGACGGCGACGGCTTCCTCGACGCGTTCGTCGCGAACGACACTACGCCGGGCTTCTTGTTTCACAATCTAGGCGGTAAGAAGTTTGAAGAAGTAGGCTCGCAGGCTGGAGTGGCTTATGCTCCCGACGGTGCGGCTTTGTCGGGGATGGGCTCTGATTTTAAGGATGTCAACAATGACGGGCGCCCTGACATTTGGTACACCGCCGTCGAACACGAGAGCTTCCCGCTACTCATCAATCAGGGCAATGGGGAATTCGACGATCTCACGCAGGCCAGCGGACTGCAGGCCACAAAAGAGATGTCCGGATGGGGGAATGGCATCTTTGACTTCGATAATGACGGGTGGAAAGACCTGTTCGTCGCCCGCGCCAATGTGCTCGACAACATTAGTGAGCTGGGCAATCGCAAATATCCCGAGCCCAATTCCCTGTTTCGCAATCTGGGCAATGGTAAATTCGTCGAAGTTGGCCCCGCAGCCGGACCGGACTTCCAGGAAGAGGCCGCACATCGCGGCGTCGCCTTCGGCGATCTTTTTAACGACGGTCACATTGACGCGGTAGTCACCGTTCTTGGCGGCCCGGTTCAAATTCTGCGCAACATCTCCGAAACCGGCAATCACTGGATTCTGCTCAAACTCGTGGGAACAAAGAGCAACCGCATGGGAATCGGCGCGCAGATTCACCTTACTACCGAAGATGGCTTGTCGCAGTGGAACGAAGTAACAACCGCAGTCGGATACGCAGCGTCGAGCGACAGCCGGGTACACTTCGGCCTGGGAAAGAACCGGCTCATCAAGGAGGTGGAAATTCGCTGGCCCAGCGGTATCAGGCAAGTCTTGCACGAGCTTGCCGTCGATCAGATTCTCACGGTCGAAGAACCTCAGCGTTGAGTCAGTTCTGAGAGTGTCGGCCCCGGCTATTCGGGGTTCGCGGGGCCGGCTCCGGAGCGCAGCGCCTCATGAATGGCAAACTCCTTCTGCGCCTCATCCTTGTGGCCCGATCGCTCCAGCGCCGTAGCTAGCGAATGGTGGACCTCCGGATTCTGCGGTATCAGGCGCTCTGCGGTCCGCAAGGGTGGAATTGCATCCTCGTATTTCTTGAGACTCACCAGGCAATACCCCCAACCCAAGTACGCCTCCGCAAGATTTGGGTCGAGCTTGACTGCCTGAGTATAGTGAGAGATCGCCTCATCCCACTTTTGATCACGCCGGTCAAGCTCTCCTAAAATGTAGACGGCCCCGGCGTTGTTGGGATCGAGTTGAATCTCCTTCAGGAATTCCTGTTTCGCGCGTTCTAATGCATCTGGCCCGGCATCTGGTCGCGAGAGAAGGAGCCTTCCGAGCAGAAAGTGGATACCGGGAGTGTTCGGCTCTTTCTGAATCATCCATTCATATTCGGCTTGCGCGGCCTCCCACTTTCCCTGCACTTCGAGAGCCTCGGCGTTCAGCTTATGAGCGGCAAAGGATTGAGGAGCCGTCCGCCCTAGATCTTGCGCCGTTCTTGTCGAAAGATCCGAATAGGCATGAACTACGACAAAAAGAACGTCGGGGTCCAGCGGGAACTGTTTATGCAGGAAGCGGACAAATTCCAGGGTCGAGTCGCGATCGTCCAACTCCAAAGAACAGCGCACGCCCACCACGCCAATCTCCTTCTTAGTAGCAGAGGGAGTTTGGCTGGCCAGCGCACGCTTGAGTGCCGAAATACTCTCGCGGCAGCGTCCTTGCTGAGCCAGGGTGAGCGCTTTCTCAGGTGATAGAGCAGACTGCGGCGCCGGTGCCACTTTCGGTTGCTGGCCCAATGCGATCGAGGCGGACCACAAATAGCCGGCTAACAATACGGTGAGGGATCTCTTCCGGCGGAGTGTGCACATCTTGAGTGGAGCTTGCGAGGATTCCCTTCCTGAAAAATTGCGCACAAAGAAAAATGATGCAGGCGTGATGAACGCCTGCACCATCATTATACGTTTCGCGGCTTCAATAGTAGAGCTTCAGCGCCAACTGAATGTTCCTTGGCGGCTGTGCGCTCGTGATCTGTCCCATGCCCGCGCCCAAGCCCACGTTGGGCGCGTTGTATTGGACATGGTTGAAGGCGTTGACGAAGTCGCTTCGGAACTGCACCCGGAATCGCTCAGTAATCGGGAAGTCCTTATGCAAACTGAGGTCGACATCGTTGTAGTGAGGCGAACGCAGGTCTGAGAGTTGCGGCGAGCAATTGCCGAAGGTCCCAACTGACGGATTGGTGAACTGTCCGCTATTGTTGAACCACTGCCGACCTACTCCCGGTATAGACGTGTTCACAATCGACGGAACGCCGTCGCAGTCTGCCCGCGCCCCGCGGCTGAAGGTACCAGAATTATCCTCGGCTCCGTATATCGGCAGCGGCCAACCTGTGCGGTAGGAAATGATGGGGCTAACTTCCCAGTTTCCAATTACTCCATTGACCGCCCGATTGACGTTCTGGCCTAACATCTTGCCGCGGCCAAAAGGCAGGTCATAAATCGCGTAGGCTGAAACGACGTGAGTGGCGTCGTAGTAGCACGGAGCGTACTCTGATTTCTGGTCGTAGACGTTCTGCCAGTATGCCGAAGCACTCAGAGCATTGTTCCACGCGCCATAATAGCCGGTGCTGTCGGACATGCACTTGGAGAGCGTATAGGCAACTTGATACTGCAAACCGTGAGTCATCTGCTTCTGCAGCACCGCCTGCAATGAGTTGTACCTCATGGTGCCATTGGACTTGGTGCCCGAAACAGTAGCACCCGGGCCGCCGTTGCCCAACGCGGAGTAGAGGTCTGGATTGGCTGCGAAATACGGGCTGGGTGCTGTACAAGGCGGAGTAGCGCAAGAGGAATTCGGCAACAGCACTCTCTGCGCATAGTCGAATGGCACCATCAAGTGAGTTCCCCGCTGCCCTACATATCCGACCTGAAGAGTGGTGTTGTGAGCGAATTGATGCTGGCCAGTGAAGTTCCACTCGTCCGCGATCGCAGGCTGCACCTTGGGGTCCCAAACTCGGAGCAAGTCACCTGCATAACAGGCGTACGCAGGCGCGGCGCAGGAAGCCGAGGCCGCGCTGCCGACGATTCCATCGGTCGTATCCGTAAGAGGCAGTGCAAGGCCGCTATAGACCTGGTTGATTTCCGCCGGAGTGAACGGTGGATTCAGCGGTAAGCGCAGGTTTGTGCCGGTTCCCTCAAGATACGAGGAAATGGTGAAAGCTCCACGGAGTACGGTGTGGTCGCCCAGTACCGAGGGAGTCCATGCGAAACCGATGCGCGGCTGGAAATCCTTGCCTCCGTAGGTTCCGTCGTAGAGGGCCCTGCTGGCCCCGTTCTGTCCGGCAAGATCGATATTGCCGGTTGTGAAGTTGTAGTTCGCTTGCTCGTTGTGGGTTTCCACCCACGGCATATGTGCATCGTAGCGCAGTCCAAGATTCACTGTGAAGCGAGGTGCGACCTGCCATGTGTCTTGAGCGTAGATGCCGATGACGTCGCTGGTCTGTTGCCAGGTTTGGCCGGTACTCACGCCACGACCATATTGATAATCGAGGCCGAGGAAGAAATCCGCACCACCATCCCCCGAAACAGCCGCAGAACTTGAGGCTGCAGTGAACTGTCCGTTGAAGTCCATGAGACCCAGTTCGCCATTGTTTCCGGCATAGAACGTGTTGATGAGCTGACGCCACCACTGACCGCCAAATTTGAAGTTATGCCGGCCGTGAGTCCAGCTCAGCGCGTCCTCGATCTGCCATACATGGTCATCGAAGCTCTGGGTTTGCTCTGCGGCGCCAATGTTGCTGACACTTGAATTGCTGAAGTTGAGCGCAAGCAGGCCGGGAAGACTTCCCGGATTGCCATTGCCGATGCCCAGCGTGTTGCCGAACTGCCCGACACCGGATGCAAAGGAATTACCACTGTTGAGGGTGATATGGCTCCAACCAACACGGAAGTCGTTTACCAGATTGTTTCCAATGGTGCGACTCCAATCGCCCACCGTGTTGTAAATCGGCGTCGTCGCGTAGGCGTTGGACAACAGTTCCTGTGAGTTGGCGGATGGATTGTTCTGGTAAGCCCTGGTGAAGCGGTAAGAGATATTGTCTTTTTGGGTGGCCTTGAAGTCGATCTTGAGATCGCCCTGCACTTCATTGAAGGCCGAATTGCTGATATTCACCGAATTGTTTTCGACCGAGGTACTGATGGCACCCGGGTACAGAGTCGACCCAAACAGCGCGCCCGCCACTGGGCTCATCATGACCGCAGGAATTACGTTATTCGGGAAAGGCTGGCGCGTCGTCGCGGGCGCTGATGAGGGCGTGCACGGCGCGGTAAAGGAGGCGCAGGGATTGTATAGCTGAACTCCGCTTGCCGTCCCGGTGTTCTGGCAGATCCCGCCTACGAAGGTGCCGCCCCGGAGCGGGTCCGTGCAGACATCGCCAAAGTTTCCGCCACGTTCAGCGGCCGTAAACACGTTCTCGAAACCCGACGAGCTTGGGATATCAAATCGCTGATCTTGAAAGTCAGCGAAGAAGAAGAGTCTGTTCTTGATGATCGGCCCGCCAAAGGTGCCGCCAAACATGTTCCAGCGCAGCTTGGCCTTCTCAAGCGCTGGGTACACCAGATTGTTCGACCAGCTGTTGGCATTCAAAACGTCATTGCGGAAAAACTCCCAAACGTCGCCATGGAATCTGTTCGTACCCGACTTGATCGTGGCATTGACGATTCCACCCTCAAAATTGCCAAATTCCGCCGGTGCGTTGTTGGTGATGAGGTTGAACTCCTCAATCGCATCGGGAGACGGCGTGTAGCCGAGCAAGTTGTCCGACACCTGGTTGTTGTCCATGCCGTCGAGCAGGAAATTATTCGCCTGCTCGCGGTTGCCGTTGATGAGGGGACGACCGCCGTATCCGGCAGTATTGTTTCCGTTATTGAAACTGCTGGGATCGGTCGATACCGCGCCCGGCGCCAGCAATGTCAACTGGACATAATTTCGTGAGGCCAACGGAAGATTGTCATTCGTGGCAGCATCGATAACTGTGTCCACCTGCGTGGTCTCAGTCTTGAGAATGGGAGCTTCGCCGGACACTTCCACCGTCTCGGTGGCCCGACCGACTTTCATCGCTACATCTATGCGGGCGACCTGATTCACAGTAAGCACGAATGGCGGATACGACGCCAAAGCGAACCCGCTTTTTTGAACTTTGAGAGTGTATGTGCCAGCAGGGAGTTGAGCGATACGGTAAAGGCCGGTATCGTTCGTCACGTCCGTATAACTGAGACCCTGCTCCTGTGACGTTGCCGTGACCGTAGCTCCGGGTACGGATGCGCCACTCTGATCGGTGATCGTGCCCGCGACGGAAGCTGTCACTTCCTGGCTCCACCCGTAATGGAAAGCCCCAATGACCGTTACGAACATAAGGAGCGAGCAGCAAAGCGCAGTAGAACGTCTCATCACAAACCTCCTCGAATCGGCAACAAATAACAAATAACAGTGACGCACATGCTATATAGCGGATGACCGTTTGTCGTCAAGAAGAAAATAAGAGAAATTGAAAGAATTTAGTATGGTTGTACTATCGCCTGGAGCGAATGGAGCCGCTGTGACTGCCTCTGCTCATTCGGAAGGCGACCGCTTAGGGCGTCGCACAGTGGAGGTTTTAACCGTAACACATTGATATGCAATGCTTTACATAGTGTCTCATATTAATCCAGAAGCTTAATGAGGAAACGCCACCGTTGGCAGAGATTCGCACGATCCCGTGTAGCGGGAAAGACCGTTCGGCTCAAGAAAATTCGATTTAGCATTGGAACTCTAGAGCACTTCGTAGTATGGTGCACCTGCGTAGGAGAACTTTTGGATGCCACACATCCGGAATAACGGGCAACCCGCGTACCAGCGGATCCAGTCCACGATCGTGAAACGGCTCGAAAGGGGCCTACTGAAACCCGGTGATCTCGTAGACTCCGAGCGGGAACTTGCGCGCATTCACGGGGTTAGTCTCATGACCGCACGCCACGCGCTCACCGGTCTCGAACGTGAGGGTTTGGTGGTACGTCGTCGCGGTGCGGGTACTTTCGTCGCACCACCCAAGATCCATTTCAACAAGCTGATGAGCTATACGGAGGAGATGTCACGCCGCGGTCTGGCCATTTCTTCCAAGCTGCTTTTTCTTGGAGTCATTGAGACCGAACCGGAGATTGCGGCACGTCTGTCACTGCCGAGCACGAGCCGCCTGGTTAAGGTCGAGCGCCTGAGGCTCGGCGTGGATGAACCATTTGCCATCGAAACCTGCTATTTATCGCTTGACGAGTTCGGTGATCTGACTCAGGCCAGGCTGGACCGCGCGTCGTTGTTTTCTGTGCTGGAACAGGACCACGGACTTCAGATCGGCCACGCTGACGAAGAAATCGACGCTACCACCGCCGATGCACACACAGCCCGGCTTCTCGGTATTCCGGTAGGCGCTGCTGTACTGCGAATCAGGCAACAGATTTTTTCCACGAAGGCAAAACCCACGATTTACGTGCTAGGCCTTTACCGATCAGACCGCCACAAGCTGTTCATCCGCAGGTTCCGATAGCGGTACTCTTATCGCACGAGCTTCAGAGTGCCAAAGCGTTCCGGAACATGGAAACTGTCGCGCATCGGCGCTCGCCAGGCAATGTAGTGCCGACGGGAGACTGGTCCCTGACAACGAAAGAGATTGATTCGCAGAATATTGCCGGCCGCCGCCGGGCGACTTTCGATTGCAGCATACGGAATTCGCATCGCCCCATACCACACGTGAGCCGCCTTATCGATCCTCGATGAGACCTCGAAATTCGAATTCCATTTCCAACCGCTGTCATGATGCTGGCGATCGAGATCGATCTCCAGATCGACCCACTCCCCTTGAGGCGAAATCTCGAATTCTTTGTACCGTTTTATGTTCTTGAAATCCGCGCCGATGAACACTTCCGCGACATCCCAATTCCAAAGCTCGTTGGTCTCAGCCAGCGTATTCGGATTCGGCGTCAGGTTAAGTTCTTCGTAGGGACATACGAAAAGAAAGTAGAGGTTCTGCTTGGTCCAGCGCGTTCGGATCTCGGTGCGATATTTCGGCTCAGTTTTGCCGAAAGCATCCGACTCCATGTAGATGGGCTCCGACCCGCGCCAAAACGAAGACATTGGATTCGTGTCGAGCCGCGGATCAGAGTTGGCCCACCGGCTGTGAATGACGCCATCCTCCGCGAAGGTAGAACCGCAACCAGCGATCAGCATAAGCAGCACTAGAAAGAGATGATTCATGGGAGATTCCTGAATCGAAGCGCCTCAGGGATTGTTGCCTAGCATCGCAAGCCTTGTCAGGTGATAGGTCATCAGTGTGTCAGGAGATAAGAGCGCTTCGCGAAATTCTCTCGAGGCCTGCTCTGCGTTTCCCAACCTGGCATCGAGCATGCCGGCATTGTAAAACCACCATCCACCGGGGGAGTCGCTGCCATCAGATTTCTTGGCCCGCTCGAGAATGCTCTGCAGTCTTTGCTTTGCGGAGGCATCATCAAAATCTGGAACTTGGCGAGACGCCTTCCACGCCCACGCTGCATCTGCAAAACCCGACTTCTCGGCCGCCTGCTTAAAGCTGCTCAGAGCCTTGTCCGGCACTTTGCAGCTCTGGTATAGGTTCCCAATCAGATAGGTAAACCTGGCGGACTGGAGGAACGGCTCAAGTCCATCATGAGTAAATGCCAAATCCGGCACGGGGTGCGCCAGATTCTCGACGGCCTTGATCGCATCCGAACATTCTCCCTGCTGCGCCATGGATAGAGCGTGCTGGATTTGTACTTCAAGCCACACTTGCCGCACGTTGGTTCCGCCCTCTTCTCTTTGAAAGAACCGATTGTGGAACAACGCGGCTGCCTTCTCAAACTCTCCAGCTTCGGCCAAATTCAAAATCAGTTCGTAGACGAGCGAAGTCGGCATGTTGCCAAGGCCCGGATACCGCTCCAACGCCGCAACACGCTCCTTTGGTGGATGCTCCAAGATGCTCAGTGCCTGGTCCAATCCTGTGTAGAGAGCGAGGTTCTGAGGATCGCTATGCAGGCCCTCCTGAAACACGATCAAAGCTTGCTCCGGATCGCTCTTTCCATGCAGCAGAGCACGCCCTAGGCTCGCGTGGAGCACCCGAATCTGTGGATTCAACTTCCGAGCCTGATCCCACTCGGCAAGCGCCCGGTCTGTAACTCCCTTTGAAAAGTAGAGTGTTCCGAGCAGATAATTTGCACTCGCATCCTGCGCATTCGAGTTCAACGCGGCCGTCAATACTTGCAGATCCTCGGCACGGCTGGGGAATACGTAATCCGTCGAAAGCCTGGCCGCCGCGCTGAAATCGCCAGCCCCGGAATGCCCCAATTTCTGCCGGCAGTATCCGCGGTAGTAGGCGATCAATGGATGCTTGTCGGGGGGCAATTGGCCCGGCTCGCTCTCATCTGCAATCGGCGCAGGATAATCATGTGAGAGCACCTCAAGCGCCCGCGAATACATCCCCAGACGCATGTACCCCGACGCGACGTTCAATACGCGATTGGCATCGTCACCGAGATGATGCAGGTCCGGCTTCCCCAACTCCTCGAGCAGAAAGGAGCTTTGAGGAAACCGCGCCAGCCATTCCCGTGCGAGCTTCTGCGATTTTTCCTTCTGTCCCTCTGCTCCCAAGACCGCAGTGAGCTCTTCCGCAGAACGCAGATCGTCCGGAGCAGCGTCGGTCGCTAGTTGGAGATAAGACTCTGCCTGTCTCAAATTTCCTTCCCGCGCCAAGAGTTCAGCCAACCGCATTGCGGCCGCGGCGCGGAACTGCGGCATGCGGGCAGCCGCTTCGTACGATTCACGGGCTTGCCGGTTCTCGCCCATGCCTTCGTACGCTATTCCCAGGTAATACGAAATTTCGGAATCCGATGTATCGCGGGCGTGAACTGAGTCGAGCCTCTGGCTGGCCTCCTCGAAGCGTAGCAAACTCGCGCACAGTCGCCCGGCCGCCTTGCTCAGCTCAAAACTCTCTGGAAACTTATCCAATCCGCCCTGATAGGTTTGCAGCGCTCCCAGTAGATTGCCATTCAGTTCCTGGTCATTTCCCAGTTGACGCCATTCGTCTTCGGTGCGGCGTTCGGGTTCAGGAATCCGATAAGCGGGTTGGGGTCCAACACGCACTTCCTCGACGGGAGTCCAATCGTACTCGCCTTCGGTTTGACCCAGCAAAACAGTTCCGCTGGCGTCGCGAAGCTCGAATGTGTACTTGCGCTGCGGATCGGCATTGCTTACGTCGTGGGTCCAGGTGTTTTGCGGAACCAGATCAGCTTTTTCCTGGAAGATGGTTTCGTCTCCAAGTGCAATGCGTATCGTCGCGCCGGGAACAGCCTGATTCACGTTAAGGCCAGTCACGAGTGCGGTCTGTTTCCGGCTCAAGTGGACCACGCCGGTCAGGTTAGCTCGCGAAATTCCGCCAGTGCCGCGTACCGGCATCCAGAACTCAGAGAAGCGGATCGTCTGTCGCGGCTCAAGAAAGGCGTAGGTCTCCTGATTACGAAAGAGTCCCGCTTGGATTTCCACGTAGGCGCTGTCGTTGTCCGAGAGCGTTTTGCGCCAATCCAGCCCGTCGGGATCGGTTCCCCATGACCAAATCTTTTTCGCGGGAAGCTGAGCATAATCCGCGAAGTGGGCCACTCCGGTACTAGTGTGCGGGTGCCAGACTCCCATGAACGGTTCGCGACTCCCATGCACAAAGGAAGACACCGGCCCTTTTGTCTGATTCTTGATGATGCTGAGATCGGTGCCGTCGGCTTCAACCGGCCAGGTCGTCACCTCTCGAAAACCGTGACTCGCGGTAAAGCGCATTGGGTATTGGATTCGCGAATCGTCCCACACCTGAACTCCGGCGTTATTCCACCAGTAAAACCGGTGCCGAACGTCGCTCCGGTTGTTCAGCGTGACTCGCTGTTCCAAAGCAGTGGAATGCGGCCGCAGCACGAGCTCGACCGACCACTGCATCCCGTAGACGCGATCGATGTTGCCGACGGTAACAGAAGCGCTGCCGTCGTCTCTTGTACTGAAAGCAAAATCCACGGGAGAAAGACTGACCCAATTGTGGGAAACAGGAAAGTTGAATTCGATTCCGAACGCAGCCCATGCACCGCGATAGGAGATCGCCGCCTTCTTAATGGAGGGGTTCGCGTAAAACATCGGCTGGCCGCTGATCTTGTCGGTGCACGTGTAAACGTGACCTCCCAGATCGGGCAGCACGGAACACTTCAAGTATTCATTTTCCAGAAACACCGCACGCCAGGCATGGTCTGTACGCCGATCGGTCAAGTTGTCGCGAAGCGTGTACGGATAGTTGAAGCGATTGTTTGCATACTGATCAAATGGCGGATTGAGATCCGGCGCGCTTTCCTCATACGTCGGCAATGTCAACGTGCCCTGCCATACACGAACCTGGGCCGCGGCCATTAGCGACGATACGGACGACGATAGGAACAAGAGAGCTGAGAAGATTTTGAGCGACATCGTTTTTATGGGCCCATCGAAAAACCTTCACGCCGGGCGCTACTCCTTCATGACCCCGTATTGGAAGCGCGGTGACAGTTTGGCGCCGCTGCGTTCTGCGATGCCCAATGTGAGCGCCTGAGGCACCATAGTCGACGTAATGCCTTCCCAAGGTTCCGGAACGGAATCGATCCTTATTGGCAAGAGTCTTTCGGAGCGTTGACCCTCTTCGGCCTGCACGAGGATGACTCTTCCTCCACGCGCTAGACAATCTTGCGCGAGAGAAACTCCGAGACTGGCAGTTTTGCCCAAGGCCAGAATGATCGCAACGTGAGAGTCGTTGACGTCGAGTAGAGGCCCGTGGCGGAAACCCGCGCCCGAGTGAGGCGCAGCTCGCTGGCCGGTCATTTCCCGGATACACAAAGCGCCCATGATGGCGCCTCCATAGGCGGGGCCGCGCCCGATCACCTCAATGTTAGCCGCACCTCGACAGAATTCTTCCATCTCGTTCCGCAGACCGAATACGTGATCGAGAGCGGCGGGATACGACCGTAGCACCCGCTCGGCGTCTTCCTGCCATCCGCGTCCCGCTATGTGTGACGCAATGACGATACACGCCGCGGTGGCGTTGGTATAAGTCTTGGTGGCGTTGCCGTACTCTGGCCCTGCCAGGATGGGGAGCCTGTTCTGGACCAATGACCAACAGGCACTCTTTTCGTTGTTGCAAAGCAGTGCAAGCGGTCTTTGCGCTCCCATGCGGCACAGTTGCACCAGTTCCGCACTCTCTCCGGAAGTTGTCACCAGCAATGACAGGGCCGCCTGCTCCCACGCATTCGAATAGTGCAACCACTCCCCCGCATCCACTGTGAATGAGAGTCGACCGCACCACTGCAGATAGGAAGATCCACTGATGGAAGAACAATAAGAAGCGCCCATCCCGATGAAAAGGATCGGACCCGCCGACAACGACATCTTTCGCAGTTTATCGAGTTCCTCTCTGATCGCCGGAACCTGATAAGCATCCAGCAGGGATGAGAGGCGTGCCGGCTGCTCACGACACTCCATCTCATAGATCGAGTTCATGCTCTGGGTCAGGAGTTCGCTCGGAGGCTCCACTCCAGCAATCCAGTTCGACTCGGCGCTGCTCTTCTCTCCCATTGTTCTCCGCTCCCGAACTTTATAGTCCGAGGGATGTTTTTAATGAATCATTATAAACTTCGGATATGATCGGGACGAGGTGACTCTGTGGCGGAGATCCGCTCATCATCATCAGCGCCGCACGTAAATCGCGGCTTCATTCTACGCGTCTCATCGATCGCTGCCCTCGGAGGCGTGTTGTACGGCTACGATATGGGCATCATTGCTGCTGCCGGGATATTCGTCAAACGGAGCTTTGCGCTCTCAACCATGGCCGAGGAACTGGTTGTGAGCATCGTTTTAGTCGGGGCCATGATCGGGGCGATTGTCGGAGGAGCGGTGGCCGACCAGATCGGACGCCGCGCAACGCTGGTTTGGGCCGCAGCAATCTTCATCGTCGGTTCCCTGCTGGCTCCTCTGGCGACGACTCCTGCGGTACTGATTGTCGCGCGCGCCATCATTGGATTGGGCATCGGCTTCACATCGGTGACGGCGCCGGTATATGTTTCCGAACTGGCTCCGCCGCAGTCGCGCGGCATGCTCATCGGTTTGTACCAGTTCGCTTTGACCGTGGGCATTGCTCTGGCAGATCTCGTTGGCTACCTGCTGGCCCCTCAACAGGCTTGGCGACTGATGTTTGGCCTGGCTGTCGTGCCGACCGTTTTCTTCCTCTTGGCGATCCTGACTGTTCCAGAGAGTCCGCGCTGGCTTTTCGCGCATGCGCGGGAAAAGGATGCGGAGTCCGTGTTGCTTAGTTATACGGACACCCATGGGGCACAACAGTTTCTGGCCGACATTCAAGAAGGCTTGAGGACGCCCGTTGAGCAAAAATGGAGCGCCCTCTGGAGTCCGGCAGTACGCGGTTCGCTTTTCGTTGCAGTGGGATTAACTGTGCTGCAGCAAGTCACGGGAATTAACACGATCATCTACTACGGTCCACGGATATTTGCGCTGGCTGGCAGCACGTCCCACAGCAGCGCTATCTTCGCGACGTTGCTGGTCGCCATCGTGAACGTGATTGCGACCGTTGTGGGGATTATGCTGGTCGACCGCGTCGGCCGGAAGCCTCTGCTCTATGTTGGGGTCAGCGGAATGACGGTTGCACTCTTTTCGCTTTCGTATGCCTTCAGTCACAGCGTGGCTCTGGGCTCGTCGATGGGTATGATTGCGATTGCTTGCCTCATGGTTTACATCGCCTGTTTCGCATTCAGCCTGGGCGCCATCGCATGGATCCTGGTGGCTGAAGTCTTCCCACTGCGCATCCGTGGGAGAGGCGTTGCAGCCGCAACCCTGGGGTCTGGAATCTCCAACTTTGCCGTCTCGTTTACATTCTTGTCTCTCATCAATGCAATCGGTAGCGCGTACACGTTTGCCATCTATGGGACTCTCTGCATTGTCACACTGGTTTTCGTTCGATTTGCAGTACCGGAAACGCGCGGCCGAGACCTGGAGAGCATCAGCCTCGGCGGAACCTAGTCGAGGCTAAAGGCAACGCCGCGCTGCGTAAGCCGAACTTAGAGTGTGCCTTCACTCCGTGCGACGTTCCGCCGTATCAAGCGCCAGCCAAATCGCACCCATCAACTGAGCATCTTGACCGAGGCTGCTGATGATCAACTTGGGCTGCGCAGGCTCGTTGTATCGACTTAAGACTGCCTCAGTGGCGTCGCGCAACGCCAGGCTCATGCCGACGCCTCCACCCAGGACGAACAACGAAGGATTCAGCACCAGTGAGATGTTGTAGACAGCGTGGGCCAGCATTTGCGCCGACCGGTCCAAAACAACCTTTGCCAATCGATCTCCGGTGAGGGCAAGGTCGAAGACTTCTGTAGCCGTCAGATGTTTCGAATGTGCACGACTCTTCCCTGCCTCCAGCCACTGCTGCCGGATGCCATCGCCGCCAATCACGCTCTCCAGCGAACCGGGTGTGCCACGTTGCGCAACCTGCTCCGTAGAGCCGGGAAGATACATATATCCGACTTCTCCGGCCATACAGTTGGCGCCCCGGAGAAGAGAGCCGTTCGCGAAGATTCCGACGGCGATTCCGGTCCCAATCGCAAAAAAGACGAAATCGGGTATCCGGCGCGCTGCACCCATCCAGTGTTCCCCCAGCGCTGCCATTCTCACGTCATTCTCTACTACGGCAGGAATGTGGAAGGCAGCTTCAAGCAGGTTCTGGAACGGCACATTCCTCCACCCCCTTAAATAGGAAGTGGCTACAACTACTCCTGTCTCCCTGTCTGTAATACCGGGAGCCCCAGCCGCAATCGCCGCCAGCGAAGAGCGCGACGCCGAAGAGTCCTTGAGCAGAGAGTCAATGCCTTTCCCAATCTGCGCGATAACCATCTCGGGAGAGGATGTCTCCCTGGTCGACGCTGACCATTTGCCCAGCACGGTTCCACTTAAGTCCGCGAGAGCAACTCGGAGATTGCTTCCTCCGATGTCCACTCCGACGATGAGTCTGGGGTCTTCTTCGACATGTCGGGTGTCAGAGCGTCCGCGCGGTGTGAGCTGTTTCTTGGTTGAGGATTTCATTGGGTCAAGCAAATCATGTTTCAGCAATCATGGTTCAATGAGTCATCTGAAACGGCTGAGTGTAGAGAACGCTGGTTACGGCTGGCTCGCAATTTTGCAGGAGGCTGTTCACCGCCCGGCTATTTGGTGTCAGGCTGCGGAATCATCTCCATCGCCCACACCGCGGCGGGCCTCATATACATTGACGCCCGGAAATTTCCATCGACGTCCCAAGCTTCGGGAGTTCGGAACCAGTATCCCTTGCTCTCATAGATCACGTGGTATAGGCCCCAGGCCGTTTGATAGGCCTCTTCCTTCATCCCTTCGCTGAGCAATAGCGCCGCAAACCCGAAACTGGTGCCCACCCAGACTTCCGGGGCCTGCTCGTTCTCGCGAATGATCGATCCTTCCGCCGTCATCCCATTCGCAGCACCCATCTGACCGCCGCCAAACTTCATCACATTGAATTCGAAGATCTTCTGTGCTGCCGCCACCTGCATTTCGTGGGGCACGAGATCCCCCAGGCCAGTCATGTTGGCGTACCATTGTCCAGCGAGTTGATCGGCTTGCACGCTCTCGCGATCCTCGCCTTCCGTGTCGTAGCGAAAGTATTTTCCGTTCCATAGCCGGTCGATGTAATTCTTCTGGGCTTTCAAAAAGAGTTGGTGGTATCCCTCCGCAACGCCGCTCTCACCGAGAACGCGCGCCATCTCTTCCGAGGCGCGGACGGCCGCCAGCCACAGACCGCCACAATACGCGCTCACGCCTCGTACCACCCAGGAGTCGTAGGTCTGATCCGGATATCCCTCATTTTCAGGAATTCCGGCGCCGCGATCGAACTGGCGCAGATAGGCGACGGCGTCTTGCACGGCGGGAAACATCTGGCGCAAGAAGCTCACGTCCTTCCTGCCGGTTAGCACATAGTCGCGATAAACCATCAGGACGAATTTCGAATTCAGGTCCTTCCAGTCATTTGTGTCCTGCCAGCCCGGTTCATTGACGGCAATGAAGGGATCGCCCTCGGGCACACCGAGATCGTGCGGAACGGCGCCCTTCTTTTTCCTCATGTGCAGACTGGGCTCGCCGGTTTGTTGAGACTTCCAAACCCACTGCCCTTTTTCTGGCCACTCCTTCGGAACGGTATCGGCGAACTGCCGCAGCACCTGTTTGTCGATGTCGGGCCAGAACTTCAACAATGGCATCGAACCATAGAAACGCACATCCAGCGTTCCGTAGTAGGCGTAATCAAAACACTCGAGCAGCGCGAACGACGGCGGTTTCTTTTTGTCGGAACCAACCGGACGGCCCCAGAATGTACCTCCATCCGTCAATACATACAGTTCGTTGAAGAGCATGCCCCGATACCATAGCGGCTTGGACTCATCATTCACATAAGGAGATTGCCAGGCATCGAGGGCATCACTCCAGGCCGTGGCATTTTGCAATCCATCGCGCGCGATAGCCCAGGCGTTATTACCGTTTGCGCCATAGAAGTCCGTGTACCGCCGGTTCCATTCGCGGCCCTCGCCAAATTGCACGACCGGGAAATCCCAGGCGATCACCATCGGGATCACCTTTTTCTCACCCGGCTGAAGAGTAAAGCGAACTGCGATGGCGCCTGCCAGTTTTTCGCCGTCGCTGACCCATGAAGCGTCGTTATTGGCCAGGCGCCCGTCTTTTGCGAAACGGCTCCAAATCGCCTTCCCATCGCCTTCGGCTGGAAATGTAGTGTGATAGCTGATCTCAACCCCCGGAGCTTCCATCGCGGCAATCACAAATTGGCCGTCCACCTCGGTCGGTAGGGTGCCTGCGCGGTTGCGATCGAAGACTATGCCCCTCATGACTCCGGAACTGAGTTTCTCGGTCGCAACTTCGTTGTGATCGCCCTGGTTCGGCGTCCCCTGAAAATCTCGGGTAAACGTGCGAAACCAGCCGACCATGTTCGTCCAGGACAAAAGAACGGAAACCGTGACGGCCTTGTTCGTGGGATTCTCTGCGTGCCAGCGATAGACCGCAACTGGATAGCTGGACTCGCGATAGTTATCCGGCAGCACCGGTGAAAATTGTTCAAGCACAACGTGCGCCGGAAACTGATCCCACTTGTAGTCGTACCAGGATTTTGGATAGAGCGCTGCGTATTCGCCAGCGCCCACCGGATAGTCCCACTGCCAACTGCTGAGCGTTTTATCCGTCGGATGATCGGTCATCAAGACGCGAGCCGTGCCCTGCCGCTCTCCCTCGGCCTGCTGAAACATTGCGAACTGGTTGGCATAGACAGGAGCATACTTGTGAACGCCCGCTTTGATGTGCCAGCGCGCAAAATCTCCTCGGTAGGTTCTCGAAAAGGTTCCAGAACCAAATCCCCCGACGGGCGCGCCCTGCCAATAGCCGTCGTCGATATTGCCTGGGACTCGTGTGACTCCCGGCTTGTCGAGCGGCAGGCCGAGCGGACGACGCCAGGCGGCCTTCGGTATGGCGTCGCCGGCCCATGCCTGGGCTGCAATCAAGAGAATCAGAGTGAGGGCTCGGACGTAGGAATGCGATTTCATTTTCAGTCGATCTCCGATGACAAACGTAAGTACTTATCGCGCCGCCCAATACTGATTGAACCCTTCATAGTCTGAAGGGAGATTCGCCAGAATCATCCTTCGCAGCTCCAGCATGTCGACCGAGCCTTGCTTCTGATACAAGACTTTGCCCTCCGGAGAAATCAGCACCGTATAGGGCACAGCCGAGTCCCACTTAGGGTCAAAGGCGGCTTGCAAGGCAGCAGTATCGTTCGAGTTGAACAGCAGGTTGCGGCTGGTGGCGTGTACTTTCTCGAGCATCCGCATGACAGAATTCTTCTCATCGGGCATGTTGGCCGAGACCGTGACCAACTCGAAATCGCGCACGCTGTACATCCGGTACGTGTCTTCGAAGTCAGGAAATTCGTGGATACAGGAGCCGCACCAGGTCGCCCAAAAGCTCACCAATAACATCTTCTTGCCCGGGTTCGTACGGAGCATGCTTAAGTCGGCCTGAGAAGCCATCTCCAGGTGAACCGGCTGCGACTCGATCTTGCGCAGCGCCTCTATCTGGGCAGCATGTTTCTCCTTCCATTTCGTTGAGCAGCCAAAGACGCCGGTGTGCTTCACCGCCACTTCGCGATGCGCCAGCAGCGCGTCGATCGCGTCGCGCACTTCGTGAGTCGTTACCAGTTCGGAGCGATAGCTATTGTCGACGCGGCCTTCATAACGGAGGTGGCGACTGCTGTCGAAAACAAAGGCGTGCGGAGTAGCCTGCGGCCCATACGCATCTGTGACGGATTGCGTTTCTCCATCGTAGAGATACGGATAACTCAGATGCTTGTAGTCGGCGCGGATTTTCATCTCTTCCAGACTGTCGCTCATATCGGAAGAATCCAGCTCGTCGATGGTGATCGCTTTGGGGTCATTCGGTTCGATCGCGACCACACTCACGCCGCGATCCGCGTAATCCGTGGCCAATTGGGCGATGCGGCGTTCATACATTTGTGCGATCGGGCAGTGGTTGCAGGTGAAGACCACCACGAGAATTGGACTGGAAGCGTAGTCGCTAAGCTTGTGGGTCTTCCCGTCAACGCCTGGCAGTTCAAAATCCGGAGCTGCCGACCCAACGGCCAGTATGGGATGAGGTTGCTGGGCATATGCCGCCAGCGAAAACAGAACGGTCAAGGCCAGCCGCCATAGAGTTCCCAGTACGATTCTCACGGAAGGATCCTCCTCAGTCACTCGCATCATTATTGCCTGGGCGTTGGCGACGATACTGTCAATGTGGTTCCGTCGATCACCGTCACTTGCTCGCCTCCAAGGCTGCTCACGTACGCTCGGTGCGTTGCGCTGTCTACTGCAATCGCGAAGGGCGAAGCGCCGGTGGATAACGTTGCTGCAATCGAATTTGTCGTACCGTCGATCACGCTCGTGGTGCCTGAATGTGTATTTGCAACGTAAACCTTGTGATTGGATGAATCCACCGCCAGCCCCTGCGGACGTTCGCCGACCTCGATGGTGGCAATCACCGAGTCACGGGTACCATCGATTACCGTGACGCTGTTGCCTGTGTAGTTGGCCACGTAGACCCGTCCGGTAGAGGAATCAACGGCAAGCGCGCAGGGAGTACCGCCCGTGGGTACAAGCGTAGATTTCATAGATTCTTCATCCCAAACCGTCACGTTCGAACTGCCCGCGCTCGTCGCGTAAATCTTTTTGTTGGCTGGGTTCGCCGCAATCGACCAAAGATGAATTCCCGCAGCAACCTCGGAGATACGGTCATCGGCGCCATCGATCACCGTCACATGCGGGCTCTCGTAGCTGACCAGGTAGAGCTTGTTGGTGGCCGGATTCACGGCGATTGCGTCCGCTTGCACCCCTGCCTTCAGTGAGCTGGCAGCATTTGTCTTTCCGTCGATCACCGTCATGACATTGCTGAAGGTCCTCGCGACGTACACCTTGTCACTGGCTGGATTCACCGCAACGACATAAGGCAGGTCTCCAACTGCGACCTTCGCGATTGATGCATCGGTCTTTCCATCGATCACAGTGACGGTGCCATCGCCGGAATTCGCTACATAAATTCGATTCGTCTCCTGGTTGACCGCAATCGCTTCGGGTTCGGCTCCGACCTTCACCGATGCGTAGGAATGCCCGTTGCCGTCGAGAACTGTCACGGTGCCAAGTCTTGTATTGACCGCATAGACTTTGTGGGTTCGCGAGTTCAACGCGATCCCACTTAGATTGACTCTGATTCCGCTCGCCTCCGGCGTGGCGCCCGGACTTGCCCCAATCGGACTTGCCCCAACCCCCAGCCAATTGATGGCGTTATCAATGAGCCGATTTTGCACGGGACTGGTGAAGATCTTGTCGCCGTGCCCCATATTCATGTAGAGCATCTTGTATTTCGTGTTCGTCCAAATGACGGGAAGGTCGCCGCTGGTAAGCACGTCCTTCAATCCAATCGGATAGTTCGCCGCATCGAACGTCGCGAGAACTTTTATATCCCGGTTGAGCCGCGGGCTCGGCTTCCAGACATACCACTCATTCGCGGGAGATTCGAAGGCGTCCGGGATCCCAGCCGCGACCGGGTGGCTGCGATCATCCATAATGATCCGAGCCGGCAGTGGGGGCCAGCTGTTGGTGTAAAATACGGCCCCTCCGAGGAAATCGACGAACCACGGCCAGTTCGTGTCCTTGTCGTTGTAGCCGGCGGCATGAAACCCCAGCCATGCGCCTCCATTCTCCATATACCGTTCAAAAGCACGCCTTTGCTCCGGCTTCGTGGGCGATTCATTGAGCCAGACGACTAACTGGCATGTCTTGAGGTTCTCGTCATTCAAGTCTTCCCACTTTGTGGTTGCCTGGAACGTAAAATGCTCGGCCGCAGCCCGCTCGTTCAGAAATGTCAGCGCGTCCCGGCCGAACAGCACATGGTCCAGTTCTGTGGTTGCCGAATAAAACACCAGTACTTTGAATCTCGTTTGCTGGGCCAAGACAGGGCTCACCACGCAGGTTGCCAGCAACAGGAAGATCAGGAATCTGCGGGCGCTCATTGATGCGCCGCCCACAAGATTGCATTGTGAAAGATCGTCGTGAATGCAGGATTCTGAAATAGCTCGGGATGATGCCCCATGAAGATGTAAACGTTACGCGCTTTGACTTTCTCGTTAACCCAGATCACCGGATGATCACCACCCATCTTGGTGTGAGTGTCTGGCGAATAGGTAGCTTCGTCAACGTGTGCCACAACGTGAACATTGGGGCGGGGCGACTTGTCGTAGGTGTACCATTCCTCCTTTTCCACCAGGAACGATGGGCCAACGCCTTTCATCAGAGGATGGGAAGCGTCTTCCACAACGACGGAGGCGGTGGCAAACCCTGGAATGTAACCAGTGAATCGAATTCCACCCATGAATTGAGAGAACCATGGCCAGATACCGTATCCGTCAAACTCACCAAGCAGCGTCGCATGATGAAACCCGATCCATCCCCCGCGGCCTTCCTCGATGTATCGAATGAATGCGGCAGCGGCCTTGGGCGTCCACCCATACGGCGGGTAGTTCAGTTGAATAAAGAGTTGGTATTGGGAGAGGAATGCGTCGTCGATCTTGTCGGTATTCTCGATGTAATCGACTGAGAAATTATTATCGGCCGACTGCTTTTGCAGCCATACCTTGGCCGCATCGACGAAGGGCCGATGAATGCCACCCGCTTCGGCTAGCGCGATGACTTTAAATCGTGAGGTGGAGGTTTGCGCTGCCACATGGGTCGCGAGAAGCAATAGAAGAACGGAGAAACACCACCCGCCGCGGCAGGAATGGAATAAAGAAGTTAGACGACAGGGACGCATTTTGCAAATCATCCTTCGCTAAGCTTTCCACGTGCAATTGCCACGGGTTTTCGGAGCTTTTGGTCTCTAATCGGAGTCGACGGTATTGTATGCCAAACATAGTTAATAATCATTAGAATGTCTGAAAGCGTCATAGAGACAAGGTTCCGGAGATCTTCCCGTGATGAGAAGCCCGGTTGTGCCAGGTCGGCCTCCTCTGATCCGCCAAACCAATGCTCAAATCCTCTTGCGACTACTGAGAGACAAAGGTCCGTGTTCCAAAGCGGACCTGGTGCGGGCTTCCGGCTTGAGCGCGCCTTCTGTGACAAATGTAGTCACAACCCTCATTTCTACGGGACTGGTCGAAGCCGTCGGGGAGGGAAACTCCACGGGCGGCAGGCCCCCCGACATTCTGCGATTCAAGGCGGAGCATGGTGCTGTTGCCGGAGTGGAGATTACCCGCGACAGTCTCCGCTTCTTGCTGGCCGACCTGAACGGAGAGGATTTGGCCCGCTCGGAGACTCCTATTGATCGATCACAATCCACACCTCGACGGATCTGCCAGCAAATCAGTAAAGAAGTGCGGAAGTTACTTCGCAAAAAAAATCTGATGAGAACCCAACTGGCGACGTTGACTGTGGGTGTCCCTGCGATTGTGAATGTCGATGAAGGGACGGTGGTCGCTCTGAGCGCGTTGCAGCATTGGAACGACGTTCCCCTGGGGCCGATGCTCACACGGGAGCTCAAGTGCCGCGTGGTAATTGATAACGACACCAACCTGGCGGCTGAAGGCGAATTCCATCGTGGAGCAGCGCAGGGAGAGAGAGACTTTGTTTTTGTCACGATTGGTGAGGGAGTAGGCGCCGGAATTTTTCTGGGCGGTTGCATTCATCGTGGCTCCCGATGGTCAGCCGGCGAAATTGGATACCTACGGGTCCCTGCCATTTCCAGAGCGCGTCCGGCGATTGATACATATGGTGAACTCGAAAAAACGCTTTCAGCCTCAGGCATTCTGAAGAGTTGGCGCGGCCGAAGCCGATCGTCGAGAATTCGCTCGCGAGTAGGCCACGCCGCCGACGTTTGGGATCTGGCGGCTGCCGGCAACGCGGAAGCAAAACGGATCCTTAGACAGCGCGCATCCATTCTGACGGACGTGATCCTGGACTTGGCGCTCATTCTCAATCCAAAACTTATTTTGCTGGGTGGAGAAGTGGGTAACCACCCGGTTTTGTTGCACGAACTGCAGACCTTACTCGAAGGTGGCGAGTTCCCGGCCGTTCAAATGGCATTGGGAACACTCGGTTCTTCGGCCGTATTGTGGGGAGCCGCTTGTACCGCGCTCGAACCCGCTGTCCACGGACTGCTGCAGGCTGCCCGGCAGCAGATATAATCAATAGTTCCCTAGGGGCCTTCGATCGTTCGATTGCTTCGTAAATCGGTGAGAATGAAAACGTTCGCCTCTCCTTCAGGCCTTTCCGCCGATTGCGTCGAGATCGGCAATCACTTCAGAAGGAATTTGAAGCATCGAAGACTGAAGATTCTCGCGAAGATGTTCGAGGGAAGATGTGCCAGGAATCAGCAGGATATTCGGCGAGCGCTGGAGGAGCCAAGCCAGCGCAACCTGCATGGGTGTGGCCTCGAGCGACGCTGCGGCTGCGTCAAGTGCCGACGACTGTAATGGAGTGAAACCTCCCAACGGGAAAAACGGAACATACGCTATCCCCCGGGCGGCCAGGTCGTCGATGAAAGCATCGTCGTTCCTCTGGGCCAAATTGTAGAAATTCTGTACGCAGACAATCTCTGTCATGGCTTGCACTTCGGCCAACTGCTGGGGAGAAATGTTGCTCAGGCCGATGTGACGGATCAGTCCCTCACGCTTGAGTTTGACGAGCTCGGTCAGCGGCTCTTCAATCGACCCCTGCCCCGGTTCCGTGATTCCGCCAACCCGAAGATTAACCACATCGAGATGATCGAGGCCAAGATTTCTCAGGTTGTCATGAACGGCATCCACCAGCTCCTGGCCAGAAAGAGCGTGAAGCCAGGACTTGTCTGGACCTCGACGAGCGCCCACTTTGGTGATGATCACGAGATCCTTGGCATAAGGATGGAGCGCCTGCTTGATGAGCTGATTGGTCACATGAGGTCCGTAGTAATCGCTGGTGTCGATGTGGTTCACGCCCAACTCCACCGCCTCTCGCAGAACAGCGATGGCGGCGTCGACATCCCGCGGCGGTCCCCAGACGCCTGGGCCAGCCAGTTGCATGGCGCCGTAGCCCATGCGATTTAATGTCATCGATTTGCCAGGCAGAGTGAAGCTGCCCACGAGGTCTTTTTGTTCAATCATTTTCATTCCTCCTCTAACTGTTCGTTGTTTGCAGCGAGAGAACTAAAGCAAAGAGAACCGAAGCAAAGAGAACTAGAACGACTCGCCCACCATTTCCTCACTTTTCTTCCAGAGCGCCTCGGCGTTGTTTGCATCGAGCGCATATCCACGCACTCCTTCAGTTATGGCATCGGTGGGTACGTTGTCGGGCACACGATGAGCGACATGGCAGTCCTCGCAATATTTGCCCCCGATTTCTTGAGCGGGAGCAACCACACCGGCCCACACCGAAGTTGCGGCGCCTTGCGGGATGGTCTTCCAGCGGAATAGTTCCTTGCCCTCCGCCGCGAGTTGCCGATTCCTCTCTTCGATGATCTTTTCGATTTGGCCGGGGTCCACATGGCGACCCAGTTCAGTGTGAATGACTCCCGGATGCACCGCGGCTGCACGTACGCCGCGATCCCGGTGACGTTTGTCGAATGCGACCGCAAAGAGGATGTTCGCAGTTTTGGATCTTCCGTAGGCAACGAAGGGCTCATAGGGCGTGTGCTCAAAGTTGGGATCCTCGAGGTTGACATTGGAATAGCGGTGACCGCTAGAAGAAAGATTGATCAACCGCCCGCCAGAACGAATGAGCGACGCAATCCGGTTGACCAGGACAAAGTGGCCCAAGTGATTGGTACCGAACTGCGTTTCGAAGCCATCGCTGGTGCGGCCCAAGGGCGTGGCCATTACTCCTGCGTTGGCAATGACGATGTCGAACGGCTGACCTTTCGCCAGCAGCCGGTCGGCGCAGGCGCGCACGCTTTTCAGGCTGGCAAGATCGAGTTCAATCAGTTCGAAGCTTCCGCCATTGGCCGCGGCGTCTTTTCGCACTTGGCCGGTTGCAGCTTGGGCTTTGTTCAAATCCCGCGCCGCACCGACAACCTGAGCCCCGTGTGCGGCCAGGGAGCGCGCCGTTTCCACGCCCAGGCCGGCCGAAGCACCAGTTACAAAGATCCGTTTGCCCTTCAGATTCACCCCGGACAAAACGTCATCTGTAGTTGAAGTTGCTCCAAATGAAGTTGTTTCAAGTACGTTCGTCATTTCCTGCCTCCTTGTAGTGACACATTCGATGCGACATTCACGGATCCGGTCACGCGCTAGCCGTGTAACGCCACGGCGTCCGCAGCATGTTCGAAATAGTGCTCCGCGTTCAGGTCGGCAATCAGCCCAGGTTGGACCGGTCGCCACCCCAGCCGTTCCTCCGTCAGCGAGCTGGAAGCCGGACCGTCGATACCGAAGAAGTGAGCGATCCAGCCAAAATGATCGGCTGCTTCCTCGCGAGACTTGCTGACGACCGGTATGCTCAAATGCCGGCCGATGGCCTCAGCGATCTCTCGAGTCGGCACGCCCTCATCGGCCACGCCGTGATACCGGGGGCCGACGGAACTTTTCTCGAGCGCGAGCCGATAGAGATGAGCAGCATCCAGCCGGTGCACCGCTGGCCACCGGTTCTGCCCGTCACCGATAAATGCGGAGACACCCTTTTCCCGTGCAATGCTGATCAGGCGTGGCACAAAGCCGTGATCACCTTTCCCGTGGACCGATGGAGCAAGGCGCAGCACCGATGCGCGGACTCCGCGTGCCGCCAGCGCAACCGCCGCATCCTCCGACTTGCGCGGGAAGTTGGGATTGGGCGCATCCTCTTCTGTTGCGAGCGCGCCCTGGCGCTGCGCCAGCAAGGTCCCGGAGGTGACGATCAACGGGCGATCAGAGCCCGCGAGCGCGCCGCCGAGAGTCTCGATGGCACGCCTATCCGCTTCGGCGGCAGGCCCATAGTTTGAGAAATCGTGGATAAAAGCGGTGTGGATCACTCCGTCGGCAGCCGCTGCTCCACTGCGAAGGCTTTCGAGATCTTCGAGTGAACCGCGATGCACGCCGGCTCCCGCCCTGACAAGGGATTTGGCTGCCTCATCTGAGCGCGCGAGGCCGAGCACCTGATGACCCGCGTCGATGAGTTCGTTAACTATGGCAGAGCCGATAAAGCCGGTAGCACCGGTAACAAAGACACGCATATTCTTTTTCCTCCTAAGCAATTTGTGGTTCAGATAGGGACGAAGCCTTCACTCGACTGGCGAGCCGGGTCGAAACCTTCGCAGTGATTAATCTCCATTCGCGGGTTGAAGTGGGCAGACCATCCATCTCAGTCAACTCCCGCAGCCAGTCTTCTGCCGAGAGCTCCGCCTGTTCTGACCCGAACAACTGGATGACGGTGTTGAAGAATGCTGACAATTCCCGCTCCGCCACTGTGATGAGGTCGGCGCAACCAGGGTTGGAATTGTTTGACGGTTTATAACGAGCGAGTGAACTCATATTCCTCACCTCTCGAAGCCGGAAGGACGAAGCGCTATTGACAGGCTGCCGCGTTCCGACTAAAACGGAGAGTGTCTCCGAATCACTAGATAAGATAACCGGAGACTATCTCCGGTTGCAACTTTTTTTATGCCGACCAAGCACCAGAACATTGCCGTGCGAAAACCGCGCACCGACGCACAGCGGAACCGCGAGCGCGTACTGGAGGTCGCGAAAGAGGCGTTTACTCGGTCCGGCGCGAATGCCAGCCTCGACGACATCGCCAAAGAGGCCGGTGTGGGAGCGGGAACCCTGTATCGCCACTTTCCTACGCGAGACGCACTGATCGAAGCGGTCTATCGCACTGAAGTAGAAAAGCTGGCGGCAGCGGAGAGGAAATTCTCCGACGCCATGCCCCCGGTTCAAGCGTTGCGAGCCTGGATGCTCTTGTTCGTGGACTACATCGCGACCAAGCAGATCATCGCCCCTGCACTCAATACGCTCGTCGGGGGGCCTTCGAAGCTGTATGAAGGTTCACGCAGTCAAATCCAGGGAGCGATTGATTCGCTGGTGAAGCGCGCAATCAAGAGCGGCGACATTCGTAGGGATCTGGAGCCATTCGATCTGCTTCGGGCGCTGATCGGCGTCTCCCATGTGGCCTCCGGCCCTGACTGGCAGCAAAGCGCGAGGAGACTCGTGGACATCCTCATCACAGGTTCGCGGCCAATCAAATAGACGCGAGACGCGACCTTCGTACGCCGTCGCAGGCCACGAGCGTCGAAAACCTCGCCTGTCCCTTACCACCCAGCAACTAATAGTCGAACCACTGATTGAGTGCTCGCACCTTTTCTTGAGTATATGGTGGAAATAGGTGATCGATAGCCACGTCCGGCGGAGATATCAAGACCGACTTGGCGTGCGTGAGAGAATCGTAGCCATATTTCCCGTAGTAGTTCCCGATGCCGGACGTTCCCACTCCACCGTAAGGCATAGATTCGATGAACAAGAAAACGTTGGTCTGATTCACAGCGCCCCCACCAAACGAAAGCGATTGCAACACTCGGCGGATTGCTTGCTGGTCGCGGCTGAACACATAACCGGCGAGTGGTTTGGGGAACGACTTGATCTTTGCGAGAAGCTCGCCGAGGTCGGAGTAGGTGAGGATGGGCAAAAGCGGCCCGAAGATTTCGTCTTCCATGATTTTGTCGGACCACAAAACGGGATACAGAATGGTCGGATCGAGGTAACGGGCCGGAGCATCGGACTTCCCGCCGTAAATCACTTTCTTGGGATCGATCAGGGATGCAAGCCTGGCTCTCCGCATTTTGAACCAGCTGATTCATGTTCGCTCAGTCCACCGGGCTGCTAGGTACCATGCTAGCAATTTCGAATCCAGAGCCAAAGACAAGCTTTTCGAGGAACGCTGCCGAAACCAAAATGCGAGCGTGTGGCGCTTGCTGAATTTTCGTCTGTATATCGCGGGGTGAGAAGATACAACAACTTGAAGTCGTGCAAAAAATGGCAAACCCGCCGAAAGTCTTGCCAAGGACAAGGGTCATTCTGAAGTTAAGGCCGGTACCGATTCAGCTAGCGCGTGGCACGTTGAACCGATATTTGTTGATTTTGAAACGCTTGATTTTCGAATCGAGGGTTCGCGCCGGCAGCCCTAGTTTTGTGGCTGCGCCCAACGGGCCCGAGATCCGTCCATAACACTCCGCTAGTGCGGCTTCAATCATTTCCCTCTCCTGCCGCGCGAGGACACCATTAAGAGTACTCCGCCGGCTGGGGGCAGCCGGGAGTTCTGGGCGAAGCCAGGTCTCATCCACCGAAAAGGTATCGCCCTCGCACAGAATGATGGCACGCTCAATTACGTTTTGTAGTTCACGAATGTTTCCAGGCCAGTCGTAAGCCCGCAATAATCTAAGACTCTTCTTGTCGATCGTTCTGAATTTCTTTCCAGCTTTCTTGGCGAAGCGGTCGATGAAATACTCAACCAGCAAGGGAATGTCGGCCGCGCGTTCGCGCAGCGGCGGCACATCGATAGGGACTACATTCAGTCTATACAGGAGGTCTTCCCGGAATTTGCCTTCGGCTACAAGCGTGTTCAAATCACGATGAGTAGCCGCGACCACTCTGACGTCGATGGGTATTGGCTTATTGCTGCCGACGCGCTCGATTTCACGCTCCTGCAGCACTCGCAACAACGCGACTTGGATCTCGGGAGGCAAGTCACCGATTTCGTCCAGAAAAATTGTCCCACCATTCGCCGATTCAAAACGTCCGAGGCGACGCTGGGTTGCGCCGGTGAAGGCGCCCTTCTCGTGCCCGAAAAGCTCGGAAGCAATCAGCGATTGCGGGATGGCAGCGCAATTCACCCCGATGAATGCCCGATCCGCGCGATTGGATCGCTTGTGGATGCTGCGAGCTATCAACTCCTTTCCTGTACCAGTTTCGCCGAGAATCAAGACTGTCGAACCGGAAGAAGCCAGCTTGGCGATCTGGCGTAACACTTTCCGTAGGGCTTCCGAGGAGCCGACGATGTCCTCGAACATCGAATCGCGATCGATTTGCTCTCGCAACGCCAAATTTTCGTTTCGCGTCCTCTCCTCTGCCCGGACGCGGTCATCGATGTCAGTTCCCGTCGCATACCATCGAGTTACCTTCCCGTCGTCATTTCGGAAGGGGTTGTAACGAATAAGAAACCATCGATATTGGCCGTCCTTCCGGCGAGCCCGCTGTTCAATTTCGAATGGAACTCCGTGAGCGAGAGCGGCCTTGCGCTCCTCGCGTAATCTCTCCAGGTCATCGGGGTGGAAGATTCGTTTCCGAAAGTCCGGGGCAATCACATCGTCCGTGGCCAGACCGGTGAAGTCGAGCGTCGATTGGTTGGCATAGGTGGGGGTACCCGAGGGATCCTGGACGACAATTGTCTGCGGTATTAAGTCGGTGATGCGACGAAGCTCGCGTTCATCTTCTCGCAGCTTCTCTTGGGTCTGCTTGAGGGTTTCGATGTCGGTGCTTGTTCCGTACCATCTAACAATTTTTCCGGCACCGTCGCGTAGCGGCTCAACACGGATGAGAAACCAGCGAAATACTCCATCGAGGCGACGAAGACGCGCCTCGATCTCACCTGGTTCTCCTGAAACCAACAGCTCCCGCCATTTTCCCATCAAGGGCGGTATGTCCTCCGGATGGAATGCAACTTGCCAACCCCAACCGTGCGACTCTTCGGGAGACAGGCCGGTGTACTCATGCCAGCGCTTGTTAAGGAACTCGTTCGAACCATCCGGCAGATTGCACCAGGCCAGCGTGGGGATGGTGTCGATCACCTGGCGAAGTTTGCTCTCCGAATTCTCTAGTTCGTCCAGCGCTCTCTCGAGTGCCTCTTGGGATCGCTGGGATGTCACGGGAGCCATCGGGCGATTATAAGCCGGCGCCCCCTTTTCCTGATCAAAAAGGAATTCCTGACAAATCAGGACGATATGCCGGTGTAAGCCCAACTCCCACAGGCTATTGCAAATGGTCTGCGACTTGCACTGCCGCCATCGTCTTCCGGAGCCGCTAAGCATGATGCTGCGGATTGAACACGTCAAAGGGCGGATTCGACTCAGCGGCGAACTTCGAATCGGGCAGCTGGATCAAGTCAAAACCGAAATCGAGCGCTGCGAATCGCCAGTCGTTTTGGATTTGGAGGAATTGGATCTTATCGATCTCGAAGGCGTTCGTTTTCTCAATGCATGTGAGGCGAAGGGGACCTCGATCCTGCGCTGTTCGCCTTACATCAGGGAATGGATGCTGCAGGAGCGAGGTCGGTCAAAAGAGCATCCCGAGCCGTTGTAATGGTCTTATGTCGGACGAAGGACGTCGGATTACAAAAGCTGATGCGCGTGAGAAGAAACGAAAGGAAAAAAGGAGAACCGAATGAAACCTAATGGGAGAAACGTCATGACGAAGCTTTACGCGGTTGCTGCACTTGCTTCTGCGCTGATGGGTGCGACTCTGAACGCCGCCGCGGCGGGTCCCGCGCCGCAGACTGGTATCAAAAACGTGGTCCTGGTGCATGGAGCATTCGCCGATGGCTCCGGCTGGGAAGCCGTCGCCAAGATCCTTGAGAAAGACGGTTATACGGTGTCCGTGGCGCAGCCTCCCGAGACCTCGTATGCCGATGACCAAAAGTACACGAAGGCCGCCATCGACGCCATGGGCGGGCCGGTCGTCCTGGTCGGCCACAGCTACGGCGGGTCCATCATCACCGAAGCAGGCAATGATACAAACGTTGCGGCGCTTGTCTACATCGCCGCGTTTGCGCTCGATGAAGGTGAGAGCTGCGCCTCGATCGAAACAGCGGTGCCACAAGCCTCCAAGGCATTCAAGCCGGATAGCAATGGAAATTGGTGGATCGAGCAGGACCATTTCGCTGCCGACTTCGCAGCGGATATTCCCCCAGCCGAGGCTCACTTCATGGCTATATCGCAGGTGCCGATCTCCACCGATTCATTCACCCACAAGGTTACTAATCCCGCCTGGAAGAACAAGCCGACGTGGTACATGGTGGCCAGCTCAGATCGGTCGATCAATCCGATACAGGAGCGCATGATGGCGAAGCGCGCCAATGCTAAGACGGTCGAAGTCAATGCGAGCCATGTGGCCTACATGTCTCACCCGAAGGAAGCGGCCAAGCTCATCGAAGAGGCTGCCACCTCCGCACCAGCCAATCAGTAATTCCTCAAAGAGGAACAAAATGAAAAGGAGAACGAAATGACACCTACGCAATCCAAGCCTAGTATCGTGTTCTGCCACGGTCTCTGGGCCGACGGCTCGTGCTTTAGCAAGGTGATCCCCACACTTCAGGCAGAAGGTCACCAGGTAATCGCCGCCCAGTACGGGCTCAACTCGGTCGCGGACGACATCGCCACCGTCAGAAGCACGCTGGGGCGGGTTAACAGCCCTGCCATCCTCGTCGGTCACTCTTATGGCGGAAGCGTTATCACCGGCGCCGGAACCGACGACCGGGTTGCCGGGCTGGTCTACATCGCCGCGCTCGCTCCCGACGCCAACGAGACATCTCAGACACAGCAGTCTAACTTCCCGACGACGGACGTCTTCTCTTACATCGAAGTCGCAGACGGACGTATCTGGCTGCGTCCGGAAGGCATCGACTGTTTCGCAGGCGATTTGTCCGAGCCGGAGAAGAAGCTCGTTTGGGCGACCCAGTGTGTGCCGGTTCCCGACCTGTTCAACGCGAAAGTTGGAGGGACTGCCTGGAAATCGAAGCCGAGCTGGTACATCGTTGCCAAGAACGACCGCACCGTCCACCCCGACCTGGAGCGGTTCTTTGCTAAGCGCATGGGCGCCAAGGTGACTGAGGTCGCCAGCAGTCACGTCGCCATGCTGTCCCATCCCGACGTGGTGATCGATGTAATCCGAGCAGCCGCAAAAACCGTCCAAGGAGCCATGGCCGCGGCGTAAAGTCCTCAAGGACTTTGCGCGGGACGCCAGCAGTCCCGTAACTGTTCAGTTGGGTTGTGATGATTCGTCGTCCAGTCCGGCTGAACAGTTACAGGATTGCGCCCATGCAGAGACCCCTTCGGCCGATCAGAAACTTAGCACCTGCTTTGTTTTCGCCTGTCCAGCGGCGACCCGACTATACGCGTCCACGGCTTTCTCGAACGAAACCATCTCAATCGTCGGGGGTTTCAAAACTCCTTTTTCAAAGCCAAGGCGAAGTTCGTTGGCAATTTCCCCTACCTGGCGCGATGTCAGGCCATAACTGTCTACTCCAAGCAGCCTGGAGAAATTGTGATAGAAGTCGATAAGATTAAAACTGACGCGCGGATCTCCCCTGCTTGAGATCGCCACTTGTCTTCCCCCAAACCCAAGTGATCGCAGCGCGGGCTCGAACATTGGGCCACCCACGGTGTCAAAAACAGCCTCGACTCCTTTTCCCGCCGTGAGTTCGAAGACCCTCTGGCGTAGATCTTCGGTCTTGGTATTGATCACAGCCACGGTACCCGGGATCGCATCGGATATCATATCCGCGCCAATAACGCGGGCCCGCTTCCAGTTTGCGATCTGTGTGGCTGCTTGCCCCACTGCGCCCGCGACTCCGACGATGAGAAGGGTTTCTCCGGGTTGAATTTGAGCTGCCGTCACAACCGATGACCAAGCCGTAATGTAGGGAACTCCGATCGCCGCCGCTTGCGCCATACTCAATGACTTCGGCTTGAGCGATAGCGTCTCGGTAGGGACAACAACGTATTCTGCGTGAGAGCCGTCACGGACGATGCCGAGGGTCGGGGAACTGCCCCAGACTTCTTCCCCTTCGTGATGCGTCCCCTTCGCAACAACGCCCGCAAAGTCCCGGCCGGGGGTGCGCGGCAGAGTTGTTTTCGCGAAGTGTCCCGAAACATTCACGATGTCGCTGGGATTGATGGCCGCCGCCTTCACCTGAACCAGCGCTTCCCCCTCGCCCGGCTCTGGAATCGCGACTTCTTCGATTCGCAATACCGACGGTGGTCCAAACTCAGCGAACCGCAAGGCTTTCATTAGGTTGGTGCTTGATGTGGTCATGAACGCTTCCGGCGTGGTTCTGCGTGCACGCCCGCGAGGGAGTTAGCATTTTCGGCATCTCTGGCCGCCCTCATTTACGAGGCCGCTGAAGATACGTGCTGATCGACTCCTGATTCTTCTTGAATCGCTTCCGGTGAGTCAAACGGAGGGAGCGCTCCGAGTGGGCAGTTCGGCGACAACCATTCCAGCTTTTGCTGCATGATCTTTCGGGAATACTTTGACAGGTAGTGGACGATGGTCTCGATACGGATCTTGATGCCGCCGGCCGGCTTGGTTGAATCGAGGTCGCCAAACTTGAAGAACAGGGTTCCGGTCGCTTCGACGATTTTCTGTGTGGGGGTGTAGGTGGGCTGGTCCATGCCGCACTCGTAACTGGAAAGGCGTACGACGCACGTAATCCAGGGGCAGCGCGCCGCGACTTTCGCTCCCCACATGATTTCGTTGGTGTTGCTGCTGTAGGAAGAAGTCCAGACATCGGTAATGTCAAACGGGCTCTTGATTCTTCCGGCCTTCAGATCGGCTTCGAACAGCCAGTTCATCAGGTCTTCATCGCCGGGAAGATACTGCAGCCACAGGATCGGATAGCCGTGGGCCTGTAGATCCCCTTCGATCTCATGGCCGATGCCGGTGTCCATGTGGTAGGGACGAGCCAGCACCAGAATGCATGGTTTTTGATTCTGCGCGCACCAGGTCAGGATGTCGCGGCTCTGCTTTCTCGCTTTGTCGGTGAAGGCGTCGAGGGCTTCAAACCCCGCCTTGACCGCGCGCTCCGTCTCTTCCAGTTCCAGATTGAATACATCTTTGAGCGAACTGTGCAACTGCTCGAGCACCATATGCCGGTCCCCGAGGCTGACAAACGGGGAGGAATAGGTAATGCCAGCCTCCCCAAATACGTCACGCTCTTTCAGGAATCCAGCTTTGATATTTTCCGGTCCAGCCATCACGCGGGTGCAGGTTACGGTGTCGACTACGTGCCCGTGCAGAATCGAAGGCAGCGAGTGAATCATCGGGCTCAGGAGAATGTCGATCTTCTTCTTTTGTCCAAAGACCAGTTCGCCGTAATGTCCGCTGATGCACTTGACTGGATAGCAACAATCAACCGTACCGCGGCCCTTGCCGAACTCGCGCCCCTGCTCTTCCGATGTATCGGAGCTGAACACAATGTTTTCCGATTCGATGCCGATCGACCTCAGGAAGCCCACCCAGAACTGGTGAGTCGTCCAGATATTCAGCACCTTCGGAATTCCGACCCGCACCTGCGAGCGATCTTTAGGTGGCGACGCGGCGGAACGCTTCTTTGCGGACCAGATCGGCAACGTTGGGAAACGCATTCTTGGTCTTCTCCATCCCAGTCTTGATGACCTTCATCTCGTTCAGATCTTCCACCAGCCCCTTGGGGCAGGAGTTGTTCACGATCACTCGCTCCCAGCCTTTTTCCAGCGGGACCTTGCTCCACTCCCGGCCTTTTCCGCCTTCCAGTTCCACATCGATGAAGCTGCGCTGGCAAGTCACGGGGCACCAGTGGCAAACGGTGTCGACTGAGGTCGCGGTCTTATAAGTCAAACGCTCGATCGCGTCGAACCCGCGAAACTTGCTTTCTCCGCCGCCGTCCCACCAGTCGAGGGCGACCAGGGCCGCGCCAATCGCACCTGCTTCCCCAGAGTAGGGATGCACGACTACGTCCGCATCAGGAACTTTCTTTAGAATGAAGTCGACCTGCGTCTTCACCACAGCAAGATTCTTATGCGTGCCGCCTTGCAAAATATACTTCTTGCCCACAGAGGTCAGGTTGTTCAGGCCGCCGGCGTAGATCCATACATTCAGCGGAAGAATCGCGCACAGTCCCGCCAGAATTTCTTCCGCCTGCCAGCCCTTGCGCTGCTGGTTGACGATGTCACTCTGCAGGAAGACTCCGCACCCCATCGAGAGCTGAGGCATGGACTGAGCCTTGAAAGCCCGATCTGCCATTTCGCTCATGGGAATGCTGAAGCGTTCCGCGATTCCCTGAAGAAACGCGCCGTTGCCCGAGGAGCACTGCGAGTTCAGCCGGAAATCCGTCACCGCCCCGTTGTTGAGCAGCATGATCTTGACGTCAACCCCGCCTACGTCGCAGATGCAATCCGCGTCGGGGAAATAATGCAGGCCGGCGCTGGCATGAGCAATGGTCTCGACCACCGGGCAATCTGCGCCGAGAATATCTTTCAGCAGATCCTTGCCGTAGCCGGTAATGGCCAGGCCGAGAATCTCTCCGTCTCCAACCGCTTCGCGAACCTGCCGGAACAAACTCTTGGCGTCATCGATGGGATTTCCCCGGCTCAGCGCGTAGCAGGAAAACAGCAAATCTTTATCCGGCGACATGCAGACCGCTTTCGCCGTCGTCGATCCGAAATCGCAGCCAATCACGACGGGCCCGAGCTTGGCGGTCTTGCCGAGCATCGGCAGTTGGAATTTCGGACGCCGGCGAATTTTCCCGCTGGCGATCGAGCGCCCAGTTCCGTTGCCATTCCGATGAGCACTGCCCTTGGCGTGCGCCTCGCCGTCGCCCTTCTCAGAGGCCGGGACGCTGTTGCCGTTGCTGCCCGGCGTGGAATAACGCGCCAGAAACGACTTCAGCTCGGCCTCTTCTTTCCACAGTCCGGCGCTGCCCAGCTTTTTCTTCTCCTCGTGCTGCCCTTCTTCAATCCACCAGCGTAGCTTCGACGTTCCGAGGTAGGTGCCGACTGTCGGCGAATCTCGTAGTCCGACTTCGATGCAGCCCTGGGCCGCGTAGTAGAGAGCGTCGTCGGGCACGCGGATGAACGACGCCGGATCCCGGCCATCCGGAATCTCGACCTTGCGCTCTTTCCACACTTTCGCCAGATGGTAACGCCAAGCCTCCTGCAGCCCTTTGAAGAAGAGGTTAGGGCCACCCAGCAAAAGAATCTCAGGCAACGGCGTGTTGCCGCGAGTCAGAGTCGCCAGGTTCTGATACACCACCGCTTCAAACAAAGAAGCGATGATTTCTTCCACCGAAACTCCAGCCTTCAGCAAAGTATTCGAGTCTGCCTCGGCGAAGATGCCGCACTTGCTGCTGATCTTATGCAGCGTGTAACCCTCGTAGCCCATCTTCGAGAGTTGCTCGGTCGAAATTTCCAGCTTGCGCGCGGTTTTCTCGATAAATGTTCCGGTGCCGCCAGAACACGCGCTCTGCATCAGCACTTGCTTGCTCTTGCTGGGGCCGGCGCCGCTGAAGAAAATCGTCTTCATATCTTCGCCGCCAATTTCGCTGACGAAGCGCACGTTAGGATGAACTTTCTCAACCGCCGCGGCCACAGCGACAACTTCCTGAATCACCTTGCCGCCCACCAGCGGCGCAATGATCCCAGCACCAGATCCGGTAAAAAAGACGCGGTCCTGCTCCGGTGTGAAGCCGTGATCTTTCTCCAGCCGGGTCAGGAAATCGAGGACCTTCTCCGCCTGCTTGGTGTTATGGCGTTCGTAGGCCTGACCCAGCAGTTCCCCGGACGCCGTAGCGATCGAGTACTTGCAGGTCGTGCTGCCTACGTCGAGGCCACAGATTTTTCCCGTGCCCCTGGGCATTGGAACCTCAGGCCCCGCCGGCTTGGCCAGCGAAAGACTTCCCTCGAGCGGTTGTATCTGGACAAAACCGTCACCCGACATAGGTCACCCTCGTAATGGTTCAAACCTCATCTCAGTTGGCCCGCCAATTTGTTGAGTCGCGGTTCTCACCGCTGCCATCAAGCCCGCGCCAGCCCTTTGTCGTAAGCCAGGTGTGCCACATAGTTGGCCGCAGCTCCGGCATAGGCGCGGTGAGGAACAAAATATGTAGCCTTCCGCACTTCCGGATGCTTCGCCTCGTATGCCCGAATGTCCTTTTCGGTCAACCCGGTTTTCTCCATCACGCCTTCGAACTCCGCATGCGCCCGCTTCTTGGCTTCGGTGAGGATCATCTGGCAGCGCGAGAGCGCGTGCACTTCCGCATCGCCCTTCACTTCGATGGGAGCGTAGAGCAAGTCGGGATATTTCCCGATGACATTCGCCATCGAGCCGACGGACATCGTGTTCGGCATACACGAATACGGCGACAGCTCGCAGATCATGTGCGCCGTCTTGTGATGATAGGAATGCAGCGCCTTGCCGATCAGCATGTGGCCTTCGCCGCCTCGCAGTTGGAAGTTGTAGAAGGGTTCGGCCAGCGTCTTTAGTTCTTCCTGGTCCGGCAGCTCGTGCGGCAGGTTCGCCAGTGCCTTGCGGAAGCGGTTATAAGTGCCGCGATAGATGCGCTCCAGGGCGTGCAACAGAAACTCCTGAGCTTTCGGGTGCTTGCTGGTGCTGTGCCTATGCTCCAGCTTGCGGATGGTTGGATGCATCAGGTAATGCAGCCACACCGCGACCGGCGGCGCAATCACTTCCGACTCTTCCGACTCCAGCCAGCGCTTGATGTTGTAATTGCCGTCGCCTTCGTGCGTCTGCAGCCAGAACTCGCCGGTGATTTTCACCTTCGCCTTAACCCGCAGGTGGTCCACTTCAATCGTGTCCCACTTCTTGCGAACGCCACGCAGCGCCTTGGTGAAGTAGTTACTCATCAAATGCCAGGCCATCGTCCCGTACTTCTTGCCACGATCCGGCCGGTGCAGAAAGATGTCGTACATTTGCTCCACGCACTCGCGCAGCACCTCATCAGTTTGCCCTGCGTTAGCTTCGTAGGGACGGGTCATGTATTCGAGGTCCGTCACCATATCGCCGCAAAGGATCGACCAGATAATGCCGAGGCTCATCGGCATGTTGATGTCGAGCCCGCCGCCGTTGCCCGGACCCTGATCAAGTTCATCCTGAGCCAGCAGAAACAGCCGGAAGTCGCGCAGCCCGAGCCCGTCGAGCGCCATGGCATAAGATTCGTGGTACTGGCCGAAGCGGCAAGGTCCGCACGCGCCCGCCGTGAGGTAGACGAACTTGCGATTCACCTCGTCCTTGCCATGCTCTTTCACTTCTTTCTTCAGAAAATTGACCAGGCTTCCCGTGGTGAAGATGGTGGGGCAGCAGGCTCCCGTGTCGATCAACTCCTTGCCCGCGTCCAGATCTTCGCGCGCAATGTTGGGCAGCGGCTCGGCCTTATACTTCAGGTTGTGAAGTGCTCCTTGCATCATCCGCTCATGCTTCCACGTCAGGCCACCGTAGAGAATCGTGGTTTCTTGTCGCTGTTCGCGAGTGAAGGGCCGGGGTTTGTACGCGGTGTAATGATCGATGATCGGCAACTGCGCCAACTGAGCCATGGAATTGTCTCCTTCACTGTCTAAAATTTTCCCCAGGGAAATTGTGGTTGCGATTGTACACCCACATCAGGACTCCTCAAACGCCAATGCGACTCCTGGCGTCAGTTTGCCCGGTTCGTCCGCATGGGGTTCGTCATCCCAGTGGCGGGCAAGCACGGGATGACGGAGTCCGTCGTGGCGAATGTAGTGAATCACGATTAGGAAACACGCCGCTCCCACGAGTTGCGCGAGGATCGGCACATGCAGGGCAGTAATCAGGTTGTAGCGGTCCGCCAGCCGCCCAATCACGACTGGCGCGATGGCCATGGAAAACAGATTCACAAACAAGTAGTAGAAACCCAGCGCCGTCGCATGCCCGCGCGGCGGAACCAGGTCGTGGATGGTTGCGGTCAGGGGACCGTGGTACCAGCTTAAGAAAAAGGCTCCCAGTCCGAATAGCAGTAGGAATCGAATTTTTCCGTTAGCGTGTAGCGAAAAATAAATTGGCGGCGCGGCCAGAACAAAGCCGATCGGCACAACAACGGCTCGTCCCCAGGTGCGCAGTTTCGCCAGCGTATCTGACAAATACGCGCCGGTCGCGATGCCCAGGGTGCCGCCCAACACGATGGTTAATCCCAGCGCCATGCCTGCCTGCCCCGCGCTGAATCCTTTGTAGTCCTGGACCAGTTCCGGACCCCAGGCGACGTAGGCGTAGCCGGCAAAGCTGCAGAACCATCCGCTGGCCAGCAGCGCCAGGAAAGCCGGAACCCGCAACAGTTCGCCTATGGGCATCGACTCCTTGGCGACAACGGCTACCGACTTGGGCAGGCGCAGGGCAGTAAGGCCGAGTACGACTCCTGGTATCCCGACTAGAAAGAACGCATAGCGCCAGCCCAACGCGCCGGCCACAATCCCGCCCAGAGAGATGCCCACTGCGCCGCCGATGAACATCCCGATATCGAACGCGCCCTGAACTCGGGCCCGCACTTCGCGCGGGAAAGAAGCGGTGATTACCGCCGCACCCGCCGGCGTGTAAGCAGCCTCCCCAATACCGACCATTCCTCTTGCAATCAACAAGGCACGGAACGTGCCTGCCAGTCCGCTGAAGAACGTCGCGCCGCTCCAGAATAGAACGCCGGCACTGATCACGGCCCGTCGCGAAATCCGATCGGCCAGCATGCCCAAAGGAAAGCTGGCCACCGAGAGCACCACTGTGAAAGCCGTCGCCAGATAGCCAAGTTGCACATAAGTAAGGCCAAAGTCATGACGAATGGAGGGAAAAAGGGCGAACACGATCTGCCGGTCAACGTAATTCACAAAGTTGACCAGCATCAGGATCAACAACACCTGCCACTGCTTCCCGCTGAAGTCAGAAGGCTTCATTTGGAAACACTCATATTGCCTCTTTCTCCTCAATAACGTGGCTGCAGGTTGCGCTCCCAACCCAATAAAGACCTTGGAGAACAAGCGTGCAAGCGACAATGTGCGACATTCCGCGTCATGCGGACACAAGTCCGCCGCAGCCATTGAAATCATACAGACTGGCGAGTATTCTTGCGCCATTCCGCAGCTTGGGGTCCTGGGAGGGGCGCAACAATGGGCGGGGACGGCACGCAACCGCGACCAACCGTGCAGGATCGGTCCGCCGACGACCGCCTCGATTCCTGGAAGGAGATCGCCGCCTATCTCAAGAAGGAAGTGCGGACCGTCCAGCGCTGGGAAAAAAGTGCAGGCCTGCCCGTGCGCCGCCTCGCTCACGGCAAGCTGGGCACCGTCTTCGCCTATAAGCCAGACCTGGATGCTTGGTGGCAGGAAAAACAGAGCAAGCTCGACGACGAAGAGAATAGGCCAGTTGGAGAAGCCGACTCGTCCGGATCGAATGTCGTAGTCTTGCTCCCCGGCGCAGATCAATCAGAAAAAGATCAGTCTGAAAAAGATCCGTTTGAAAAAGATCATCGTGAGAAAGATCATGCCGAACACACCGCAAATGCCGATGCCCGGCCCGGACCCCTTCGCCGCCACGCGGTCCTGCTGGTTCTAGTTGTCTTAGGCGTAGGAGTGGCGCTGCGTCTCTTCTGGCCCCAGATTCACGAGAGGATTTGGCCGCCTAAGGCCAAGATGGTGCTGGCGGTCCGGCCATTCAAGAACATGAGCGGCGATCCCGGCCAGGACTTTCTCGCCGACGGCCTCACCGAGGAAATGATCACTCGCCTCGGGCAACTTCATCCCGAAGAAATGGGCGTCATCCGCCTGAGCCCGGCCTATGCTTCGAGTGGCCTCGACCGCATCGGCCAGGACGTCCACGCCAACTACGTTTTAGAGGGCAGCGTGCGACGTTCCGGTGAGCGGGTGGCAATTACCGCCCAACTGATTCAAGTCAGCGACCAGACCCAGGTCTGGGGTGAGAGCTACGAGCGCGACTTGCAGGACGTGCTGCGCATCCAGGCGGAAGTCGCCAGCGCCATTGCCGGCGGAGTGCTGAATAAGTTGCCCCATACCCAACCCCTGATTCGTCAAGTGAATCGCGAGGCTTACCTCGCTTACCTGGAAGGCCGTTACTTCTGGAATAAGCGCACTGAAGAGGGCTTTGCCAAGGCGATCACGTTGTTCCAGCGATCGATTGAGATTGATCCGACCTACGCGCCACCCTATGCCGGCCTCGCCGACTGTTACGAACTGTTGGGCTCGGCGCCCTACTCGACTCTTTCCCCCAGCGAGGCGTTTCCGAAAGCCGAGGCCGCCGCCAGAAAAGCCTTGGAACTCGACAGTACACTCGCCGAGGCACATGTGCCGCTGGGCTACTCCGAACTGGTGTACGAACGGAATTTCCCCGAGGCCCGCAAGGAGTTCGAAGAGGCTCTGCGATTGCGCCCCGGATATGCCACCGCTCACCAGTTTTACGGGTATTACCTGACTACCATGGGCAAGTCGGACGAGGCGATCGCGGAAAGAAAAAAGGCGCTCGAACTGGATCCCATCAGTCCTTTGCTGCACTCCGCTTTGGGCGAAGCCTATTACCATGCCCGGCAGTTTGATGTCTCCATCGAACAGAACCACAAGGCGCTCGAACTAGATCCTAGTTACGCGATCGCTCTGGTCAACATCGGCCGGGCCTACGAGCAGATGGGGATGCATCAACAGGCGCGCGCGGCCTTCCAAAGAATTCTCACCTATGCCCCGGAAGACCCTGCAATTCTCGCTCTCATGGGCCACGAGTACGCCGTCTCCGGCGACAAGGGGAACGCCAACCAGATCCTGGGCAAGATGAGAGAAATCGCCACCAGAAAATACGTGCCCGCAGTTTATTTCGCCACGATCTACACCGGCCTCAACCAGAAGGATGACGCCTTCCATTGGCTCGACAAAGCCTACGACGAGCGCTGCGAGTACCTGATTTACCTGGGCAGTGAACCGCTGGCCGATCCTCTGCGCGGCGATCCAAGATTCTCGCGCCTCTTAAGCCGCCTCGGCCTGACGCCCGCTACCTCTCAAGCTGCGCTTCGGACTCCTTAAGAATCCCCGGGGCTGTGTTGCAGATCGGAGACGGCAAATACCCCATGGCCCGATCGGGCCATTTTCATGACTAACTTCACGTCCTAATGTACTTCCATCGAATGTTGGTGTATTCCGTGTCTTCAGTCCTCCATTTCGACGCGAACAATAATTTACTACTCCAGTCCTACCACGGCGGACTCACGGACACAGCCATGGTGGAGGGCTGCCTCCAAACTGAGAAATATTTCGCGAGCCATCCACCCAGCCGAATCATCACCGACTTTACGAACGTGACGTCGACGGACGTGTCCAGCCACACCATCAGAACGCTAGCGTCCGCTCCCCCCAAGGTTCCCGTTGGATTCGATCGAGTCTTGGTGGCGCCCCAGAACTCGCTGTACGGAGTGGCGCGCATGTTTCAAATCCTGGTGGAGAAAACCAGTCCCAATCTGCGCATCGTTCGCGCCCTGGACGAGGCCTATCGTTTGCTCGGCATCGAGTCGGCGGAATTCAGCCCGGTCGAGCCGGGAGTACTGGTGGAGCATCACTCTGCCTGACACTCACATCCGAATAGCTCACGCACGAATGCCCATGCACAGCGGATCGCGCGCATCCAGCACCAAATCCGCTTCTGCATTCACGAATGCAGAGCCTTTAATGCTGGGGTAAACCTTGCCATCCCGCACCTGAACGCTGCCTTCGAACACGCTGCCGACGATGCTCTCCTGTCTCCAGATCTGGCCTTCGCGGATTTTGCCGTCGGCGTAAAGGCAGGCCAGCTTGGCGCTCGTTCCCGTGCCGCAGGGAGAACGATCGTAGGCTTTGCCGGGGCACAACACAAAATTTCGGCTATCCACTCCCGCAATCTCCGACGGACCAAACAGTTCCACGTGGTCGATCTCTTTGCCGTCATCGCCGCAAATGTCCTGGCCTCGTAGTGCAAGACGAATGGCCCAGGTGAAGGCCGTCAGTTCCTCCACATTCTTCAGACTCAGATCCATCCTGGGATCAGCCTCCCGATCACGGACGAGAAAAAACCAATTCCCTCCCCAGGCGACATCGCCGTGCACCTTGCCGTAGCCCGGAACTTCCACCATGACGTTCGCTGCACTTCGATAGCTGGCCACGTTGTTCACTGTGACTTCGCCGCTCTCATGCAGAACTGCGCTCACCGTACCCACTGGGGTCTCGATGCGGTGCGCCCCCGGCACAATGCGTTTCATATAGGCCAGGCTCGCCATCACGCCGATGGTTCCATGTCCGCACATTCCCAGGTAACCGACGTTGTTGAAGAAAATCACTCCGGCCGCGCAGGCCGCATCGACCGGCTGGCACAACAGCGCACCCACCATCACATCCGAGCCTCGCGGTTCATTGACCACGGCGGACCGGAAATCGTCGTGTTCACGGCGAAAGCACTCCACCCGGTCCGATAAAGAACCACTTCCCAAGTCGGGCGCGCCGCTGATGACCAGTCGCGTAGGCTCACCGCCGGTATGGGAATCGATGACGCGCACCTTCCGGTATCCGCTCCCAGTCATTCCGTTTTAGCCTCCAGCTATCCGACGGGTATTGTATTGGATACGACAGATATCTTCCCGCGCCGGAGCGGGGACGTTGGCGTTCTGCGCACTGAACTCCCGTAACTCCCTGGCTTGTGCGCTCGGCTGCGGCCGTGTGTATATTGAAAATTATTCGTGCTGCTGCTCGAAAACATCCCGCTCGCGCCGCTCACCACCCTCAAAATCGGAGGCCCGGCCAGGTATTTCGTCGAGGCCAAGAGCCTGGGTGAAGCGCAGGAGGCGGTTACATTCGCGCGCTCGCGCGACCTGCCTCTCTTTGTGCTGGGCGGCGGCAGCAACCTGGTGGTCGCCGATGATGGCTGGCCGGGCCTGGCACTCAAAGTCGGGCTTCAAGGTATTGATCAGCGCAGCGGACACGATGAAGAAGGCAAAGTCCTATTCGACGCCGGCGCCGGCGAATCCTGGGACAAGTTTGTTTCCCATGCAGTAATGGCTCGCTGCGCGGGGGTTGAATGCCTGAGCGGCATTCCCGGCAGCGTAGGCGGCACGCCGGTACAGAACGTTGGCGCCTACGGGCAGGAAGTCTCCGACACGATCGCGGCGGTGCAGGTTCTGGACTTGAAAGACGGTCAGGTGCGCGAACTCTGCCCTGAAGCCTGCGATTTCAGCTACCGCGCGAGCATCTTCAACACCAGCGAGCGCGGACGCTTCATCGTTCTCCGCGTCACGTATGCGCTCATTCCCGGGGGCAATCCGAGCATCACCTATGCCGATCTCAAACGGCACTTTGAAGGCCGCGAGAACGCGCCGAATCTGGCGGAAACCCGCGAGGCCGTGCGCCATATCCGCGCCCTCAAGGGCATGCTCATCGTTCCGGGCGACCCGGACTGCCAGAGTGCTGGGTCTTTTTTCAAGAACCCTGTGCTTTCCGAAGAACAGCACGAAGATTTGAAGCAGCGGGCTGCCGCGCGAGGCTTAACCGTGCCCAGCTATCCCGCACTCGAAACTCGCAAGAAAGTTTCCGCGGCCTGGTTGGTCGAACGCTCCGGGTTCGCGAAAGGATTCGGGTTTGGACGCGTCGGCATTTCCACGAAACACGCGCTCGCCATCGTCAACCGCGGCGGAGCGAGTGCTGCAGACGTCCTCGCCTTGAAAGAACACATCCAGCAGCGCGTGGAAGAAATCTGGGGCATCCGGCTGGAGCCGGAACCGGTCATGGTTGGGTTTTAGACCCCCCTCATAGCTACTGTTTCCCTTGAGGCCTGTCATTCCGACCGGAGCATTCCATTCCCGAAGGGAATGGAATGCGGAGTGGAGGAACCTGCTGTTCCTTGCCAAGCTCCACTGACGTTGGAGGCCAGGTCTCGCAAGCAACGTCTCCGCCGCCGTTCTCTCAAAGAAATACATGAACAAACCCAGTATCCCGGTAGTCTTCATGGGTGAGGGCGGGCGATTGGCAACGGGAGAGGCAGTGCTGAGTGAGGCGGCGGCAGCGTCGCGCAGTCAAGACCGCAGTCAGGGGCGAAGTTCTGACGACACGCTCGAAGACCTCGTCCGGCAGCACTCGCGGCTCGTTTACCGCATCGCCTATGCCGCGCTCAGAAGCCATCACGATGCCGAAGACGCTACGCAGGAGACATTTCTCCGGGTGCTGCGTTACAGCCACAAGCTGGCTACGGTGGAAGACCCCAAGACCTGGCTGGCGCGTATCGCGTGGCGAGTTTCCGTCGAACGGAGCCAGCACCGCAGCCGGAAGCGGGAGATTCCGCTCGACGATCCTGAGAAACCGGTCGCAGAAGTACCGTCCTCAGACGCACCTGCCGATCAAGCGATGCAGGGTTTGCAGGTCGGCGCGTTGCTCGAACGATTGATCGCGGCGCTACCAAAGAAACTGCGGGAACCGCTGATCTTATCGGCAGTGGAGGAAATGTCACCGCGCGAAGTAGCCGCGACGCTCGGAATTAACGAAGCCGCAGTGCGGTCGCGAGTGTTTCGAGCCCGACAGATTCTACGAGACAAGATGTCCGAATGTGCGGGCAGGAAGTAGAGGTGGGAACGTGACAGACCGGAATCAACCGAAAGACGACATGAACAATCTCGATCGCTCGGCGCTCGATCGCGAACTCGACGCAGCATTGGCGAAGTTCGCGGCAGTGGGACCAAGGGCAGGGCTGGAAGAGCGCGTGCTGGCAAACCTGCGGGCAGAGCGGGAGCGTGCAGTGGTGCGCGCGTGGTGGAGATGGCCAGTCGTCGCTGCGGTGGCTGCGGTGATCGTGGTGGCTATGTCTTTGGCGTGGAGGGTCTACAAGCCGGCTCCGAACGTCAGCACCCAACACGCGCCAGCCCCGGTGCAGACCGATGAGCATGTTGGGACGCAACTAGCAAGGAATGACGGAAGCGGATCGATTCGGCCCCATGGCGCGGACTCTCGAAGACGGCCTAAACCGCACGCGATCAGTGACCCGGCGATCGTCGCTCCTGCCCCCAAGCTCGACCAGTTTCCTTCGCCGCAGCCGCTGAGTGAGCAGGAACGAATTCTGGCGGGATACGTCACAAGATTTCCGGAGCATGCGGCGTTGGTTGCGCTGGCAAGGACGGAAGAGCTGCGCCGGGACCGCGTCGAAGAAATAGGCGAGGCCGCTCCCGCCAGCAACCAGGATTCACAACAGCAGAACAAGTAGCAGCACCGCACAATTCGCGTCAGCACAAACTAAGGAGATGACTAAATGTTCAAGAAAACCGTATTCAAGAAGGCGATGATAGCCGCGGTATTGATTCTCACCCTTTCGGCTGGGGGCGCATTGAGGAGAGCGTCAGCCCAGGACTCGAATGCGGGGAAACCAGCTCCTGAACCGGAGAAGACCGCCGCAGCAAATCAGCACTCCGAAAGACCGCCGGTAAGCGCTTATCGCCTCGACTTCTCCGTCAATGAGATCGAAGACGGCAAGAAGATCAATACGCGGCAGTACTCCATGAACCTCAATGGCAACGATAACGGTGACCTCACGATCGGCACGCGCGTGCCGGCCGAGGTAAGCAAGGATGGGGAGTTCCAGTACCTGGACGTGGGAACCAGAATTTCCAGCCGGATGCACGAACAAGCAGGCCAAACGGAGCTTTTTGTTCATGCCGAAATCAGCAACTTCGCTCTCCCTGAGCAGGCACAGGGCAGTAGTTCACGCCCCGTGCTGCGGCAGCTCAAGATCGGCGCCAGCACCTTGGTCCTGTTAGGTAAGGCGATGCTGCTCGGCAGCGTGGATGATCCCAACTCCAAGCGCCAGTTTCAACTCGAAGTGACGGTGACGAAGTTGCGGTAGTGCCGCCAGGGCGCGGGCGAATCCCCCGCGCTCTTACTTGGTGGCACTGGGTCGGATCGATTGTCTTCCTCCAGTCCGACTACTTCGGTATCACCGGCAGCAGGATCTGGGACGGATGCTGGGCGTCGTCATAGACGGTGTTGACCGCGATTGCCCAGCGTCGATTGTCGTTCAACGGTTCGCCGGTGTTGGGGTTCACGTCGAAGCGGGGAAAGTTGCTGCTGGAGATGTCCACTCGAATGCGGTGCCCTTTCTGGAAGACCAGCGAAGTAGGATACATCTCGATGGTGAACGGGTACGCTTCGCCGGGTTTCATGAACTCGGCATGTTCCAGCGAATTGCGGTAGCGCGCTCGCACGATGCTGTCGCCCACGTTTAAATCAACTCCCGCAGGAAAATCCTTGTTGGGTGGGTAGACGTCGATCAGCTTGGCGGTGAAGTCGGTATCCACCGCGCTCGACGACGCCCACAACTTTACGATCAGTCTCCCGGTTACCTCAATATCGTGATCGAGAGGTTCTGTCTGGAAAACCAGGACGCCATTGCGCGCCGAGAGCGGGCGGGTATCGTCGCAAGTCCAAATTTCAGGGCGGCAACGCTGATCGTAAGCGCCCTGCTCCATCAAGTTTTCGGAATCGCCGGGACGCTCAATCGAATTATGGTGCGAAGTGGGCGCATTGTGCGATGAGATGTTGCCGCCGAGCGTCGGTACGGGATGATGCGGATCAAACTCGTAAACCTTCGGAGCTTCGTTTGCCGGCTTCTGCGGAGAAAGCACTCCGTTGGCATGCAGATAATATGGCGTGACTGTGGTCCGTGCCAGCGGCCATTCATGCTCATCGCGCCAGTGTCCGCCGACGAAGATGCGGCCTTCGGGAGTTTTGTGCGCATCTCCGCCACCCATCACAAAGATTCGCACCGGCAGTTCGCGGTCGACTCCGTTATCCGTTCCCTTGAGCCAGCGATCGAACCAGCGCAGTTGAAACTGATTGAAATCAATGGCAGCGTCGGGGCCAAACTCGGCTTCACCGGCGTAGCTGCGAGTGCGCCCACCGTGCGTCCACGGGCCCATGATCAGGCGCTGCAAGCTCTTCTTGTTCTTGCTGAGAGTCACGTAGTTCAGGTTCGCAACCTGCGTGCCCCAGGAGTCATACCACCCGTCGAGGTGATACACAGGAATGTCTTTGTACTCGGCTACGTGCTCGACCACATCGGCCCCCGCATTCTTCCAGAAGTCGTCGTAATCGCCGTGGGACATGGCCTCGATCAGCCAGGATTCATACTCAGGATTCAATTTCAACGGCGACGTCCCGGGGCGCAGCGGCATGCTTTTCGCGTATTCGCGCACTTGTTCGCCGAGCATCAACAGGGCCTTTCGCGTTTCCGGGTTGCGGGCGGCGTGGCTTCCATCGGGACCGCCGATGTTGAAGATCCAATTCATCCAGCGCATCTCGAATGCACCGTTGTGGCGAACGCCATAACGGCCGAAATTCGACATGGCGTCGGCCGGAATCATAGCCTTCAGATAAGGAGGATTCGCAAGCGCCAGCGCATGCTGCGTGCCGCCGGGGTAGGAGGTCCCCACAGTGCCGACGCCGCCATCGGACCACGGCTGCTCGCCGATCCACTTCAGAGTGTCGTAACCGTCGTTGCCATCATCGCGGAAAGGTCGCCACAGACCTTCCGAACCGAAACGGCCGCGGATGTCCTGCCCAACCGCGATGTAGCCACGGGGCACAAAAAACTTTGCCCAATACTCGGAGGTGTCCTTGCCATAGGGCGTGCGTTCGAGGATAACGGGGAATTTTCCTTCGACCGCCTTACCATTCACAGCGGGGCAGTAAATGTCGCAGGCCAGCTTGACACCATCGCGCATGGTGATCATCACATCTTTGAAAACCACCACGTCGTATTTCGGCTCGCCCTGAGAAGCCGGCGTCTGCTGCGCGAACAAAGCCAGGGTCGCGACCACCGCCACCAGCAAGGCTGCCAGCGTAGCGGACGCTGCAATTGTGGTCCGCCGAGGCGGCGTTCTACCAGCGATAAGTTGGAGCAATGCTTCCTCCGTTGTAGCGCTGTGGAAGAGCGGCCGGGGTCCAGCCTTTCGCGGGAGAGTATAAACCGTAGACCGCCGATTGCGTACTTGTGGGTTAAAGCTCGCAATCACGGCATGCACTTATGGCGGCGCTGGAAGCAGATTCCACGCGCAATCGCCTCGGTTGGATTGGAATCAGTCGGCGGCGGCGGTCTGGTTCACTTCATCGGGCTGGGGACGTCGAGGCTGGCGGTTAGAGGGCAGTCCGGCGTCGCGGATCTTATAGAGCAGCGCCCGGTAGCTGATGTTGAGGGCACGGGCGGCCTGCTTGCGGTTCCAGTGATGATGCTGCAGCACCTTGAGGATGATCTTGCGTTCCAGTTCACGCACCGCCTGCCGGGTAATTTTCTTCAGTGAAATGGGTCCGTCGACGGAAATATCGGCGGTGAAGAAATCAGGCTCATGAGTCCGCAGATCACCGGAGATCGATTCTTCCGTGCCCAGGATCACGTAGCGCTTCATCAGATTTTCCAGCTCGCGGACGTTACCCGGCCAGTGATATTTCTTCAGCGAGTTCATCAGATCGGCGGAGAGCGGGTTGGCGCGCGAGTTGAATTTGCGGTTGTAATACTCGAGGAAGTAGCTGATCAACTGTGGAATGTCGCAAGCGCGCTCGCGCAGCGGCGGCATGTGCAGATTCACCACATTGATGCGGTAGAAAAGATCGGCGCGGAAGGCGCCGCCGGCGATTTCTTCTTCCAGTTTTCGATTGGTGGCGCACACCACGCGCACTTCCACCTTCTTGTCTTCCTGGGCGCCGATGCGGCAGAACTGGCCGTCCTGCAGCAGTTGCAGCAGCTTCGACTGCAAGGCCATGTCGAGTTCGGAGATTTCATCGAGGAACAACGTGCCACGATGCGCCATCTCGACCCGGCCGGGCTTCATACCGTAGGCGCCCGTGAAGGCTCCTTTCTCGTAGCCGAACAGTTCGCTTTCGAGCAGCGTGCCGGGAATCGCCGGGCAGTTCACTTTCACCCACGGGCCGGTCTTCCACGGCGAAGAACTATGGATCATTCGCGCGATAATGTCCTTGCCAGTGCCGCTCTCGCCCTGGATCAATACGGGGACATTCGCGCCGGCTATTTTGGCCAGCCGATCGCGGAGCGTTCGCATGGCCTCCGAGCTGCCAAACACGACGGAGTCTGGGGGCATTTCGCCCAATGGCTGGATCAGCGCACTGACTGGATTTGAAGTGCTCATAGGTGTTCCTGGCTTCCGCAGCGCAGGCTTACGCTCTATTGTGCACCCGGAGAACCAAACACAGGGGGAGACGAGACTTATCCGTCCAGCCTAGTCTATCTGATTGATCAAAAGCAACTTACTAAAGATTAAGAGGAATCATAGTGGGTAATCAGTGGGGCTAGAGGTTACCGGAGAATGCCCAAAGAGCAGGGGAAAAGATTTTCACACCGAAGAAGCGAGTTTCCGTCGAAGCGGTTTGGCGGGGCCGTGAGAGTTGACCAGTGGACGCGAGAACTTCAGACCGACTAGGTTATATCCTTCGCCATGTTGCATGCGCAACACCTTGGCACGCAGATTCCGGGCAACGCTGGGAAGGGCCGCCAGCGCGGCTAACGGCGCACTCGGGATCTCGAGCAAAACCTGAGCGGCGGACGGGATTGAGCGGCGAACTGCAACCAGCATACCCCCGGCAGAGACGTTGAGCGCAGTGGCAAACTCCAGGATCTCCTTATCCGCCTCAACACGGCTTCTCACAAAGACAGGGATCGCCAGGGGCAATCGCGGCCAACGCCGACGCTCCACGGCTGGAGTCATACCGTTCACGCACACCCCTTCCTACGGACCTTAACCCAGCATTTCCAGCACCTCGGGGGCCAAATCCTAAGTTAAGGGGGAGATTCAAAAAGGAAGCGGTAAGAAACCCAAAGAGACACGGTTCACTCCGGGCGCGGGGAGGTTAAAGCCGCCAAAGTGCAAGCTTTTCAGCATCTTCGCTTCTGGCCGGTCCTCAACATCCACGCCCGGAGGAAGCCCTCTCGAAGGGTCGGTGAGTGCAAGGTTTTGCCACACTTGGGTAATCAGCTTGCATTTTTCGTTGACAAGGAAAAGTGGCCTAGCATACGATTTTTGTACAGCATTCTTCACTAAACCAGTCGAGTGCATCCCCCCTCTGGTTGGACCGCCACGCCCCTTATGGCCACTGTGCAAAAGAATATGTGCGTCTCCGAGCCTGCTGAAGGAAAGGCGGCCGTCCCAGCACCCTCTGGGGAGGGAATACCCAGCGCGGCTGACTTGCCGCAGGCCTATTCGGAATTGCAGCAGCGATTCCAGCGCACCACCAATGCCCTTGGCTCCGCCGCGCACGATCTGAAGACACCGCTGGCGATTCTGAACGGGTACGTCGAATTGCTCCAGAGCGAGAAACTAGGACCATTGAATGCGCGCCAGCGGGAAGTGCTGGGCGACATGCAGTTGAGCGGCAAACGGCTGCAACAGTTCATCCAGGATTTCCTGACCTTCAGCGCTCTGGAAACCGGCGGCCTGAAGATGCAGTTCGAGGTGGGTGACATCAACCATTGCCTGTCCGACGTTTGCCGCTTGTGGTCGACCCGCTTTCACGAAAAAGGGCTGGCGCTTTACTTCCTGGCAAACGATAAGCTACCGGCGTTTCCTTTTGATTCTCCTAAACTGGAGCGAGTGATCTCAAACCTGCTGGAGAACTCTTTCAAGTTCATTCCTCAGGGTGGAACAGTTTGGTTGCACGCCGAGCCCTACATGTGGGAACGCCGTGCTACGGCCCAGCCGGCATCGGCGGGTGAGAGGCGGCGACAGGAGACTTCGCAACCGAATTCAGTGAAGGTCAGCGTGTCCGATACGGGTCCGGGAATCCCGGCGGAGTTTCATCAGGAAGTATTCGATGATTTCTTCCGCCTGCCGGGCAACGAAAACCAGGAAGGGATGGGACTAGGGCTGGCGATTGTGCGCCGACTGGTGCAGGGCATGGGCGGAAAAGTCTGGGTGGAGAGCGATCCCGGTGCAGGCTGCAAGTTCTCGTTCCTCATTCCGTTCAAACCTTCCACGAACCCCCCAGGCAAAGGAAAGAATCGATGAGTGAAACCGCCAAGATTCTCCTGGTGGATGACGAACCGGCCATGCTCCGCTATATCCGGACGCTGCTCGAAGTCGACGACTACAAAGTGGAGACCGCGTCGACCGGAGAAGAGGCTCTGCTGCGCATAGACAAGGGCATGGAGCCGGATCTGGTGCTGCTGGATGTTCTGATGCCGGGAATCGACGGGCTGGAAACGCTGGAGCAACTCCGGCAGAAGCGGCCCGGGGTTAAGGTCGTCATGCTTTCCTGCGTGAACGATACCAAGAAGGTAGTGCAGGCCATGCGCCTGGGTGCGCAAGACTACCTGACCAAACCTTTTCAGAAAGCCGAACTCGATGCGGTAATCGACCAATGCCTGGGTCAGGGCAAAACGCCAGTTGGAGGGGAAGTCGAGGAAGTCGGTGAAGACACATTCTTCATCGCGGCAAGCCCGGCCATGCGCAAGATCCGCTCCCAGGCGGCTCTGGTTGCCAACGTGGATATTCCTGTGCTGCTGCTTGGTGAGAGCGGTACCGGCAAGGAAGTGCTGGCTCGCCTGGTTCACAAACTCTCGCCCCGCGCGCACCGCACGTTCCTGAAAGTAAATTGCGCGGCCGTACCTGCCGACCTGCTGGAAAGCGAGTTGTTCGGCTACGAGCAGGGAGCATTCACCGGGGCAACCCACGCCAAGCCGGGCAAGTTCGAATTGTGCAACAAGGGCACGATCTTGCTCGATGAAATCGGCGAGATGCCGCCGGCACTCCAGGCCAAGCTATTGCACGTGCTGCAGGATCAGCAATTCTCGCGTCTGGGAAGCCGATCAGTTATTAGAGTGGACGTGCGCATCCTGGCGGCTACCAACATTGACATTCCGCAGGCGCTCGCAGCCAAGCGTCTGCGCGAGGATCTTTACTACCGTCTGAATGCGTTCACTCTGCAACTGCCGCCGCTGCGCGAACGCAAGGAAGAAATCCCGATCCTGCTGAAGCATTTCATGACGCGCATGGCCGAACGCTACGCGCGGCCTCAGCTTCCGCTTTCGCCGCACCTGCTCGAGGCTTGCCAGGCACATCCCTGGCCGGGCAATCTGCGGGAATTAAATAACTTCCTGAAGCGCTACCTCATCCTAGGGGATGAAAACCTCGCCGTAGCCGAACTACAGCCGCGGAATGATGGCCCCGGCGGCGCACGGGGAGACTCCGGGACGAAAGCCGGAGACGCGGGCGGAGGATTGAAATCGCTGGCTCGTACCGCCAAAGATGAAGCCGAAGGCGAAGCCATTCGGCAGGCGCTTGAGCAGACCAACTGGAACCGCAAACAAGCGGCTGCACTTCTGCAAATCAGCTACAAGGCCCTGCTCTACAAAATTCGGCAATATGGAATCGCCGAAGCCAAGAGCCACCACAAGCTTTCCGCCGGAGCCTAGGCCCGCCTCGCAACAACGTCCAAGTTGCCGTCTACGGAATCACCGTCAGGCTGAACGGAGCACTCTGGGTGAACGAACCCGAAGTCGCTGTGATGGTCAGAGAGTACGTGCCCGAGGGAGTTCCACTCACCGTAGGCTGTGTCTTGGCTGTGCTGCACGACGGCTGAAGCGCAACCAGCGCGAAGAGCACAAGCGAAAGTAGAAGACCCAAGAGGCGTCCTCTCTTTCCTCGGCGCTTGCCCCCCACGCCCAGCCCGAACACAGCCATCCCAGGCACCAGCCAAAGAGCATAAAGCGATCGCCGCCATCCCGCCGACGCCTGAGGATTGTTCTGGGGCTGCGCGGTTGTTGTGAGGTAGAGGTTCGATGAGGCGCTGCTGACTCCGTTGGAGAGCGAGACAGTGGTAGGGGAAAAGCTGCAAGCCGCCCCCCCCGGGAGAGAACTGCAACCAAGCGAGACGTTGCCTGGGAACACCCCGCTCGTCGCGGAGACCTGCACCGTATAGTGCGCCGGCAGGCCGGCACTCACAGTCAGGCTGGAGGGGTTAATCTGCAGGGAATAACCGCCCGCCTTGAACGGAGCGCTCATCGTGTTGCTCGTGTTCGTATTGTTGTTGTTGAAGACCGAGGCCGTCACCGAACAGGAAGTGCAGGCGCCGTTCGGAGTCACCGTAAAAGCAACGGGCGAAATTGATCCGGCCTGCAGTGCGGGAATCTGGCAAACCACGGCATTATTAACCGGCGCGCTGCAGCTACCCGAACCTGCCGTAGCGCTGTCAAAGGTCACACCAGCAGAAACCGCGCCGGTAACCGTGATGCCCGTGGCGGGGTCCGGCCCATCGTTTGCAACGGTAAAAGTTACCGTGAGCTGATTGCCGGCGCTCACTACTCCGGTCTCGGAATATACCGGCGCTCCGCTGATGTTCAAATCCGAGGCTGTGCCCAGCTTCACCAAGAATGCATCGCTGGTTCCATTGAGCGAGCTTCCCCCCGCTCCGGGCAGCGGATTATCGGTTTCGAACGTGCCGCCATTGGAGGTCGTCACCCCGGCCAGATAGGTGTTCAGGTTGGGATCGACCGCAATGCTGGTACCGCTGCCCGTATTATTTCCACCAAAGTAAGTCACGAAAGAGCCCAGCTGACCCTGCCCCGTAGTCGTAGTAGTGTCGATCTGCGCCAGGAAAGCGCTCTGCGTGGCGCCGGGCACGAGCTGGCTTTGGAAAGCAAAACTCGTTACCGGGAAGTTTGTCGAGCTAGTCGCCCCGGTGACAACCACATCATCGAGCGTAGTGCTGGACGCATCTAACACGGCGATCGCAAGCCCACTATCATTCCCAGATCCGCCAAGGTAGGAAAAATAGGTGAGCGGCACGAAATTCGGAATACCGCTTGTGCTCAATGCAGGGTTGCCCAAGCGAGCGACAAAGGCATCAGTGTTTGCGGTGTTTGCCGTCGTACAGGTGGTCGTTCCCGGAGCATTCCCATTATTCAAACAAATGTCGTACGGCCCCGAAGCAGTGGGAAGCACGAAATCGTCCGAGTTTGTCGTCCCGGTGAGGTAAATATTGGCCGCCCCGAAATCAATGGCAATCCCGGTGCCCGAGTCATTAGCCGTACCGCCAAGGTAAGTCGAGAAAATCAGCTGCGTGCCCGCCTGTCCCAGAGGATTGATCTTGGCGACAAAAGCATCCGTCGCGTAGGGCGTGGTGCCCGGAGGCGAACATGGGTTAGGGTTAGGGGGGACGGTCGTCGGCGGAGGCGTATCGAGGCAAGCCTGATACGCATTGAGGATCGGGAAGTCGGCCGACAGACCGCTGTTGCCGAATACGCCCGAGCCGCTGTTGTACATGTTCGTCGTGCCGGTGAAGTACATGTTGCCGGTGGGGTCGACCACGATGCCGCCGCCGGTGGCAACTACGCCGGTCGTCGGAGTGCCGCCGCCGAAGTAGGTCGAATACGCGATGCCATCCACGCTCGGGATGCTGGTATTCACCTTGGTAGCGAAGAACTGGATAGTCGAACCCGGCGAAGGCTGGGCCTGATACGGCACGGGCAGGTTGGTCGCGGGAAAGGCGTCAGTGAGGGTAGGCGTGTCGGTGGAAGTCGTGGTGCCGGTCACGAAGATATCGCCTTGCGTATCGATCGCCATCCCGCTGGCCTGATCGTTGCCATTGCCGGAAAGATAGGACGAATAATTGAAGCCGGAACCAAGCGCGTTGAGTACGCTCACGAACACCGATGTGCAAGTGATGCCGGCGCATTGTGTACCCTTCGTCTCAGGCGCAGTCTGATAGCCGAGAATGTTGGTGGCATTGGTCGGGAAATCGCTCGAACTCGTGTTGCCGGCAATGTAGGCTTGGCCGCCGCCATCCACGCTGAGGCCGATATCGGTATCCGCCCCCGGGCCACCGCTGCCGCCGATGAATGTGAGGTAGACGACAGACGACGGTTGCGCCGGGCTGATTTTCGCGACAAAGATGTTGGGGTCCGTACCGATTTGCGTGGGTAGAAGCGTCCCCACCGGGAAACTGGTCGACTGCGAAGTAGTCGAACCGGCAAGGTAGATGAAGCCGTCCCCGTTGACCGCGACTGAGGGCGAGCTTTCAGTGCCGTTACCGCCAAAGTACGTGGAAAAATCCAGGTCAGGATCGATCACCAGCTCACGGCTGCGATCATAAGGACCGATCTCGAAACCGACGCGGTCGTCGGCGCGGAGAACAAAGCGTCCCGCCACTGGCGTTCTGCGGTCTCCGTCGCGCTGGTAAAGGTGAGGCGCTTGCAAGCGCAGGCCGCCTTCGTTTTTGCCGGTAAGAATCAAGTTTCCGCCGCTGAGTTTCAGTTTGCGCGCGCCTTCAAATTGCAATTCCGCTTGCGCCGGGTTGGCGCCGGGGGCAACCCGGAAGTCGTATTCCAGACGGCCCTGATTTCCATAAAAAACCAGATCGATCCCAGGATAAACATTTGTGTAATGAACCGCGGCAAACTGCGGAACGCCGCTATGCCACTGGTGAGGGTCGTTGCCGATGAGGTAGTTGCTTTTACCTGGCAGGGGATCGGTTCCGGCCGTAGCCGCAGCAGGGTTGGCCCCGACCAGCTTCATGCGCACGAGGTGTTCGTTGGAACCGCTATGTGAAACGGGCGCAGTCTGGAAGGCAAGCGCCGCGCTGGTCGGATCAAGAAAAAGACTGTAGCCCGCGCCGCGCGCGAGGAATTTCACATCAGGATCGGCCTGACCCTGGTTGGGTTCGAAGATCAGCGGCAGTTTGCCAAGAATCGCTCTCGCATTCAGCTTCGGCTGCGCGGAAGATCTGGAGGAAAAAGCTCTGGAGGAGGCCGGAACTCTAGCTGGCGGAGCGGGAGCCAGAGCCTTCTGTGTGTAGCGGCGGGAACCCGTCCCGAGCAACCCGGCACCCGCCAATAGCAGCACCAGCATCGCCCCGAGGATACGGGCCCACGGCAAGGTGCCTCCCGAACTTTTTTCCATGGCACTTCCAGACCAACCGCCATTTCCCATTACGCTTTTCCTCCGATTCAACGAGACCGTCTTCAATGAGATCATTTTGGAGAGATTAGAACGGCGCACGAGCCCGAGCCCAGTACTCACCCCACGCCGGCGAAACCGCCCGCTGCTGACATGCAACTAGGAACTGGCGGAAAACAATTAACTACTTAAACATCCGGCGGATAGCCAAGTCAAGCGAGGTTGCGCCCTTGCGCGCGCTCCCGAACTTGTCAGATGCGTTGGGGCACACGGAAAGATGCCGGAGCATGGCACGAAAGTGGCATGAAGGGACTTGCAATGCCCGCCCGCTCGCCCTGCTTGATTATTTACCGAACCAGTCCCGGGAGCCTTTTTGCTCTTGCAAAGCGCTGGCAAATCTATACATTGAGAGTAGTCAGGGCCTGCCGTGGGGCGACGGGGCCTTGTCTTCCCCAGCCTGAAGTTGATTCCGTACGCAGTGGACCAGTCTTCGTTCAGAAGAATGCTTTCGGAGAACACACCACGAATGCAACCGGACTCTCAGGAACGGCGGATGATGCGGCGCTTTGACATGCGCCTGCCGGCCGTGGTTCGTCTAAATCAAGATCAAAACAACGAATTCCAGACCGAAACCCAGAACGTCAGCGCTCGCGGAGTTTTTTTTTATCTCGACCGCGCGGTCGAGGCCGGAACCCGTTGTGAAGTCACTCTCACCTTCCCACCCCACATCACGTTGACCGATGCGGTCCGGGTGCGCTTTACGGCGCGCGTGATCCGCGTGGAATCGCCTCTACCCTCGTTGCGCATCGGAACCGCAGCCATGATCGAAGACTACGAATTTCTTCGCTCGGGTAGTACCACGGACTTCCTCAGCGCGCTGCAGCGCGAAACAGCAAACTAGAAACGGGCTTCGGCTTTCGGGCTTTGGCGATCCAGCAAGCCATTAGCAGTTAGCATTCGGCCAGCCCAGCCGACGGCTGACGAAGCCCGACGGCCGAAGCTCGAAGCCGCCTTCTACTTGCCTAGATCCTTCATCCGCTGCCGCAAGCGGCTGTAGCGGCGCACGAGGCTTCCAATATAGAGAGCGTGAATCAGCCAGGTGGCGATGTAGGCGGCGTATAGGAACTTGATCGAGCTCGCAGAATTCATTGTGGCCCCCGGCTCAGAGGAACTTTAGCTTTGGAAGTTTGTGCGGACGGCGCGCCCGGCTCCCGCAACGATTCGAGGGCCTCGGCTTCCTCCACTTCGCGGCGCAACTGTTCCAGCCGGTAGCGCGCCCAGCAAACCAGAAATGCGAAGCACAGAAACGCCATCCAACTGATCAGCAGCACGTTCAGCATGCGCGGGTCCATCGATCCACCACCGCCAATCACGGGTTGAGGATGCTGGGTGCGGAAAAACCAGATGGAAAAATAAACCAGTGGGACATCAAGCGCTCCAAACACTGCGAGAACTGCCGCCAGCTTCTGGGTCTGCGCGCTATCCGAGAAACGCCGCAGCACCAGATAGCTCACGTAAATCAGCCACAGCACCAGGGTCGAGGTGAGGCGGATATCTCCCGGCGCCCACCAGATGCCCCACACTGGCCGCGCCCAGATGGGGCCGGTCACTAGAACGATGGTGCAGAAAACCACGCCCACTTCCGCCGTGGTCACCGCGAGCACGTCGAGACTCTGCCCGGGGAAGAATTTTCCGATCAGGAAATAGAGACCGACAATGATCAACGCAGTGGTCGCAACTGAACTGGGATACATCCCAGGGGGCAACATCTGTTTCACTTGAGGAATAAAAGGCGCGATGGCGCCAGCAATCCCTATCGCAATCACAATCCACTTTGCGGCGCGCTGCGTCGACGGTTTCGCATTTGCCAGGTATTGCACCGACGCGATGAAGTTGATGAAGAACAGCAGGAAGGCGGTCCACGCCGAAGGAACGTGGTAATAAATGATTCGATAGACATCACCCTGCAGGGCGTCCGTAGGCGCGACGAACATCGCTTCATAAAAAGCGTAAGCCAGGAAAAGCGCCGTCAGAGCCGCTAGGATGGGGAAGGCCTTCTTCATCGACTCTCTTAACTCATTCCGCTTGCAACACCGTGTCAAACAAGCCCAGACAGGCTGTAGTAAAGACTACATCATAAGTGAGAAGCAACACGATGTAGAAGTGTGCAGAGTCTTCTCCCGTGAGAATGCTGGTGGTGGCTGCGACCATGCTGATCACCGCGGGAATGGAAACGGGAAACAGGAGCAACGGCAGCATTAGTTCGCGGCTGCGCGTGCGCACCGACATCGCAGCGAAAAATGTTCCATTCACCACCAGCGCCCAGGTTCCCAGCAGCGCCACAGGCATCAACTGCCAGGCGGGACCCAGAACGCGCAGGTTGTAAAAGATCACGAACAGAGGCGCCATTAGTGCTTCCAGCAAGCTAACGAAGATAAAGTTGCCAAGCACTTTCGCGACAAATAGCGCGTTCGCGGGTGCGGGAGACACACGGTAGGCATCGAGCACCTGGTTGCGCAGTTCCCTTGCCCAAGTCTGATTGAGCGCAACCACGGCTGCAAATAAGAACGCGACCCAGATTAACCCTCCGACAATGTGGCGTGACTCTTCGGCCAGCGGATCGAAGGAAAAGACGAAGATCACAACCACCAGAAGCGAGAAGAACAGCATCGCGTTAAGCGCATCCTTGGAGCGCCACTCCAGGCGGATGTCTTTAGTCAGCGTGGCCATCGTGATCGACCAGAACGATCTCACGGTTGCTCCGCTCGCGTAATTTCCGGCGCAAGATGATGTGTACGGTCAACGATCTGCCCGGCCTGCATCCACACAAACTCGTCGGCTACCCCTTCCAGAAGCGTGGCTTGATGCGTAACCACGAAAATGCTTTTGCCTGCGTCGCGCATGCCCTTGAGCAAGCCGACCATCTCCCGCGCCGAGTGCACATCCACGTTGGAAAATGGCTCGTCCAGCAACAATATTTTGGGATCGTGCAGAATGGCCCGCGCCAGCGACATGCGCTGCCGCATGCCTTGCGAATACTTGCCCACAGGACGCGACAATTCAGGGTCGAGCCCCACGGAGCGAATCACCTGCTCACAGCGGCTGTCGCCAGCAATGTCGTAGAGGCGCGCGAAGTAGCGCAGGTTCTCGAGGCCGCTCATTTCGTCATAAAGCAGCGACGGGTGCGCCATGTAACCAATGTCGCGGCAGGCGTCGTGTGGATTCTTTCCCAGGACAGAGACCGTGCCTCGAGTGGGATGAGCTAGCCCTGCCAGCGTGCGCAAGAGAGTTGTCTTCCCTGCCCCGTTATCGCCCAGAATCACATGAACCTTGCCCGCGTCAAACTCTGCGGTCACGCCGCGCAGGGCTGCAAAGCGGTCGAACTGCTTGATGAGTCCCTCGATGACAATAAAGGGGACGCCGGTTGGCACTGTCGGCGGATTCGTCACAAGGAGTAAGGCACCGCAAGGAGTTGTCTGGACACAGCAAAGAATCTATGGATTTTCCCGATTTTTTGCAAAGACGGTGCAGAGGACTCCGGAACCACTGGCGGCCTCAGTATGTCGTCCGCAATACCTGCAAACAGCGCCGGGAATCTGATTCCCGGCGCTGCCTCTTAGCTGACGTTCTGTCTTTACGTTGTTGGGCCTTATCTAACGGGGCTGAACTTGCGCGCGGCCTTCGCCTTAGCTCGTACGGTATCCGCGTCCCCTGCCACAAAGGGACACGAGGCGGCAGAGCTGGCGACTGGGAACGGCACCGTGAAGTAGGTTTCGGTGCCGTAGCTGTTGCTGCCTCCGCCGGCCCAGTCATCAAGAAGCCCCGCGCATTGACTTTCCACCATGGTGTTGCCGCTCGCGACATTGTCTTCGCCGGTGTTCGTGCCCATGCCAAACAGATTGCCGCAGGAAGCGTCAAAATGCACAGCCGATTCGTCACTGTTGAAGATGGTGTTGTTCGTAATTGCATTCCCGTTAGTGCACACGTCGATGCTGTCTGCGGTGTACTGGGGAGTAGGAGTTCCGAGGGACGAGCCGAAAATTTTGTTGCCGTTAACCGTGACGCCGTTGCCATAGTTTGGCGGGTTATCAAAATAGGTGATCAGCCCGATTGGAACCTGGCTGTTGCCGACGGTGTTGGTGTTGACTGTGATTCCGCTGTTGTTGGCTGTGTCGTAGAGCAAAATATCGGATACGGTCGCGACCGATGGATCAAAATAAATATTGTCGATCACGGTATTGTTGTTGATTTTGCCCGCCGCTCCAAAACCAAGCTGGATACCGTTCTGCCCCGCAATGTTTGGAACTGGGCCGGATCCCTGAACATAACTCCCAGTGACGGTCAGCGTGGTGCCCGGGTCATTGCCCGTAATTCCGTTCTTGTTGTAATTGTGAACCGAACTATTTTCGACGATCACCGTTGAGGTAAAATTCGTCGCCGTCTGCACGAAGATACCGAGTCCACTCTGACACCCGGCATCGGCGGGCGGGAGAGCCTGATTACGCACAGCGACGTGATTCACCGTGCCGGAGGCATTCTGGAACAGGATGCCCACGGGGTCGGGAGTGCAGGCAGCGATCCCCATTCCTGTACCATCCACCGTAAGATTACTGATTGTGACCAGGGCGCTGTCCTCCACGAATACCTGGGCCGCGGTGGGAAACCCGCCATTATCAAAGTCAGCTGCGTTCACGATCAGACCACCTGCAGGAGGCAAAATCACAGCAGCGTCCTGAGTAGTCCCGTCTGCGACGCCTTCGATGGTCAGATTCTTGTCGATTGCGACCTGTTCGGGATAAGTCCCTGGGCAAATTTGGATTATGGTCCCCGCTTTGGACGCGGTTACCGCACTTTGGATGGTATTGAATGTGTGGGCGGCAACTGGACTAGTAGGCGCGTTAGGGGGCGTGCAGGGCAAGCCGACGGGGTAGACGACGGCGTAGGTGGCGAAGGCCTGTCCACTGAATGCCGTAAGCGCGAGCAAGGCGAAACAAGCGAATGTGAAATTACGAGTGATAGGCATTGAGCTTCTTGCCTTCAGAGCAGATAGGGCTGCACGATGACACACCTTGAGCATCATGGAATTCTCCTCGAAACTTTGATTTTTACGTTTGGTGTTGCCCTAGGGTCGAGTCGGACGGTGGACTCGCGGCAAACTTACCGCCTGACCGAAGCCGCGTCAATGGAACTATTGGGCTGGTAGTGGCTCAACCGGGCCACTAGCTTCGAGCGATGGGAAACAATTCAACAGAAAGGCGGCGACCGGCGTCACCGCACAACGAATCGAAGCCTCAGTTCGATGTGAGAGATGGTTTCTGGACTTGCGTCATGCTCTTGGCGGGCTCGGCGGAAGGCGCACCGTTTGCCGGCGTGCCAGGCTGCTTTGGCGCATACTTCGAAGCGCACTTGGCTTGCAGTGCCTTGGCGTGAAAAACGCCGTCGTGTCCGAAGTTGCCATCGGCGAGCGCCTGAGAATCGTCTTTGAAAGTATCGGGAGGCGCTTCCGTGCCGCTGTAATCGACTGCGAGCAACTGATCCTGCTCCATCAGTACAAACTGTACATGCGTTCCCGTGCGGTGGATCGAGCCCGGCTGCACATTCCCCGCAACCCGCAGCCGTTTAGCATAAGCACCGTCGCCCATCTTGTGCAGTTCGCTGATAGTGACGTAGTAGCTCTTGCTGTCCTGCACGCCGGTATAAGCCAGGTAGCCGAGCAGAAAAACAATCAACACCGTGGCCGCGCCGAATTTGAGATAAGTCGTGCCTTGGCTGGACATAAGCAACCACCACCCGCCGATCTGCCGCTCACTCAGACTCTACGCGAGCCCGCGCCCAGAAATCAACATTCTGAAAGCGCGAGAGTTTTAGACCTTCGGGGCGGCGGGTGCCCCGTCCTTGTCCCTGCGTCTTTTGCAGGGACAGGGCGGGGATTTTGACTTTCCTGCCGGGGCAGTACCCAGGCCACGAGATCAAAGTCCCCGCCCTGTCGCAAAGGGCGCGACAAGGACGGGGCAGCCCAGGGTTCAATATCAGCGGAAGGGCCGGGGCCAGCCCCCACCCGCCTCTGAGAGCAGAGAGCTGACAGCTGAGAGCTGCCTCCCTCCGCTAGAATAGAAGTGATTCGATAAACCCATGATTCATCCCTGGCACGATGTAACTCCCGGCGACAAGCTCCCGCAGGAATTCGATTGCGTGATCGAGATCCCATTCGGATCGAGTGTGAAGTATGAACTGGATAAAGCCAGCGGACTGATCAAGCTCGATCGCGTCCTCTATTCCGCGGTCTACTATCCCGCGAACTATGGCTTCATCCCGCAGACTCTGGCGGAAGACGACGATCCGCTCGATGTTCTGGTGCTCTGCCAGGAAACCGTGGTGCCGCTCACCATCATTCACGCCCGCACCATTGGCCTGATGACGATGATCGATGCCGGCAAGCAGGACCATAAAATCATCGCCGTCGCCACTGAAGATCCCGAGTTCAACTCCTACCACGAGGCTGCGGAAATGCCGCCGCATCGCATGCTCATGCTGCGGCGCTTCTTTCAGGACTACAAGCTGCTCGAAGGCAAGGCGGTTGAGGTGGATGAGATACGCCCGGCAGCCGAAGCCTATCCCATCATCCTCGACGCGCTGCACCGCTACAGCGAACAACGCCGCAAAGGCTTCAAGGCACCAACGAAGCACTGAGGCGCGGCGAGCATAATTTCCACGGCGTCCTTGCAGAGTCAAACAGCCGCAAGTATGCTGAAAACAGGGACTTAACCTAGCCATGTCCGAAAGTGACTACCCCCACGCGAGGCCGCCGGATATGATCTGCGAGTCAAACGCTGCGCTTCCGGGTTCGATAGCAAGGAAGCCTATTCTGCCGAAAGGCCCTGAGGAGACTATGAAGACTGCACGACACTGTGCCGTACTCGTGTTTTTTGTTGCCATCTGCGCCGCTCTAACCTTTGCCGACGAACCAGGAAGGCATCCGGCCTACCTGCATGCGCTCACCGACTTGCGACACGCGCGCGCTCACCTCTACAACCCGGCCGCCACGTATCACATGGACAAAGAGGAACAGCACGCCATCGATGAGATTGACAAAGCCATCGACGAAATCAAGCGGGCCGCGATTGACGATGGCAAGAACTTGAACGATCATCCTCCGGTCGATGAGCACATGGATCGCGCCGGCCGCTTTCACCGAACGCGGGAATTGCTGGATAAGGCGCACAACGATATCGCCCGCGAAGAAGATGATCCGTCGGTGCGCGGCCTGCGCGATCGCGCTCTCCACCACATCGACGAAGCACACCGCATCGTCGATCACCTGATCGCGCAGAACAACTACTAACCAGCGCGTTCCGCATCTCCGGCGGACATGAATCCACCGGAATGAGACCACGGCCCGGCATTTTGCCGGGCCGTTTTTCTTCTGGATCACTCAAAGCGATAACGGAGAGCCTCCCCTACAGCCTTATATCCGATTCGCCGGTAAATGGAATTCGATGTAGGGTTGCCCAAGTCAGTGTAGAGAATGCACCGATACTCACAACCGCGAAGATGTTTCGATAACGCATGAACGCAGGCTGCCGCGTAGCCGTGCTTTCGCCTCTCGGGTGGCGTATAGACCCCAGACAAACGAACCACGCCCTGCACCGCTTCGCGGCCAACCGCCATAGAAGCTGTCTCCCCGTTCTGATTCCACAGCCAGATCTGTCCGGTGGCCAACGCCCGGTCTACACGAAGCTCGGTGTCGTTTGCAGACTCCCCAATTTCATTCTGAAACGCGCGGGTCCAGAGAATCATCAAATCGCGGTCTCCCGGACCTGCTTGCCGTAAGTGACCTTGGACGCGTGGAACTTCTCCCAGTTCCAAGAGTTCATAGAGACGTGTTCCCTGGAACGGTACGGCTGCCGACTTACATCGTTCACTCCATTGCCCAGCGAAGCTGGCTGCTGTTGCCGCGTCCCCGTTGACACCGGGTAGCGTCACTCCGGCTTCCGCGATTGCATCCACTAGTGCCATCACTGCTCGCGGCCCCATCGGCGTCAGGGTCGCCGGATATTCTACCGGCGACTGAACGACCACGCCAACGGTTGCCTCCCCGTGCAACGCAATCCAATACCGGCCTGGATCGCCATGAGCCGCGCGGGCGTGCAGAATCGACAGAATCAGATTATGCAGTACTGGCTCCGACGAAAGGAACTTCTCAGCCCTTCTCAAGACAAATGCAGGATCCTCGCTGAACAGCACCTTGAACTCCATGCGGGAGATCTTATCGGATCGGAGCATCGGCGAGGATGCTTCAGCCGCGATGCCGTCCCATCGTCTCCACGGCGGAGGAAGGCACAATCACCTACGTCCCTCGCCGTGGGCGGGGATGGACCGGGCTGTGGGTGATTTTCGGGTACGCCAATCCGCGAATGATCACGGCCGGCGCCGCGGTTGCTCTCGGCGTGCATCTGTTCGTCGTCTTCTATGAAGAACCGACGTTGCGTGGGAAGTTCGGGGCCGCCTACGAAGAGTATCGGCACAACGTGCGGCGATGGTGGCCACGTCTCCGGGGATGGAATCAGCCGCTTAACGGCGCGGCCTGAAGCCGCGCCCCTTCAAAGCTGAACAACATCCCTCGATCTACCAGACGTGGCAGGCGTTCTCAGCCACCATAGGCTGTCCAGCCTTGCAGCCCCAAGCCTTCTGGAACTCCGGCATGTTCTGCACCACGCCATCGACCCGGTATTTGCCCGGCGAATGGGAATCGGTCAGCACGCTGGCGCGAGCCATTTCAGGCCGACGCTTCTCACACCACACCCGGCCAAATCCCAGGAAGAAGCGCTGCTCGGGGGTATAGCCATCGATCTTGCGGCCTTCCTTTCCAGTCTTGTCATCGGCAATCATCTTTTCCAGTGCCATCAGGGCGATGCGAGCGCCTCCGTTGTCGGCGGTGTTCTCCCCGAGCGTGAGCCTGCCGTTCAGCTTCAGATCATCAACCGCGACAAAACTCGAGTATTCGTCGGCCACGCAACTGACGCGCTTTTCGAATTCCTTTCCGTCTTGCTCCGTCCACCAATCGTGCAAGTTGCCTTGCGGATCGAACTTGCGTCCCTCATCGTCGAATCCGTGGGTCAACTCGTGTCCAATCACCAGGCCAGCTCCCCCAAAGTTGACGCCGTCGTCCATGGCCTTGTCGAAGAACGGAGGTTGCAGAATGCCCGCGGGAAACACAATTTCGTTGAACGAGTCGTTGTAATAAGCGTTCACCGTCGGCGGAGTCATGCCCCACTCCGTGCGATCGAGCGGCTTGCCAATCTTGGCGATCTCGCGTTTCGATTCAAATTCGGTCGCGCGTGCCACGTTGCCCAGCAGGTCATCACTTTTGATCACAACAGAACTGTAGTCGCGATACCTGTCGGGATAGCCAATCTTGTTGCGAATGGCATCCAGCTTTACCTTGGCCTGCTTTTTCGTTTCGTCGCTCATCCAGGAGAGATCGCTGATGTCTTCCGACAGCGACTTCTCGAGAGCATCCACCATCTTGAGCATGCGCGCCTTGCCTTCCGGGCCGAAGGTTACGTCCACGTAGCGCTGCCCCAAAGCCTCGCCCAGTTGGCGATCCGCCAGGCCGGCGCAGCGCTTCCAGCGCGCCGGAAGCTCCTTCTGGCCCGTGAGGTTTTGCCGGAATTGGAAGCTGGCATCGACAAAGGGCTGCGAAAGCCACGGAGACGCGGCGTTGAGAACATGCCAACTCACATAAGTTTTGAGCGACTCAAGAGATTCGGATTCCAGAACGCCGTTGACCTGCTTAAAGAACTCAGGATTCGTAACGTTGAGCTCAGAGAAGTTCGGCGCGCCCACTGCCGCGAAGTAACGATTCAGGAAGAAGTTCGGTCCCAGCGCCACCGCCTCGTCGCGGCTCATCTTATGATCCCGGTTCTTCGGGTCGCGGCGCGAGGTGCGGTCCATGGAAGCCTTGGCCAAAGCGGTTTCAATGCGAAGAACGGTCTGCGCGGAATCGGCCGCCTGCGGCTGCGTCTGCCCCGCCAGCGTAAACGACTGCGTGACATAGTCCACCAGGTGTTGCCGCATCTCTTTCATCTTCGGGTTGTCGTCTTTGAGGTAGTAGTCGCGGTCCGGCAGCGACAGGCCGCCCTGATCGATGTAGGCGATAACGATGTCGGCATTATGCAAGTCCGACCGGGAATAAAAATTGAAGAGTGGGTTCGGTCCGACCAGGTGCACATGCGCGATCTCGTCGATCAGCGCAGCCTTGTCTTGCACTGCCGTGATGCGAGCCAGTTCCGGCTTCAGCGCGGCAATGCCTTTGGCATCGACCGCCTTCTCGTCCATGCACGAGCCGTAGAGATCGCCAATTCGCTGATCGATCCCGTCGCGGCTCGCGCCTCCAGCCGCCGCTTTTTCCAAAATACCGCGCTCCACCTCCAGATTGCGTTCACGGAGTTCCACGAAGCTGTTCCATGCCGACTGATCAGGGGGAATCTCGGAGTTCTTGATCCAGTTGCCGCAAGCATACTGGTAGAAATCCACGCAAGGATCGATGCTCCTGTCGATGGTGTCGATGCTGAAACCAGGAGCTGGTTTCGCTGAGGAAGATTGGGCGAAAGCGCCGACAGCAGAACAGATTAGAAAACAGATTACAGGAATCAGCAGCCGCCGAAGCCAACGCATGACGCAATCTCCTCAAAGCAACCTGTCGAAAATGGAAACGCCGATTCTATGCTTTCCGCCGTTCCGTGAACAAGTCAGACCCGTGAGAAAAATAAGAGTCAAAGCTGGTCAAGGCGCTTGCTCAGAAACCACTGCGTCGTGTCCCCGATCGCGAAAACAACCTCTATCTCGTTGAAAACAAGTTTCGCTCAAATGGCTCAGGGCTTGCACCAGATGAAGCGTACATCTCGAATTGCCAAGCCGTCAGGCGGTGCGCCGCCCCTCAGCCGGTCCTCGCGATGACAATCCCGAGGAGAATTCCATTTGACGACTGTTCGCTTGCTCGCTCTCATATTCCTGATCGTGGCTCGTTCCGCGGCCCAGGATCGCACGCGTAACGAAATGCCCAGCAATGTGGGCTCTGAAATAAACCCAGGAGGAAGCACCCTCACGTCCGCCGCACCGCTGTCGCTTCCCGACGCACCCACGCGGCAAAGAGTCATCGACAAAAAGTTCATCACGGTCATGGGCACGCTCGGTGCCGCGGAGAGTCTGCGCTTCACCACACGCAAGCTGGTGCTGGACCGTGAGTTCGCCGCCGGCGCGCCCTGGGTCAGCAGCGTCCCGTCGGATCAGCACCTTGTAGCGATGTACGCGGGCCTCTATGCCGCCGAATTGCTGGTGACGTACGAGATCAAGAAGCCCCACCACTGGTTTCCCGGCGACAAGGTTATCCGGAGACTCTGGTGGGCGTATCCCTCGGCAATGGTGGCGATCCACATCAAGAATGGGGTGGGCAACATCCGAACGCAGGGGCCCGGAGGATGCACTTCAGTGGAATGCGCGATGCAGTCTCAATAGCCTGCTTCCTGCCGCTCGGTCAGAAGAGTTCCCGGCTGGCGGCAGATTCGCTGACGTACCCTTCCCTGCATCCGTCCGCGTATAATCGGGCCTATCAAATCCCATGAAAGCTGACCTGACATGACTCCCACGAACGGCAATTCCGGCAACGGCAATAATGGCTATAGCGCGCCCAAACCCCGCGCCGAGTGGCTGGCCCAGCGCAAACGGTCGAACCCCGACGGCAATTTCTCGCAGATGCACTATGCGCGTCAGGGTGTAGTCACGGAAGAGATGGGATACGTTGCCCACCGCGAAAAGCTCTCACCCGAATTAGTGCGCGACGAAGTGGCCCGCGGCCGCATGATCATTCCCGCCAACATCAATCATCCGGAACTCGAGCCCATGGCGATCGGCGTGGCCTCGCTGTGCAAGATCAATGCCAACATCGGCAACTCGGCAGTGACTTCTGAAATCAACGAGGAACTGAAAAAACTGCACACCGCCGTGCATTACGGCGCCGACACGGTGATGGACCTTTCCACCGGCGGCGACATTCACCAGATTCGCGAAGCCATTCTGCGCAACTCTCCAGTGCCGATCGGCACGGTTCCGATTTATGAAGCCATCGCCCGCGTGAAGCGTGTGGAAGACTTGAACGCCGAAGTAATGCTGGAAGTGATCGAAGAACAAGCCGCGCAGGGCGTGGATTACATGACCATCCACGCCGGAGTGCTGATCCAGTACCTGCCGCTGATCTCGAAACGCATTACCGGCATCGTGAGCCGCGGCGGAGCCATCCTCGCGCAGTGGATGGCTTACAACCACAAGCAGAATTTCCTCTACGAACGCTTCGAAGATATCGTCAAGATTTTCAAAAAGTATGATGTCAGCTTCTCGCTGGGCGACGGTCTGCGTCCAGGCTGCGTAGCCGACGCCAGCGACGAAGCCCAGTTCGCCGAACTGGGTACGCTTGGCGAGTTAACAAAAAAAGCTTGGCAGCACGACGTGCAGGTCATGATCGAAGGCCCCGGCCACGTCTCCATGGACAAGATTAAAGAGCAGGTCGAAAAAGAAGTCGAGCTCTGCTACGAAGCCCCGTTCTACACGCTAGGCCCGCTGGTCACCGACATCGCTCCCGGCTACGACCACATCACGTCAGCGATAGGCGCAGCCATGATCGGATGGTACGGCGCAGCCATGCTCTGCTACGTAACGCCCAAAGAGCATCTAGGCCTGCCAAACGAAAAAGACGTGAAAGACGGCATCATCGCCTACAAGATTTCCGCCCACGCCGCCGACATCGCCCGCGGACGCCCCGGCGCCCGCGACCGCGACGACGCCCTAAGCTACGCCCGCTACAAATTCGACTGGGAAAAGCAATTCGCGTTGTCTCTAGACCCAGAGACGGCGCGTTCAATGCACGACGAAACCCTGCCCGATGACTTCTACAAAGAAGCAGCCTTCTGCTCCATGTGCGGCCCAAAATTCTGCTCGATGAATTATTCGTCGAAGGTGGACGAGTACAACAAGCAGGTCCACGGCATCGAGAAGAAGGATTATTCGGAACTGGTGGAGCGGCTGGTTTCGCTGAAGTAGTTACCTGCCGCAGCCCATACGGGCCCCCTTTATCTTATCGTGCGCCCGCCGACCCTACTCCCTCGCCCTAGCGAAGGCGAACCGGTACAATTATGCAGCGAACACGATCTTATCAGCTGAGAGTCGGCCCACGTTCGCCGTCTGGAGGAGAACGCGAATCGATGAGCCCAGAAGAGAATGATGTACTCATCCATGCGGCCGCACTCCTGCTAGCCGAGGAGGGGATCTACGGCACGGACAAAACCCTTCCAGCCAAGATTGACGCGGTTATCGCCGCAAAAGATGCGGAAATGGAAGGGTTACAACGATACTGTCTCCATGGTCCAGAGCTACGGGACGTGGACAAAGTCGTCCCTGGGGTAGCGCGTCTTAGCGAAGAGAAGGGGATTCTGGTGGTGGCTCGTTACATCCTACAGGGCAAGTACGATCAAATGCTCAGGGACAAGCCAAAAGCCTATATCGCTCTGCATGGTTTCGTCACGCTATCGCGCACCTTCCGGGCCGCCGCTGCTCTGAGCCTTGCAAAACTGCTTGGGGGAGGGCCCGCATTGTCTCAATTCGAACGTGAGCGCGCGACGAAGGTTATTTTGACCGGCAACGATGGATCGAGCTTTCTGTGACCCGATGCTAGGCTTAGGAGCTATTTTTTATGAGCGAAATCTACAAGAAGCACATCATTAATCCAAAGGCGGGTCAAAGGCCTTCGGGCCGCTGGTCCGGTCAAATCCTGATCTACCGGGAGCATGGTAATCATGGCACCGAAACCTCGTTTACAATCAAAGGTGATTTCGAGAGCAAGGAACAAGCCATTAGTACAGCGATTGCCGCTGGAAAATGGAAGATTGACAAGGGATACGACGACTCCAACGCCGTTCAGAACTTAGACCCGGCCAACTTTATTTGAAGGGGGCCGGGTGCCACCTCTGTCTCCTTTGCGAGGATTCGGATCGCCTCGTTTTCAGGACACCGACAACCGCGACCATGATGGGCGTATCCTATGAGCATGGCTGTGAACTGGATCGAGCTGGCACAGAAGATGGCCCAGGCTGCCCGCGCTGGCGTGGCCATTGAAAGAAAGCGCTTGCAGGAAATCCTTGCTGACCGTCAGCGGAAACAGCCACCCCAGTCTTCCTCACCCTCCCGTTGAACCGTCCCAGACTGACCATCGTCGCCGGAGCCAATGGTTCCGGCAAAACAACCCTGACAGGCTGGAACTCGGATGTCTTCCGCGCGATTCCCGTTCTAGATCCGGACGCGATCGCAAGAACACTGCAGTCGACATCGCCCGCTGCATTTCCGATTGCGGCCGCGCGTCAGGTTCTGGCGTCTGCGAAGGAGCACATCCGCAGACGTGAGAGCTTCGCGGTCGAAACCACGCTCGCTGGAAAGCATTATCTGCAAATGATTGTGAATGCTCGAAATCAGAACTTTGAGATCGTATTGCTGTATATCGGAACAGAAACCGTCGAAATCAATTTGGTTCGCATTAAGAATCGAGTCCTCGCGGGCGGCCACGATGTCCCAGAAGAGGATGTCCGGCGGCGCTATAAACGAAGTTTCGAAAACCTTACAACCGCTGCTCAACGTGCAGATCACACCATCCTGTTCGACAACTCAATGGAAGAGGGTTACAAGCTGGTTGCAGTTCTCTCTCTGTCAGAGAGCCAGTGGTTTAAACCGATTCCAGGTTGGGCCTCTCCCGTGGTCAATCTCGCCAAATGAAAAACTATCTCGCTGCCTCTGCGAGAAGTGGAAACAGTCACTCTCGCGACGCCTTCGTCCAGTCCTCGATTTTCAACTTCTTAATTCGAGCAAAAGCCTGATCGCTGGTAACGAGTACCGCACCCACCGCCAGCGAGTGAGCGGCGATCATGACGTCCAGGTTCCCCATCGGCTGTCCTTCGCGTTCCAGCATGGCCCGAAGGTGTCCATATTGCCGGGCTGCCTCTGAATCCCAAGGCAGAATCGCCAGGCGCAGAAAAAAATCCTCGATCATCGAGTGCAAGCGCACGGCCTGAGGCAGCCGCGCCGCTCCAAAGCGCAACTCACCTTCGGTAACTGCGGAGACGGCGAGCTGTGCCATGGGAACTTTCACCAGCCGGCGATCAACCGCCGGACTGTTCCCTTTGATAATGCAACTCGCAACATTCGTGTCGAGCAGGTAGAGGGCTGCCAATCAGAACAACTCGCGTTTCTGCGGGGCTTCATCCCGGCGATCACCCATGAACTCATCGGGCACATCGGCTTCCTGCCGGAGCTTGAAGAAGTTGTCCCACGACTCAGGGCGGCGCGAGAGAATCACGTCGCCCGTAGCTTCGTCCCGCCGGACGAAAACCTCATTGCCTTCAAAGCGCAAGTCGGCGGGCAGGCGGACCGCCTGGCTGCGACCGTTGAGAAAGAGCTTGGCAGTTCGTGGCATCGTTATCCTCTGATGGTATATATCATGATATATTACACAAATCAACAGCCCAATCGTGTGACATCTAACCTTGCGGCTCAATCGAAATAAGCGGATGATCGTCAAGGCGGAGGCGGTATGGATAAACACCGAGACAGAGGGCCTAACTCCTGTGTTTTCAATATTTTGACCTCTAAACTCTTTGACATCAAGATTTTGCAGACACTTTTTGCAGACCGCGCTCTAGTCAAGGCATTCAGAGGGTAGGGGGAGGGGGGTATACCCCAGGAACGCAGATTTTCCCGGAATGAAACTGCCTCAAGAACGGCGATCGAGTGCAGTCCCCTAACTATTTTTTCAGGAGATTCCCACAGAGGCGGTTCCCGCATTCCAGCCTTAAGCGCAATCGAACTCGCCGCAAATCCTACTTCCCTTCCAGATTAATATCCCCTACCGAAACGTGCGCCCGCAGTTCGTACTTGCCGTCGCCGTGATATTTGAGAGTCTTGCCCAGCCAGCCGCTGGTCTCGCCGTAACCGTCGCCATTCACGTCGCCGATGTCGGTGCTGGCGCGGATGAGGTGATAGGCCGAGCGCCCAAACGCGACTCGGATGTCGCCCACGCCTAAATCAAGATCCTTGTCACCCTCGATGTCCTCAACCGTGAGGTCGCCGACTTTTTCATGCACATCAAGATTGGTGTTTTGCGGCACTTCGATTTCCACATCGAACTGCGTGTTGCCGCTGCTTGGCGCGTGGAATTCAAGATCGGCGTCGCGGCCATGGACTTCGAACTCCACCTGCGCGTCTTTCACTCGGCTTTCACGGCGCGACTTGACGGTGTAGTGCACGCGAATCTTGTTAGAGTCACTGTGCACGATGCGCAGGTCGCCCACGCCCAGGCGCACGTGCAACATGCCGCCGGCCGCGAAGTCGCGAACCTCCTCGTGCGTCTCCTCGTAGTCCCAGTGGTCCGAGGCAGCACAGAAAGGCGCCAGCAGCAGACAGACGATGATTGTGTTGTGAAGCATGGTCAAACGAATGGGAGACCTTCCGGGCATGGAGCACCTCCGGCGCACGCGCCGCTGGTTTGTGGTACGCGCGGGATGCGGCTGTGGTTCCCTGAGAATTGTGTGGCAATTGAAGCGGTCAGCTGTGGAAGTCCGCAACGCCATCCCACACCAGTTGGACGGCGATGGCGAGAATCAGAAAGCCGAAGATTTTATTGATGGCGCCGACGGCGCTGGGACCAAGCCGCCGCACCAGCGGCCCTCCCAGCCAAAAGAACAGCAGCACGGTAAGCGCAATTGCAGCGATGCCGATCACCATCCCCAGATACGAAGCGGCGCTATCCACATGCGCCGCTAGCGCCATAACCACGCCGATGGCTCCGGGACCGGACATCAGCGGCATGGCGAGAGGAGTGAGCGAGATATCTTGCTTTTCCTTTGCCTCGTGGCTCTCCTCCGGCGTGATGCGCGCGTGAGACGTGACCATGCTCCAGGCGGTGTTGGCAACGATCAAGCCGCCAGCAATCTTCAGCACGGGCAACGAAATGCCGAAGAAATGCAATACAAAACGGCCGAAGAACAGAAATGTAACGAGGATGACAAACACCCACAGACCGGTCTTGAATGCAGTATTGCGGCGATCCTGCGCGGCCCACGAAGAAGTCATGCTGAAGAAGATGGGAATGCCGCCGAAGGGGTCGACGATGGGAAACAACGCCAGAAACGTAGCCGCCGCAGAGTGTGGCAGTGTACGCAGGAACTGCCCGAGAGCATGTGTGGGGGGCATGGTCAGTTGGGTTTGAACGGGTTGATGACATTTACCGCTAGACGCTTGAGGTCTTTCTCATCCCGCGTTGCCACGGTAAACCCGTGGACTCTGGCGGTTGCGGCGATCATGGCATCCTCTCGAAGCGCATCTGGCTTTCCAGCCATCAGACGCGACCATTCCCGGAAGCACGCCGGATCCATGGGCACGAAAGCAAACGAATTCTCCACTGAGGTGAGCCACAGCTCGATCTCGCGCGCTTTGACGACATCTTGCCGACGTGTTTTTTCCACGCCCGTTTGCAGTTCTCCCATGGTTACAGCCGAAAGAAAAATCTGCTCGACACCGAGAGTCTCCAGCCAGGCCACCACCGCTCCGTGAGGCTTGGTCATGCGTAGTTCGGAAATCACGTTTGTGTCCAGCAGGTAGCGAATCACTTGAAATCCGGATGACTGAAGTCAATAGGCTTCCGGCGCTTCCAACGGCTTCGCTTGGGAAGAACAAGATCAAAACGGGGCCCGGGGCCGAGAAGCAATTCCTTAATATTGGGGCGGCTCGCCTGTTGCATGCGGCGCCATTCGTCGATGGGTACCAGAACCGCGGCCTCTATGCCGCGGCGCGTCACCACTTGAGGCCCCTTGGTGAGAGCAGCATCAAGGAACTCACTAAACCGGGATTTCGCTTCTTGCAGTTGCCAGGAGCCCAGTTGATACCTCACCAACTATTATATGACTAGTCAGATGACTAGTCAATGTGAGCTACCTATAGCTTTCCAGCATTTTGGCCGCACGCTCCAGTGCTGCCGTCAGAACCGCCAACTGCTGGCGCGCCCGCTCCGCGTCTCCCTTGTCCAGAGCTTCGTTCACTCCGGGAATCACCACTGCTGCATAACCTGTGTATTCGCCGGGAGCGTAAATGGCGTGCCTAAACCAGGGACGATGCGGCAGTCCTTCCGGCACCAGCAGCGCACGCTCTGCGCTGCGCAAGGCCTGGTTCAACCGCACGAGATCCCGCGGCGGATTCTTCTGCTTGGCGAGTATCTTTGCCCCCGCTTCCTGAAAATGTTTCGCTGCCGCATTCACCGCACCCAGATCCAGTCCGTGCTCCCCGAACTTGCTCTCGGCTCTTTTCTTCGCCGTATCGAGGTAGGCGGAAATCTCTTTCCCATATTCTTCGTAGTCGTAGGGCAACACGTCGGCATCGGCCATGCGCAATACCTCCAGGCCAAAAACTCTTGCCATCTCCTGTTCGTAAACGAAATCCGGATCGCCGAACTTCTTGAACCAGGCGAAATTGTCGAACACCGAGTGGTAAACGCCGTACGGACCGCTGGAACTGATATCGGTCGAAGGCACACCGAGGTGCTGCTGGAAAGCGCTGTAATCGGACCCACTGCCCAGGTCGCCGACTTGAACGTCGCCGTTGGTGTTGGCGGCCGGCTTGCGGCGGGAATCTCCTATAGCTTCGGCAGGCGACTGCGTCGCCGAAGCGCCCGGCTGATCGGCCTTCTGCCACTCCTCGTAGACGGTTCCTCCTTTCGGACTGGGCACGGCCTTGGCCACATCGCGCAAGAACTGCTTCAAGCTCGGCACCGCCGAGGCGCTAAACTTCGGTCCTGATACCGCCACGTCCACGTTGAAGTACGCGGGAGCACCACCCAGCTCGGATTCATGTTGCTCGGCCCACTCGGTGGAACCGATCAGGCCTTCTTCCTCGCCGTCCCAACTGCCAAAAACCATGGTGCGCTTCGGCTTCCAGCCTGCCTTCAGCAACTCACCGACTCCGTGCACGCTTTCGAGCATCGCTGCCGTGCCGCTGTTCGGATCCACCGCACCATAGACCCACGCGTCGCGATGGTTGCCGGCAACCACCCACTCGTTCGGCAATTCGCTGCCGCGCACCCGGCCGATCACATCCCAGAGCGTGCGGAACTGGTAATCCTGCTTGAGATGCATCTTCACCCGCACCGGTCCCGGTCCCACGTGGTAGGTAAAAGGCAGCGAACCCTGCCACTCGCGCGGCGTGTCGGGCCCTCCCAGATGTTGAAGAATGGGCCAGGCATCGTGGTAGGAAAGAGGGGTGACCGGAATCTTTGGCATCTGTGCCGACTGCTCGGGAGACGTGCGCTTGCTTTCCGGCAACGACGGCACGGACGCGACTCCGGGAGTTGTAGGGTCGCCGGGAAACTCGAACATATATCCCACCGATCCGCGCTGGACGGCAGTATCGGGCCGCCACGGCCCATCAGGATATTTATCGCCGCGCCGCCAGCCATCGTCGAACGGATCGGAGTAGATGATCACTCCTGCCGCGCCACGTTCCTGCGCGATGAATTCCTTCACTCCGCGAAAGTTCTGGCCGTAGCGCACCAGCACGATTTTGCCGCGCACGTCGATCTTCAGCTTGTCCAGCTTTTCGAAATCCTCCGGCGTGCCGTAGTTGGCGTAGACCACTTCCGCTTCGGCATCGCCTGATGGTGACATGCCGTTGAAGGGCATGACCACGCGCGGGTCGTCGTCATAAGGATCGCCCTCCACGTGCTCGCGCGTGGGCCCATGCATTTCCACACCAGTGGGCGCAGTGATGTCCACGCTGATCTCCAAGGGGTAGTTGATCCAAACTTTGTATTCGACGATCTCGGTGTCGAGTCCGGCGTCGCGAAACTTCTGCGCCACGTAATCGGCCGTGGCTTTGTCCTCGGGCGTGCCCGCCATGTGCGGCGCCTGTGTCAGAACGCGCAGGTGCTCTTCTGCCAGCTTGGGATCGGGCACCGCCAGAAAGCGGGCATCGGTGGCGTTTTCAGCAGCGGCATCGCGAAAACCGAAGATGGATTGAGCCGCACTGGAAGACTCTGGCGGATTGCCAGTCACGCTAGGCGGCAGAAGCAGAAATAGAACTACCGAAGAAAGAAGAACTGATGAGAACGATTTCATGAGACCCCCGCAGTGAAAGTAAATAAGGTAGCACAGCGGGTGTTGCGCGATATAGGTGAAGCGTGCACGCAAGAAGGTTCAGGCCTCTAAAAATCACCGTGGGGCGTGGCAGCGGCCTGAGTGATGTGAGCGTGAACCACGATTACTACTTCGAATTGGGCGCGGAAACAATTGGTGGGAAGCCCGCACCGGAGGTCGCAAGATCTACCGCACCTGCCCCGTCCCGACAATCTCGTACTTCCAAGAAGTAAGTTCAGCGAGAGCGAAAGGACCGCGGCAGTGCAGTTTCTGCGTGCTGATGCCCATCTCGGCGCCGAAACCAAACTCGCCACCGTCGGTGAAACGAGTCGAAGCGTTCCAATAGACCGCGGCCGAATCTACGCCGCGCAGAAACTTGTGGGCATTGGCCTCATCGCGCGTCACGATGGACTCTGAGTTCTTTGTCGAATAGCGGTTGATATGGGCGACCGCTTCATCCACGTCTGCGACCACGCGAACCGCCATGCATAGCCGCAGATATTCTTCGTCCCAGTCTTGTTCTGTGGCGGGTACAACGTTGAGCCCACCAGCCAGGCTGCGGGATTTCCCATCGCCGCGCACTTCTACCCCGGCATCGATCAGCTTCTTCACAATTCGCGGGACATACTGCGCTGCGATTCGTTCATGCACCAGCAACTTTTCAGCGGAGTTGCACACTGACGGCCGCTGCGTTTTGGCGTTGATGACGATCCGGTCGGCCATCTCGAGATCGGCAGACTCGTCGACGAAAATGTGACAGTTCCCTGCCCCGGTCTCGATCACCGGCACGGCAGAATTCTCGGTAACGAAGGCAATCAGCCCGGCGCCACCGCGCGGTATGACTACATCCACGAGCCCACGGGCCTTGATGAGTTCCGTCACCGATTGCCGTGTGCTCGAATCGAGGAGCTCGATGGCTCCCTCGGGAACTCCCGGTACAGCTGAGAGAATTTCCACCAGACGCTGATTGCTGTGCGCCGCTTCTTTGCCGCCGCGCAACACGATGGCGTTGCCAGCTTTCAGGGCGAGCACGGCTGTATCCACGGTGACGTTCGGCCGCGACTCGTAGATGATTCCCACGACGCCCAGCGGCACACGCACTTTCCGGATGCGCAGGCCGTTCGGACGCGTCCACTCCGCCAGGGTCTCGCCAATGGGATCGCCCAAAGCGGCAACGTCGCGCACGCCCTGCGCCATGTCCTTGATTCGCGCCGTGGTCAGCAGTAAGCGGTCACGCATGGCGTCTTCGAGGCCGGAACTTTCTACGTCCTCAACGTTCGCCGCCAGAATCGACTGGGCATGAGCTTCGATTGCATTGGCCATGGCCAGCAGCAACGCATTCTTCTCGTCCGTGGAAAGCAGCGCGAGCTTCGCCGCCGCTTCGCGCGCGCGCAGCAGCTTTTCCTGGGTCGAGGCCGCGTTTGCGATGCTCGTCGCCATTACTTTTTTCCTCGCAGCGGCGGAAAATACGTTCCAACCTTGCGCTGCATGCCCAGTGTAATCCCCTGGGGATTGCGGCCGTTCACGATGGCTACGTGCACACCGCCTTCGCTGGCCAGTTTGGCGGCGCGCAATTTGGAAATCATGCCACCGCGCCCCAGCGTGCTCTTGCCGTTGCATTGCGCTTCCAGAGCCGGGGTGAGCTTGCGAACCACGCGTTGCAGTTTCGGCTTTTTGCGCCCGTTGGGAACAAGGAAGCCATCCACATTGGTTAACAGCAATAACCAGTCGGCTTTCACGGCGGTGGCCAGCAGTGCGCTCAACTCGTCGTTGTCGCCGAAGGCGCCCTCGAGTTCGCGCACGCTGACACTGTCATTCTCGTTCACAATCGGCACCACGCCCAGCGAAAGCAGTTCGGCCAGCGCATTCTGCAGGTTGCGGTAACGAACCGGCGAAGTGAAGTCGTCACTCGAAAGCAGAAGTTGCGCCACCACTTTCTTGCCGAAGAACAGCCGCTCGTAAGTGTGCATCAGCTTGCTTTGCCCAACCGCGGCGCAGGCCTGCATGCCGGGTACGCCGCTGGGGCGCTCGGGGAGACCCAATCCTGACATGCCTGCGGCGATGGCGCCGGAGGTTACGATCAGGTACTCGTTCTGGCTGAGGTCGAACTGATCGACCATGGCGCGCAGCAGGTTCGCGTCGATTTGGCCGCCCGGAGCGATAAGGCTGGTGCCGACTTTGATGACAACTCTCATACGATCAAGACTTTCCCGCTTAGCTGGAATGGTATCGCACTTGACGACGGAGGAGGATTTCCCTTTTTCTTCGATCGATTCTGACCCGAAGTCGCGCGGGCATGAGGCGCAGGGAGCCCGGCGGGGAGGACAATACGACTATCCTGCAATTAAAATGGGATTCTGGCAAGATGAAAAATCTTGCCACTTTCAAGTCCCATGCCTGCTTCTAACGCTACCAGCCGCTTCTCCGATCGGGTCGAAAACTACGTGCGTTACCGCCCGGGATATCCTCCCGAGGTTATGCGAGAGCTGAAATCAAAGTGCGGCCTGGAGCCGAGACACGTCGTTGCCGACATTGCCTCGGGCACGGGCATCTGGACTCGCCTGCTGCTGGAGAATGGCAACCCGGTCTTTGGCGTCGAGCCGAATGCCGAGATGCGTGAGGCAGGCGAACGTCTGCTGGCAACGTTTCCAAAGTTCACCAGCGTTGCGGGAACCGCGGAAGCGACTACGCTGGCAGATCACAGCGTGGATTTCGTCACTGCGGCGCAGGCGGCGCACTGGTTTGACCGTCAGAAATCGCGGCGCGAGTTCTTGCGCATCCTGAAGCCCGGAGGCTGGCTGGTACTTCTGTGGAACGAACGCCTCACGGATTCGACGGCATTCTTGCACGATTACGAGCAACTTCTGTTGAAGTACGGCACCGATTACCAGGACATCCGCCACGAACACACGACCGCGGAAGTCAATGAATTCTTTGATCCCGCTCCGTTTGAGGAGCGAGCTTTTGCGATGCGGCAAGAGTTCGACTACGCGGGAATCGAAGGCCGCCTGCTGTCGTCGTCTTACGTGCCGGGGCGGGAGCATCCCCACTACGCGCCGATGCTGCGAGAGTTGCGGCGCATCTTTGATGAGCGTTCCGAAGAGGGCCGGGCCACATTCGAGTACAAGACGCGGATGTATTTTGGGCGGCTGCGGCAGGAGTAGTGTGCAAGGTCAAGTCTCTCGAGTAATCTCCTAGAGAATCTGGAAAACAATGGCCGACGAAAAATCTTTTCACATGACGCCCGACGAATTCCGCCGCCACGGCCACGCCGTGGTGGATTGGATCGCCGACTACCACTCCCGCATCGAGTCGTTCCCTGTGCTTTCTCAGGCGAAGCCGGGTCAGATTCGCGCCTCGCTGCCGGCAAATGCTCCCGCACAGGGCGAGCCGTTCGATGCGCTGCTGAGAGACGTTGAGAAGCTGATTCTTCCTGGCGTAACGCACTGGCAATCGCCGAACTTTTTTGGCTACTTCCCGTCGAACGCCTCCGGACCTGGAATTCTTGGCGATCTTCTCTCTTCCGGCCTGGGCGTGCAGGGCATGCTGTGGTCAACCAGCCCGGCCTGCACCGAACTGGAAACGCATGTGCTCGACTGGCTGGTGCCCATGCTTGGACTGCCGCAGAAATTCCTGTCGTCGAGCACCGGCGGCGGAGTGATTCAAGACACTGCTTCGAGTGCCGCGCTCTGCGCGCTGTTGGCTGCACGCGAGCGCGCCACGAATTACACCAGCAACAAGAATGGATGCGACGGGCGCGTCGTCGCGTACGCATCCTCGCAGACGCATTCTTCTTTGGAGAAGGCTGCGATGATCGCGGGCATCGGCGTCTCCAATATGCGGCTGATCGAAGTGGACGAAAACTTTGCCATGCACCCCGATGCTCTCGCCCGCCAGATCGACGCCGATAAGCGTGCCGGTCTGGTTCCGTGCTTCGTGTGCGCCACCGTCGGTACAACTTCTTCGAATGCGATGGACCCTATCCCGGCGATCGCTCAGATCTGCCACGAGCACAATCTCTGGCTGCACGTGGATGCTGCCATGTCGGGCACTGCCGCACTCTGCCCCGAGTTCCGGCATCTGCAAAAAGGGGTCGAATTCGCCGACAGTTACAGCTTCAATCCGCACAAGTGGATGTTCACCAACTTCGATTGCGACTGCTTCTGGGTCGCCGACCGCAAAGCGCTGATTCAAACGTTGAGCATTTTGCCGGAATATCTGCGCAATCAGGCCACGGAATCCGGCGCGGTGATCGACTATCGCGACTGGCAGATTCCGCTGGGCCGGCGTTTCCGCTCGCTCAAGTTGTGGTTCGTGATCCGCCACTATGGGATCGAGGGCTTGCAGTACCACATTCGCCAGCACGTGCAATTGGCGCAGGAGTTCGCGGAGTGGGTGCGCAACGACGCCCGCTTTGAGCTGGCCGCACCTGTGCCACTGAATCTGGTGTGCTTCCGCCACAAAGCTGGAGACGCGGCGAATCAAACCATCATGGAACGTCTAAACAAAAGCGGCGACCTGTTTCTCACGCACACCAAGCTGAACGGAAAATTAACTTTGCGTCTCAGCGTGGGACAGACCAACACGCAGGCTCGGCATGTGGAGAACGCTTGGAAGAGGATTTGCGAGGAAGCGGGGCAGGTCGCTGCGATCGCGTAATTGGCGAACCACGAGCGATTTGTTCGGTAGGTTATAATCCTGCCCACGAATGAATCTGACCCTTGGCAGCAAGCTCGGACCGTATGAAATTGTCTCCCTTCTAGGCACGGGAGGCATGGGCGAGGTTTATCGAGCCCGCGACTCTCGCCTGAAACGTGAAGTAGCCATCAAGGTTCTGCCCCAGGCGTTTTCTCTCGACGTCGACCGCTTGCGCCGCTTTGAGCAGGAGGCTTTGGCCACTGCTGCCCTGAACCATCCCAACATTCTGGCAGTCTTCGATATCGGCACGAGCGAAGGCTCGCCCTACGTAGTCTCCGAACTGCTGGAAGGCGAGACGCTGCGGGAGCGGCTGCGCGGCGGATCGCTTGCCGTGCGCAAGACTCTCGACTATGCGTTGCAAATTGCACATGGGCTGGCCGCGGCTCATGAAAAAGGGATCATTCATCGCGACCTCAAGCCGGAAAATTTATTCGTCACGAAGGATGGGCGAGTCAAGATTCTTGACTTCGGGCTGGCCAAGCTGACTCAGCCTGAATCCGGCGATCACACTTCCCTGCCTACCATGACTCAGGCCACGGAGGCGGGCGTGGTGCTGGGCACGGCGGGATATATGTCGCCTGAACAGGTGCGGGGAATCGCCGTGGATGCACGCTCTGACATATTCAGCTTTGGGGCGATTCTCTACGAAATGATCTCGGGCAAACGCGCTTTTCACCGGGACACGGCCGCGGATACGATGAGCGCGATCCTGAAGGAAGACCCCGCGGAGTTGAACGAAACCAATCGCAATGTGTCTCCGGCGCTGGAGCGCATTGTGCAGCACTGCCTGGAGAAGAATCCCGAACAACGATTCCATTCCGCCAGCGATATTGCGTTTGATCTCGAGCATCTGAGTGGAGTTTCCGGCACAACGACAAGAGTGACGGCGGTTGCGGGTGCGCGGCCGCAGGGCAAGCTCATCGCGCTGCTTGCGGGAGTGGTGGCACTCGCGCTGGCAATGCTTGCACTCGGCTGGTGGCTGGGCAAAGGCAATGGCCCGGCGCCGCTTGCGGAGTACCAGCAGATCACTTTCCGCACCGGTTCCATCGGAAACGCGCGGTTCACGCCTGACGGCAGCATTGTTTACAGCGCGTCGTGGGAGGGCGGCGAAGACCAGCTTTACATGTCCCGTACCGACGACCCGGGCTCACGAGAATTGGGAATTAAGAATGCTGAGCTGCTTTCGATCTCCAAGGCCGGAGAGCTGGCCATCCGGCTCAACACCGAGTATCACAGCGGCTACGCGCGAAGCGGAACGCTGGCAAGGGTGCCGTTGAGTGGAGGAACGCCACGCGAGGTGCTGAACAACGTAGGAGACGCCGACTTTGCCGCCGACGGCAACAGTCTGGCGATCATCCACTACGTTCCGGAAAATAATCATTGGCGTCTGGAGTATCCCGTCGGCAAAGTGCTGCTCGACAGCATCAACTGGATGAGTCATCCGAAGATTTCTCCGGACGGCAAGTGGGTCGCCTTCGCCGATCATGAAAATCCAGGGGGCGATGACGAAGGTTCGCTCGCCGTGATCGGCGCCGATGGCAAGGAACCAGAAAGAAAACTTTCTTCCGGCTGGACCTCGCTGCAAGGAATTCTCTGGTCGCCTGCGGGCGATGAGATCTGGTTTACCTGCACCAACACCGGCGAAGCTTCGAACCCGCGCGCGGTGACTCTCTCGGGCAAGCTGCGGACGATCACGAACGTGCCGGGAGGCGTGTGGCTGGAAGACCTGCGCAATGCCAAGGTGCTCGCCGTGACCAACCACGAGCGGCTCGGAATCCGGGGCATGGAGCCGGGCGGCAAAGAAGAGCATGAACTGGGGTGGTTCGGATGGTCAGAGCTGCGCGACATCAGCCGGGACGGCAGGAAGATCCTGTTCGAGGAAGAAGGCGATGGTGGTGGACCGAATTACACTGTGTTTCTGCGTGATACGGATGGATCGCCTCCGGCACGTATTGGCGAGGGACGCGCCGTGGCCATCTCGCCCGATGGAAAATGGGTGATCACGATACCCGCGAAGGGCGGACCGCTGAACCTGGTACCGACGGGAGCGGGTGAATCCAGGCAGTTGACCCATGATGCCGTGAGCTACGGCTCGGCCCGGTTTTTTTCCGACGGCAAGCGTGTGCTCGCCGTGGGGATTGAAGCCGGGCACGGCGGGCGCGATTACACGATCGACGTGAGCAGTGGAGATTCCAAGCCCATCACTCCGGAGGGTATCGCGGGGGTGCAAATCTCGCCCGATGACCGCGGCGTAGCGGTGCGTGGATCTGACGGGAAACGGGGAATCTGGCCGCTGGAAGGCGGCGGGTTCCATCCGATACCGGCGCTTCCGTCGAACTACATCATCATTGGATGGACTCCGGACGGGCAGTCAGTGTATGCAGCTCCCATCTTTCGAGGTGCGAAGTCGTCGAAAGTTTCCCGGGTGAATATACAGACCGGAAAAATGGAGCCGTGGAAAACCTTCGGAGAGGCAACGGGCGCCGGCGTCTCCACCGTGGCCGCACCTCATCTTTCGAGCGACGGGAACGCCTACGCATACCTCTACGTGCGGATACTGTCGGAGGCGTACGTAGTGACAGGGCTGAAGTAGAAGCGCTGAAGAAACCGCCCCGCTAGCGCCAGGCGGTTATGTTTTGTCATCCTGAGCGCGCTTTTTGCGCGAAGGACCTATGCAGTTTGGGCAGTGCCACGGATCCGGATGACGAGCATGACTGGAACGCGGGCATCACAAGGCCCGAGTCTGCAGAGCGCGGCGGCGCTTGCTGGGTCCGGGATCGCTGGAGGTAAACAAAATACATAGGTCCTTCGCGTGGTGGCTCCGGGCCGCGCTGGAGGACGTGGGGCTCAGGATGACAAATCTGTGACGCCGCGCGCCTGTGGAAGACTTTCCGTTTTCCTGTGACGGATAACCTTTACTCTGATTTTTTCTTCGCCTACTCTGGGACACGTTGGCCAGGATGTTGTGCCGCGCAGTTCCGGACACCTCGCGGCCCCGCCCAAATCCCACGCGAGACTGCGGGCGGGACATCCGATGCGAGCGTTCATGTGGCTTCTCTGGTAGGCCCAGGGCTGACGCTCGTGGTGGGGTGATCACTCCGCAGCTAAAAATCGGCTGCGTCACAAAATGAATAGTTGAGTGAGGCTGAAACAAGATAAGCGGAGGACAGAAGGAAGCGAGAATCTAGCGAGAATCCCAGAAACGAAATACGTTGCTCAGTCCGCCGACATTGGGGCGGGACGCGCCACGGCGGGACGTGCTTTCGCGGAGACCGGCGATTCCGCGGGCATCTCCAGCCACTTGCGAACTTCGGGCAGTGCTTTCCGCATCGCGGTTTCTCCCGCGCTGACGAGTTCATCTGCGCGCTTGAAATCGTCATAGGCGAAGCCGGCTACGTCGGGCTCGACGATCACGTCGGCGCCGCCTCGCCAGAGATGGCTCATCTGGTCCTGCGCGATGGCGAAGGATTGTCCAATCACGTCGAAGAGATGCCGCGGCGCGCCGTCTTTCGACCACTGCCCTTTCAAATGCACCGCCAGCACCCGGTCCGCACCCATTTCGTGCAGTGGCGACGTGGGCACGGGATAGGAGAGCATGCCATCGATCAGCCAGCGTCCACGAATTTCGACCGGCAGAAACATGCCGGGATAGGCGCAACTGGCGCGCACAGGATCAATGATCGAACCGGAATGAAAAACCACGCCTTCGCCGCTGTTGAAGTCGGTTGCGGTGATGCCCAACGGAATGCGCAGCTCTTCGAACGTCTTCACCTTCAAGGTGCGGTTCAGAAATGTCACCATGCGATCGTTGGAGGCGAAACCGTAGCGCGAGACGGTCCAGCGGGCAAACGTGGTGAAGCGCACTGAGTGCGCCACCTTTTCCAGTTCTTCGATGGAAAGTCCGCTGCAGTAGGCTGCACCGATCAGAGCGCCCACGCTGGTGCCAGCGACAAAGCGAATCGGAATTCCTTCCTCTTCAAGAACCTTGAGGACTCCGATGTGCGCCATACCCCGCGCGAAGCCGCCACCGAGCGCCACGCCGATGGCGGGAAGCCGTGGCTCGGCCGCAGCACCTTTACGGGAGAGTTCCCGCCCAAAGGCCTGTACTGACCGGATGATGTTGCCAAGACTCTTCACCGGAACTCCATGTCCCCAGATTTCGGGAACCCCAGTTACTTCATTAGGATGCCACTAGATCGGGGAAAGCTGCAGACCTCTTTAGTGCTATTGGGGTTACGACAGACCAGAATCGGGTTACCTGGGTGTTACCGCTCCCCGGAGCCCTCCCCGGCTGTGGATGACTAACTCCTGTAATCCTGCTAACTTGCGGATTGTATGGTGCGGGAAATATCTGCCGGCGGCGTTGTGATCCGAAAGCGTGGGGGAATCTGGTGGGTGGCCGCGATTGAGCCAGCCGGGGATACCGCCCGCCTCAGGACGACGAGGCCGAAGCCGGTGCTGGCCTTGCCCAAGGGCCTGGTTGATCCGGGCGAGAAGCCTCTCGAAACGGCTGTCCGGGAAGTCTACGAGGAGACCGGCGTGAAAGCCGATCCGGTCACCAAGCTCGGCGACAGCAAGTATGTCTACACGCGCACCTGGGGCGACGGCGAGCGTGTTTTCAAGATCGTCAGCTTCTACCTGATGCGCTACCACTCTGGCCGCATCAACGATATCGAGCCCGAAATGCGGATTGAAGTGGCACGCGCCCGTTGGATACGCCTGGAGGATGCCGCAACGATGCTTGCCTATAAAGGCGAGAAACAAATGGCCCGGCGCGCGCTGGAGTATGTGGAAGCGCGAATCGAAAAAGGCTAGCCGGAGTTGTGTCAAGTTCCTTCCATCGCGCTCCATCCCGCATAATGTTTCCATGGCTCATCGCGAAGCTTCGCCTACGGCAACCCTTTCGCTCCGGCTGCTGTTGCTGATTCTGTGTGTCTCCGTGCCGGCATCGCGCCTGGCGGCTAGAACTCGAACGGCCGCTTTGGATTCCAGCTACGTCACAGCGCTCGCGGCCGCGGATCACTTCTTGCAAGCCTGGCAATCGGGCGATGTTGAAAGCGGAATGTCGTTGCTCACAGGTCAGGCCAAACAACTTGCAACCACGGACGCAGTGGAGAAGTTTTTCTCCGGCGCAGATGCCTCCGCTTATGAGATCGGTCGCGGCAAGCTACTGAAACGCGACCACTACGAATTCCCGGTGGTGCTGGTCATCGGCTCTGCAGGAACTACCCATCTGCGCCGCCGCTTTTCCAGCATTATCGTGGTCAACACTGGCAACAACGACTGGGCGGTGGATAAACTGCCATAGGCGTATATTCTCGATGGTCAATTGTCGACTGAAAATCCCGGTGATGTTTAGCGTCCGCTGTGGTTAGGCATATTGAGGTTCGATCATGAAACGCATTAATAAAGTCGCAATCCTCGGCGCAGGAACAATGGGCGCCCGCATTGCCGCGCACTTTGCCAACGCCGGCGTCCCCAGCTACCTGCTTGATATTGTTCCGGAAGATGCAGGCGCCGGTTCGGCCGCGCGCAACAAGATCGCCGCTGCGGGTCTCGACGCTGCTAAGAAATCCAAACCCGCAGCTTTTATGGATTCTTCGCTCGCCCGCTTGGTGACTGTGGGCAACTTTGACGACGATCTCAAGAAGCTGGCTGAGGTGGGCTGGATTATCGAAGCCGTCGTCGAGAATCTCGAAATCAAGCGGGCGCTGCTGAAGAAGGTAGAAGCCATCCGCAAGCCGGGTACGATGATCACTACCAACACGAGCGGCCTGCCCGTGGGGACAATCGCTGAGGGATTCTCCGATGACTTCCGCCGCTCGTGGTTCGGCACCCATTTCTTCAACCCGCCGCGCTATATGCGCTTGCTTGAACTCATACCCACACCCGAAGCGGATCGTGTTGCCATCGATGCCGTCTCGCACTTTTGCGACGTGCATCTTGGCAAAGGCGTTGTGCTGGCGAAAGACACGCCGAATTTCATTGGCAACCGCATCGGCACATTTTCGGTGTTGAACGTCATGCGTTTAATGCAGGAGATGGACCTCACCATCGAAGATATCGACGCGCTGACGGGACAGGCCGTGGGCTGGCCAAAGTCGGCAACGTTCCGCACGATCGATTTGGTGGGGCTGGACATTCTGGGGCATGTGGTCAGCAACATGACGTCGAATGTCCACGACGAACGCAGCGATCTGCGCTTGCCGGACTTCTTCACCCAGATGCTTCAACGCAAATGGCTGGGAGACAAAACCAAGGGCGGCTTCTACAAGAAAGCGAAAGGCAGCGACGGCGGGGAGGAGGAACGCCTGGCCCTCGACTGGAAGACGCTGGAATACCATCCCCGGCAGAAGCCGAAGTTTGCCGCGCTCGACATGGCGAAGAACATTGAGGATACGGGCGAGCGCTTGCGCATGCTGCTCGGCCTTGAAGGCACTCCGCAGAAGGGCGACAAGGCAGGAGCGTTTCTTTGGTCGGCGCTGACTGATCTGTGGACTTACTCTGCCAACCGCGTGCCCGAAATCTCCGATTCGATTGTTGAAATCGACCGTGCCATGCGCCTTGGCTTCAACTGGGAACTCGGTCCCTTCGAACTCTGGGACGTCGCCGGCGTGGAGGCTACCGTCGCCCGCATGAAGAAAGAAGGCAAGCCCGTCGCCGCAAACGTCGAGAAGTTGCTGGCTTCCGGGGCGAAATCCTGGTATGCGGATGATCCCAAGACTTCGTCAGGGCGCCTCTACTTCGATCTGGCAACGGGAAACTTGAAGCCGGTAGAAGTCCCCGCAGGTGTGTGGTCGGTCGCGGTGGCAAAGAAAGCCAACGGAGTGGTGAAGAAAAACTCGGGAGCATCCCTGGTGGATCTGGGCGATGGCGTGGGATGCATTGAGTTCCATAGCAAGATGAATTCGCTGGGAGCAGACATTGTCGGCTTCATTCTGCAAACCCTCAAGCCCGGCGGCCCCGGCGATGCCTTCGACGCCTTCGTCATCACCAATGACGCCACGAATTTCTCCGTCGGAGCCAACCTCATGCTCCTGCTCATGAGCGTGCAGGAAGATGAGTGGGACGATGTGGACCTTGCCATTCGACAGTTCCAGGGGATGACGCAGGCCATCAAGTTCTCACCCAAGCCGGTGGTGGTTTCGGCGTTCGGATTGTGCCTGGGCGGCGGCACGGAAATCTCGCTGCACGCAGCATCGCGCCAGCCTCACGCCGAACTTTACACCGGGCTGGTGGAAGTTGGCGTCGGCCTTCTGCCGGGCGGCGGAGGCTGCAAAGAGATGCTGCTGCGCGCTGTCGACAGCGCAGCCGCAGGGCACGGCAAGAGTTCGGGCGAAGCCCTCGCCGGCTCCATCGAAATGCTGGAAGCCATGAAGCGGGCATTTGAAACCATTGCGACTGCCAAGGTTGCCACGTCCGCCTACGAAGCCCGCGGCCTCGGATTTCTTAGCGATGCCGACCGCATCACCATGAACCGCGAGCGCGTACTTTCTGACGCTAAAGCCCGCGCTCTCGAACTCGTCCGTGGCGGATACGAGCCGCCCGTGCCTCGTACCGACATCCCTGCCCCTGGCGAGAACCTTTTTGCGACGCTCAGGATGGGCGTCCACATGATGCGCCAGGGCGATTACATCACCGAATACGAAGTGAAGCTGGGGACGAAGATCGCCGAAATCCTCTGCGGCGGCAACGTCACGCCGGGCACGCCTGTGAGCGAGCAGTACATCCTGGATTTGGAGCGTGAGGGCTTCAAGTCTCTGTGCGGCGAGAAGAAGACGCAGGAGAGAATTCAACACACACTGAAGACGGGGAAGACCCTGCGGAATTGAGGGAAATCCTCTCTTGCTTGGTATATATTCTTGATATATACTATTGAAAGAGACGCATATCTATGCCGAAGACCGATATTGCCAAGCTTTTCCAAAACGGCCGCAGCCAGGCGGTGCGGTTGCCGCGGGAGTTTCGTTTTGAGGGCGACCGGGTGCGGATCCGGCGCGTGGGCCAGGGCGTGCTTCTTGAACCGATCATCCAGGATACGAAAGAATGGTTTCGTAAGCTCGATGAACTGAATTCCGAGCCGTTTCCGTCCCGCGACGAACAACCCCCGGCGCAAGAGCGACCGCCCCTTAAGTGAACTACCTGCTCGACACGAACGCCTGCATCGCGTTGATCAATCGTACGTCGGCTGCAGTCCGAAGCCGTTCTCAGAAAGCTCTCAGCCGTGGCGGGCAGCTCTGCGTTTCCTCAGTGGTCACCTTCGAGCTGTGGTATGGAGTTGCGAAAAGCGTGCGTCAACCCCACAACGCCCGGCAGCTTGAAACTTTTCTGGCTGGCCCGATCCTCTTGCTCCCTCTCGACGATGAGGACGCCAAGGTCGGGGGATCGATCCGCGCTGCCCTTCAAGCCTCCGGCACACCCATCGGCGCATACGACTACCTGATCGCCGGCCAGGCGTTGGCGCGCCAACTCACACTGGTGACGGCTAACGTCTCTGAGTTTTCCCGCGTGAAGGGACTCTCGTGGCAGGACTGGGCGAAACCGTAGCCGGTGAGGATAGTCTGATCGTCAAGTTTTTCCAAAGATTCTTGCCTGCTACAATCGCCCTCATGCGAAGACTTCTGTTACCTTCAGCCGTGGTTATCGGGCTCGTTGTTCTTATCGCCGGAGCTTCAATCGCGAATGCCCAAGCCAAAGATTCTCCCGGACAAGAAGTTGCGCCGGATGTGCCGGATGCGATTCAGGTTCCCGCGGGCCAAGAGGTTGTGCTGTACGCGCATGCGACTGGTTCGCAGATCTATACCTGCCAGGCCGCTGCCGACGGCAAGTTCAGTTGGACTCTCAAGGCGCCTGACGCCGAGCTGCATGATCGAAAAGATAAAGTAATAGGAAGTCATTCCGCTGGTCCTTCGTGGAAGCTGAAAGATGGAAGCGAGGTCACGGGGAAGGCTGCCGCGAAAGTCGACGCACTCGATCCTGGTTCAATTCCCTGGCTGCTGGTGAACGTTGTGAGTCATTCGGGCAAAGGTTTGCTCGGCGATGTGACGACCATTCAGCGGGTACACACGCACGGGGGCCAGCCCCCGGCCGAGGGTTGCGACGCGGCGCACAAGGACGCCGAGACCAAGAGCAGCTACTCCGCGGACTACTACTTCTATGCTCCGGCCAAGTGAATGAAGGTCCGCGATGTAGTCAGGCGTCTCGAAGAAAATGGCTGGCGAAGTCTGGGACGGTTACCGTGGCGGGACATCCGTCAGTGGACATTCCGCCCGGAACGTTGAACAATATCCTTAGGCAGGCAGGTTTGAAATGAAATACCTCGTCATCTACGAAAAGTCGACCACAGGTTGGGGTGCCTACGCGCCGGATCTTCCGGGCCTGGGTGTGGCCGGTGCGACGCTGGACGAGGTCAAAGAACTCATCCGCGCAGCGATGGAGTTCCATCTCGAAGGAATGCGCGAGCACGGTGACCCGATTCCCGCGCCCAGCGCCACGACCGAATACATCACGGTCTGAGTCTGAGCGCAGGCCCTGCTGAGCCTGAAGCGATTGTCGACGGTAGGCATCAAACCATCAGGAATCGAGAACACTCATGCGAGAAGTCGTCATTGCCTCATCCGTCCGCACGCCTGTGGGACGCGCCTACAAAGGCAGGCTCCGCGCCACCCGTCCCGATGAACTGGCTGCCATCGCCATCAAGGGCGCGCTGGAGCGCGTGCCGCAACTCGACGCCAAAGAGATTGAAGACGTGATTCTCGGCTGCGCCATGCCTGAGGCCGAGCAGGGCATGAACGTGGCACGCATTGCCTCGCTGCGCGCCGGGCTGCCCGTTGAGGTTTCGGCGCTCACCATCAACCGTTTCTGTTCATCAGGGCTGCAGGCGATTGCCATGGCGGCCGAACGCATCATGAGCGGTGGAGCGGAGGCGATCGTCGCTGGGGGCACGGAATCGATGACGATGATTCCGATGGGAGGCAACAAGGTGTCGCCGAATCCCTGGCTGGTCGATCACTATCCGGACGCTTACCTCAATATGGGGCTCACCGCTGAGCGTGTCGGCCAGCGCTTTGGTATCACGCGGGAGGCGGCGGACCAATTCTCTTTGCGCAGCCACCAGAAGGCGCTGGCTGCAATTCAGGCTGGCAAGTTCGATGAGGAAGTTGTACCCGTTTCGGTAAGCTTTACCACCCCGAATGGATCGAAGCCCAAGCGGCAGGAAATTGTTTTTAAGATGGACGAAGGCCCGCGAGCCGACACTTCGCTGGAGGCGCTGCTGGCGCTGAAGCCCGCATTTCACGCGAAGGGTACGGTGACCGCTGGGAATTCTTCGCAGATGTCTGATGGGGCGGCTGCAGCCGTGGTGATGTCGGCCGAGCGCGCGAAAGCGCTGGGCATCAAGCCGCTGGCCCGCTATGTTTCATTTGCTACCGCTGGATATAAGCCCGAAGAAATGGGACTTGGTCCGGTTTTTGCAATCCCGAAGGCGCTCAAGATGGCTGGGCTAAAGCTCTCTGACATCGACGTGATCGAGTTGAACGAAGCTTTCGCCGCGCAGTCTTTGGCAGTGATCAAAGAAGCTGGGCTCGACCCAGATAAGGTAAACCCCAATGGCGGCGCGATCGCTCTGGGACATCCTTTGGGTTGCACGGGGGCTAAGTTGACGGCAACGATTATCCGCGAACTCAAGCGACGCAAGGGACGTTACGGCTTGGTTACCATGTGCGTGGGCGGCGGAATGGGCGCGGCAGGGATATTCGAGAATCTGACCTAGGGCAAGGCGACAATTCTTTACTCGATCGCTACGCTCGTTGACACGATTCCGAGATATCCTTTGCGTGGGCGGCGACGTCCAAAGAAATAGAGCGATTTGACGCTCACTTCGTCCGGTTGGTGGGAGGTGCGTTATGCGGCTCTCCGGCCTGGTGCTTGGTCTGCTCTGGTTGTTCTCTTCCGTGGTATTCGCACAACATTCTTCAACTGGCAGTGCTCCGAGCAGCGCGGCTCCGGCTCCTGTGGCCGCTCCTGCTCCAAGCCCTGCGCCGAGTTCTTCGTCAGGGAATGGGTCGAGCGCAGGCAGCGTTTCGCACGCCAGTGCCCCGAGCAGTCCCAGCCCGGCGAGCATTCCCCAGAGCCATGTCGAGGCGACGCCGAGTGCGTCGGGCACCCATCCCACGGGCTCGCAGTCTCCGGACGGGAACGCAGATGGAACCATGTCTCAGGCGCGCTCTGCTGATTCCGACGCAGGACGAGTGATTCCAGGTGAGAAATTATCGGGCGACGGGAGGATCGTTGGCGCTCCGCGCATTGGGGAAACACCTGTAACTAAGGAGAAAGACAGCAAAACTACTGAATCGGATCTGCGGCCCCGAATCTGCCCGGACGGCCAGTGCAAAGAATCCGAACCAGCCGCGGCCGAACTGCGCCGCAGAGTCTGCAAAGATGGACCCTGCGCGGAGTGCCCGCCGGGAAAGTCGGCGGGGAAAAACGGAGAGTGTGTGACCACGACCGCAGCAGTGGAGGCCGACTCAAACTGCCAGCCAAATGAAACCTGGAATGGCGCCAGGTGCCAAGTCCGCCCGGATGCGTGCTCCTCGATCAGTGCACGAGCGGCAGCGCTGGGCGACGAAGTGAGAAGCGCTAGAACGCAGATGCAGGCCGAGTGCTCGAGAAATCCTTCCGGGCAACAGTGCGACGATCTTAAGCAGAGTTATGACGGAGCAGTTTCGCGCTACAGAATGTTGTTGGGCGAGGCCCCGCCGGCCTGTCGAACGCTGCTGCCAGACCCGCTGGCACTGTGATGCGGCTGAGGAATTGGACGTGCAGTAAACACGCCGATACCGGCCGCCGTTTCCTGCCTACCCTTCACCGCGTCCTGCGGATTAGAATGGGTTGTGTCCCAATGTAAATTGTCCGCAGCACTCGCGAGGATTTAACCGATGGCTACGATCACAGCGGTTCCCAGTAGAATCTCCGGCGGCAGCTTTCTGCTTGAATCCCGGCGGCCTGACGAAGTCTTCACGCCCGAAGACTTCACGGAGCAGCAAAAACTGATCGGGCAGACGGCGGAAGAATTCACGGTCAACGAAATTCTGCCCAATGCGGAGAAGATGGAGCACAAGGATTTCTCCATTTCACGGGATCTGCTGAAGAAAGCGGGCGACCTTGGACTGAGCGGAGTAGAAATCCCCGAAGCCTACGGCGGCCTCGAAATGGACAAAGTAACCGCCGCGGTCATTGCCGATCACATCGCTAAATATGCTGGCTTCGCCACAACCTGGGGCGCGCACAGCGGCATCGGCTTGTTGCCTTTGGTCTATTTCGGCAGCGAAGAGCAGAAGAAGAAATATCTGCCCCGACTGGCTGCCGGCGAAATTGTTGGCGCATACGCCTTGTCTGAGGCGTCCTCCGGCTCCGATGCGCTGAACTGCCGCGCCCGCGCGCAACTCTCGCCCGACGGCAAGCATTACATTCTCAACGGCGAAAAGATGTGGATCACCAACGCGGGCTTCGCCGACCTCTACACCGTGTTTGCCAAGATCGATGGCGAAAAGTTCACCGCGTTCCTGGTCGAACGAACGTTTCCCGGCCTGTCCATCGGCGGCGAGGAACACAAGTTGGGGATCCGCGGATCGTCGACTTGTCCGGTGATCCTCAACGATTGCAAGGTTCCGGTGGAAAACCTGCTCGGCGAAATTGGCAAAGGCCACATCATTGCCTTTAACATTCTCAACATTGGCCGCTTCAAGCTGGGAGCGATGTGCGTGGGCGGCGGCCGGGTATCGCTCGAACATGCCATCGCTTATGCCAAGCAGCGCAAGGCTTTCAACAGAGTGATCGCTGACTTCGGTCTGGTGCGCGAGAAAATCGCCAACATGGCTACGCTGATTTATGTTGGCGAATCGCTGGTTTATCGCACGGTTGGCATGATGGATGGCGCGCTCAGCGAGGTCGATAAGACCGGCGCGGACGCGATGAAGGAGACTCGCAAGGCCATCGAGGAATATGCGGTGGAGTGCTCGATTATCAAAGTGTGGGCTTCGGAGATGGTGGGTTACGTTGTCGATGAGACCCTGCAGATTTACGGCGGCTACGGCTTTGTCGAGGAGTATCCCGCCGAGCGCGCTTACCGCGATGCCCGCATCAACCGCATCTTCGAAGGCACTAATGAAATCAACCGGCTCATCATTACGGGATTTCTGCTGAAGCGCGCCATGAGCGGGCAGCTGCCGCTGATGCCCGCGATCAAAAAGCTTATGGACGAAGTGCTCTCTGGGCCTTCGATGGGCGAAGACCTGGATGGCCCGCTCGCCGAGGAACGCAAACTGGTTGGCCAGGCCAAGAAGCTCGGCCTGTTCGCTGCCGGTGCTGCTACGCAGAAATATATGCAGGCGATCCAGGACCAGCAGGAGATCATGGGCGCTATCGCCGACATGACCATCGAGACTTACGCGATGGAATCAGCGGTGCTGCGCGCGCAAAAAATCGCAGAGGCGAAAGGCGAGGCTGCCGCCGCTATTCCGATTGCGATGACGCGTGTCTATCTTTCGCAGGCGATGGAGAAGGTCGAATCCGCGGCGAAGAAAATCATTGCGGCAGTTGCCGATGGCGACATGCTTCGCACTCAGCTCGCGATTCTGCGCAGGCTGGCTAAGCACGAACCGTTCAACACGATTGAGCTGCGGCAGCAGATCGCGCAGAAAGTAATCGAGCGCGGGAAGTACGCGATTTCCTAGTCACCGCCGAGAGAGACCGGGCCATTGCTCGAGCGCCGGACTAGAGGCGTCTATTTGCTCAACGTCTCTTCTGGCACGAGCATGTAGCTGACGAAGGCAACCTGCTTGCTGTCGGGCGACCACGAAGGAACGTTGATCGTCCCCTGTCCTCCGAACAATCGAGCCAGCACAGTGATCTTCTTATCGGTCATATTCTGCTCACTTAATGACATCAGCCGCAGAGTCACGTTCTTGTTCTCCGGATGGCCGGTCACGTCGGCTTCATAGGTGAGAAAGACCATCCACTGGCCGTCCGGTGAAATGTGGGGGAACCAGTTGTTGAGATTATCGGAGAATACCTGCTCCTGCTCGCTGCCGTCCGGTTTCATGCGCCAGATTTGCATGTGGCCGGTGCGCTCGGAGTTGAAGTAAATGTATTTGCCATCGGGCGAGTATTCGGGGCCATCGTCCAGGCCTTTGGCGGTGGTAAGGCGCGTCTCGTCTCCTCCAGCCGCGGGGATGGTATAGATATCGAAATCGCCATTCCGCAGGCCGACAAAAGCGAGCGTCCTTCCGTCGGGCGCCCAGCCGTGCCAGTAGGATGGCGACTTCTGCGTGATCCGATGAGGGGCTCCGCCGGCGAGGGGCACGACATAAACGATTGAGTTGTGTTCTTCCTGCGAGTTGTCGCTGATCGCAAGCTGCGTACCGTCGGGTGAAATGCCGTGGTCGTTGTTGCAGCGGGTGGCGAAGCCGGTATCGATGGTTTCCGGCTTGCCCGCGCTCACCGGCTGGCGCTCGATGTGGCCATCGCGATTGAAAAGGAAGGCACTGCCGTCGCGCGTCCAGTTCGGGGCTTCGAAGCGTCCCGGGGCAAGGTAAACCACACGCCGATCGGCAGAATCGACCGTGACCGCTTCGAGAGTGCTGTAGAGCGCGGGTTGCTCCGTCGACGCGGAAGGCGTAGTCAGCTCGACATTCGAGAACACGGCTGTCTCGCTCACATCTTTGTCATGTGAGCAGACGCCGAGTCCCACGTAAAATGTTCCTTGCAGCGGGATGCGCAGCCATCCGCCAGCCACGGTCGGTTTGCCGCCGTCCGCGGCCAATGCCATGTAGACGTAATCCCCGCGCCGGGCGAGGCGTAGCCGCTTCGGGGCTGACAAGTTCGATTGAATCTCACGGGTGACTGCACCTTTCTCATCGCGGAACTGGAGCGAGGTCAGTCCGCTGGCGTGCAGCGCTACGTCGGCGTAGATGGAGTCTTCGTCCAGACTCTGGCGGATAATCAGGACGGCCTTTTTGTGTTCGTTTCCAGTGCTGGTTGCGAAGGAAACATCTGCGGTGAGGGTGACGTCGCCAGAAATCTTTTTCCAGACAAACTGGTATGCATCCGCCACGGACCACATGTTCTCGCCGCTGCCGGTAATGGTATAGGTTCGCTTCGAAGCCTCGTATTCAACTGAGCCCGGATGCTGCACCTTGCCCACGTCACCGTGGGCTTCGAAGATTCCGAGCGGATTCGGAGTAGTCTGCGCATTTATGCTCAGCGTTACGAAGAAAAAGACGAGACCGCAATTCAGAATGGCGAACCAAGGTTGGGCGACAAACAGATCTGCGAACAAAATCCGAAACTTGCGCACGAGGGTCCTCCGAAGAATGCAAACCTTGCCACAGGGGATCGGCAATCGGCATTGTAAATCGGATTCGATGCCCGCAGACTCACTGGTTCGGTTTCATTTTCGTGGTACCAATCCGAGGCTGGTTCTGGTAGAACGTCTGCATGAAAACGAACCGCCTCGTTGTCACCGTGTGGCTGGGGGCTTTGCTGTTGGTTAGCAGTCTGGCCGCACAGGAGAGCACGGCTCCCTCCGCCAATCTCGCTCTCACTCCGCCCATGGGCTGGAATTCCTGGAACAAGTTTGCCTGTAACGTCAGCGAAGACATGATAAA